>ENA-OFDP01000002-OFDP01000002.1-metagenomes-genome-assembly--contig:-NODE-2-length-314420-cov-11.112643_pt1 | contig 314420 bp, 283 predicted proteins | sample MGYA00153389_OFDP01 | MGnify analysis MGYA00153389
TTCAAAATGGATGCTAAATCATCCGTAACTGGAACTTTCGCAATAAAATAGTTCTAGTCAATATTTAGTAAAAAAAGGTGAAGCGCAATGCTTCACCTTTTTTTACTAAATGTTCATTCTAGTATTTAAATTAAATCATATATACTATATAATAATTTTATACAAGTTATGGATTGTCATGCAGGATTATCCATTTGAGTGTCGAATATATATTGCACTTAGGCTTTTATGGCACGCTTTGATAAATCTGTAACATAGTTCGTTCAATTTATCACAAAGTATTACCAATTTACGAAATGCTTTGTGAAGCTTGTGTCATACTTAGTCAATTTTATTACAAATTAAACCAAATTATAAGGGGGAAACGAAATGAGAAAAATCCTAGCATTAACTGTCGCTGCTACATTTTTACTATCATCAGTTGTATATGCTGCTGATGTAGCGATTGTGACATCAAAATCCGTTGACGTAGTAGCTGCTGCTACAACTACAACTAAACCTGCTCCAAAACCAGTGGTAGCTCCAAAGCCTGCTGTACCAGCACCAGTAGTAGCTCCAAAGCCAGTAACACCAGCACCAGTGGTAACTCCAGCACCAGTAGTAACACCAGCTCCAGTGGTAGCTCCAAAGCCAGTAAAGCCAATGGGCATTTATCCTGACGTTGTAGCTAGTGCTTCATGTAATCTTACAACAGAAAAGGGATTACAGGACTCCTTAGGCGCAAAGGGAACTTGGATTACAACAATTGGCGGAGATGTTACTGTTACAAATAATCTTGTATGGACTGGCGACGTTAGAAAAGAGGGTGGCACTACACCAGCTAGAAAGCTTGGTTTATACTATCACTCAGCACCAAATATTGGTGGCGAACAGCTGTTTACATTAAAAGTACCTAATTTGATTGTGAATGCTGAAAACGCAAATCTTTCTTATGGAACACTTGATGGCAATGTATACGTACAAGCTAAGGGCTTTAAGCTTACTAACTGTACTATCACTGGCCAACTGAGATTTATGACACAAGAGCAATATGATACTGCGTCGTTTAATGAAGTTGTAATTAAAGGCGATGTTATTGTAGAAAACAATAAGCTTTCAAGTGCATTAAAGCCTCAAACTATTACAAACTACGCTAAATATGATGCTTCTCCTGCAAAATCTGACTTGATAAAAGCTGCTGTTACTTTCAAGGATGGCAAAGCTCATGAAGTTTTGATAGATGTTTTAGGTGCTGATTACTTCATGAAGCCAGGTATTTTATCTTCAGGCGGACAAGGAAACTGGGGTAAAGTTTCTTATTCAAAAGCTGGCCAATATGTTATGGTAAAACCTTCTGCTGACAGACCAGCAGATACAATTCTTGCTTGGGATAAGCAAATGTCAACTTTCCTTGCTGCATACAAAAAGTCTGGATTTGATATGAGTCAATTCCCAACTTGTGAAAGAGATGCATCTCACCCATCAGTTCTTGACTTCAATAAGATGCTTGGTGGTAAGTATAAGGCTTACACAGTAAGCGCAACAAATGGAGCAATTGATGGAACAAAGCTTAAGGGTGCTGAAAGATCAGCAGCTGTAAAGGTTGACGCAATTGCAAGTGTATCAGTTGATATAGGCAAGTACATGAAATTAGCTGATAACATTATTAAAGCTGGAACTAAGTAATAAATTTTAGTAATCAAAAGTCTTGACACTCACAAGCTGAGCGTCAAGACTTTTTTATGTAGATTTTACGTTACAAGACTAGCTTGAAGCCTTTTTACTTTTCAAAGTTATACTGCTTTGTTATTCTGTCATACCCTAGCGCAACCTTTGGAAAAACCCTTTGAGCATTTTCCAAATAAAGCATAGGTTCCTGCATCGCAGGGCTAAAGTGCGTAAGCAGCAGCTCATCTACCTCACCTTCTCTTGCCAGCTCTGCAGCCTCTCTAAACAGCATGTGCTTGTTTTTGACGGCTTTACTCAAATCCTCTTCAGCACCATAAGTGCCTTCGCAAATCAGGAGATTACTTTTATGAACAAATTTGGCGATATCCGAACTAGGTCTCGTATCTGTCACCAGAGTGACTTTTATACCTTTTCTTTCTTCTCCCAGAACCATATCCGGTGTATAGACTTTACCTTCATGCTCTATAGTGTTATTCCTTTGCAGACCACTCCAAAACTTTCTTGGAATACCCTCGGATTCTGCCTTTGCTCTATCAAATTTAGGCTTTCTTCTGATGTAAAAGCTATATCCTAAACAAGGTGCTGAGTGATCTAGGAGCAGACAACTTAATAGAATTTCCGCAGCGTCTTCATCCGGATACAGACCATTTTCATGTAAAGCAAACCCTATGGTTTGTCTTGGATTTTCTATAATATTAATTTCATAAGGAAGATACGGTGCTATTACTCGGAGACCCTTTACTATTTCACCAATTCCCTCTGGTCCAATTATAGCAAGAGGCTCCACCCTGCCGCTGTTACCTATAGTAGACAATAGCCCCGGCAGGCCTACGATATGATCTCCATGTCCATGAGTAATGCAAATGATATCAATAGTCTTGAAGCCCCAGCCCAAAAGCCTCATGGATACCTGTGTACCTTCTCCACAATCTATAAGTATTTTTCTTCCACTGTAATTTAAAAGCAGAGCGGATAAATATCGCTCTGGCATGGGCATTCCACCGCCGCAGCCTAATAGTGCAACCTCAATCATTCTATCACCTCATCCTAATTATTTTATACAACTATATAATATAAATACTTCCTCCCAAAATAGTTCCCATAATTTCTATTCCTTTGGTACTTTTGCATAAAGCACTATTAAAAGCTCACAATAAGAAAAACACATCATAAAAAGGAGCACTATGAAATTGAGTAAAAAGGTGATAATTGTAGGTGCTGGCATAGGTGGTCTGGCAGCAGGTATAAGACTTTTAAGCAGAGGCTATGAGGTTGAGATATTCGAAAAAGAAGCTTCTATTGGAGGAAAAATACAGCCTCTAAAGGCAGGAGATTTCAATTTTGACCTAACTGCCTCTATACTAATGACTCCCGGGGTTTACCAAGAGCTATTTACTTGGGCAAATAAGGATTATACGGATTACTTAGATTTTATAAAGCTAGATCCTAATTATAGAGTACATTATGAGGATGGAACCAATATAGACTTCTCCAGTAATCTTGCTGACTTAACCAAAACTTTGGAGAAAATATCCTTAGATGATTCTTTGGGCTTTATAAAATTCCTTTCAGATTTATATGAAAGATATATTATTGCAGATAAGAACTTTTTTCAGAAGTCTTTTCAAAATCCATCAGACTTGCTAAAGCCCAGTACACTATGGAACTCCCTTAAACTCCATACTCTTTCAACACCCTATAGTCTTATATCCAGTTATGTTGAAAGTGAAAAGCTCCGTGAATTTTTATCCTTCCAAGCTATGTATATAGGAATATCTCCTTTTAATGGCCCTAACATCTATGCCCTAATCCCAGCCATAAGTGAGCTTTATGGACTTTGGCACCTAAAAGGAGGATTATATTCATATATTAAGGCTATGGGTAAGCTTATTAATGAATTCGGTGGTTTGGTAAGGACAAACTCCACCGTAGAGGAAATACTGATTTCCCATGGCAAAGCAGTTGGTGTAAAAACCAGTACCGGCATAGAATATGGAGACATTGTTATCTGTAATGCAGACTTTCCTTATGCCATGAAAAATCTGATTAGAAATGAAAAACATAAAGGCAAATATACTGATGATAAGCTGGAAAATCTCAAATATTCCTGCTCCAACTTTGTGATATATTTAGGCCTTAAAAAGAAATACCCAGTGCTTAAAGTACACAATCATTACATAGGCAGCAGCTTTAGGGATAATTGTGAAGCTGCTTTTGAAGGCATATTGCCAAAGGAACCTCCCATATACTTTTACTGTCCCAGTGTTATAGATGATTCTATGGCCCCAAATGACAAGGATTGTCTAAGTATCTACGTCCGGGTACCTAATTTGTTCTTTAATGAAATTAGGTGGAATGAAAATACTATAAAGACTTTAAGAAAAAGGGTCTTTTCAATGCTTAGTAAAATAAAGGGTTTAGAAGACATAGAAGAAAATATCGAATATGAAAGTTATTTAACACCAGAGGATATAAAGAGCAGATTCAATTCCTACGGTGGTACATCCTATGGACTTAGCCCGACTCTGATGCAAACTATTTACTTCCGCCCCCATGTAAAATCTGAAGATGTGGAAAATCTCTATTTTGTTGGCAGCTCTATTCAACCGGGACCAGGTGCCTCTATCGTTCTTATAGGGAGTAAGCTGGTAGCCGAAGAAATCATGAAGAACCAATGAAATTAAAATAAACTATAGCAATCTCAATATACAGGACAGCTATAGTTTATTATATTATTTAAATCCGATTAAATTGTATCTTGCTCTATCCACCAATTTCTTGTTTATCTCTTGGTTGTGAATATTATTTTTTTCCTCATGAAGTGCTTCTATATCAGTAATTCCTAATTCATTAGCAATTTCAATCTTAATTTCTCTTATAGCTTCTATTGAATTAGGATTCTGTAAACCTCTTTTCATAATATCACCTCTTCCACTTATTTCTTTTCCTATAGAATCTTCATTAATTTATTTAATATACCCTATAAAAGTTGCTCAAACCATTATTAGCGCATCTTTCTTTCATACTTATTAATATATACGAATAAGGACTATTAATTTAGGTATTCTAAGTATATCCTCAATAATTACAGTAAAACTTTAAATATGAAATGGAGGAATATTTGTGGAGCAAAAAGGGGGATTATCTCATGCCGCATATGGAGGTGTGCATGGAGATGATTATATACCTTATATTTCAACCAATGATGCCCTACCAGAAATCACAGCCGCGTCCTTAATCATAGGCGCTTTGTTCACAATGCTGTTTGGGGCAGCTAATACTTATCTGGGGCTTAAAGTTGGCCTTACCATATCAGCTTCAATACCAGGAGCTATCTTAGCAACAGGTATTTTAAAGGGTATACTAAGGCGGAACAACATATTAGAAGCCAATATAATACAATCCATAGGCGCTATGGGTGAATCTATAGCCGGAGGACTGATATACACCTTGCCCGCTATAATAATATGGGGTATGGAATTGGATATTCTTACAATAACAACAGTAGCTTTATTAGGCAGTTTATTAGGCATACTGTTTGTCGTACCTTTGCGCAGATTTCTCACAGTGGAGGAGCATGGCTCTTTGGTATATCCTGAGGGCATGGCAGCAGCAGAGGTTCTAGTTACCGGAAGTACTGGAGGTACTGGCTTTCAAACTGTTGTTACAGGTCTAGTTGGCGGTGGAATTTATAAGCTTTTTTCGGGAGGCTTCAGATTATGGATGGAAGAGCCCGAATGGACAATCAAGCCACTACAAAATACCATATTTGGCGTAGATGTCTTGGCTTCCTTACTAGGAGTCGGTTATATAGTGGGTATAGAAGCTGCTCTATATATGCTTGCAGGCTCGGTAGTTGCATGGCTAGCACTAATACCTTTGATAAAGTATATAGGAAGTGAGCTTGCTGTACCCTTGTTCCCTGCAACAGAACTCATAAAAGATTTGGGCGCGTGGAAAATTTGGAGCAGTTATATACGTTATGTCGGTGCAGGAGCAGTGGCTACAGGAGGTTTTATAGGTCTTGCAAAATCAGCTCCTACAATTATTAATTCCTTTAAATCCGCTATTTCAGGCTTTGGAGCAAGCGGAAAGGGCAATAAAAGAACTGAAAAAGATGTCCCATTAACATGGATAATTGGTGGTGCCATACTCGTATTTCTGCTTTCTTGGTTATTGCCAGTCATAAACATTGGCCCTGTAGGAGCATTAATGGTGGTTGTTTTTGCTTTCTTCTTTGCCGTGGTCTCAGCTAGGATAGTTGGCATTGTAGGTGTATCCAACAATCCTGTTTCAGGAATGACTATAGCTTCACTTTTGATAATAACATCAGTAATGAGGCTTATGGGCTTTGTAGGCGAAAGTGGCATGATATCAGCAATAATTGCAGGTGCCATTGTTTGTGTGGCAATATCTGTAGCTGGTGGCGCAGGGCAAAATATGAAAACTAACTTTATAATAGGCGGCACACCCAGAAGTGTGCAAATCGGCATGTACATAGGCGTATTGGCAGCGGCTTCTCTGGTAGGCATGGTTATATTATTGCTCAACAATATTTATGGAATGGGCAGTGCAGAACTGGCCGCACCTCAAGCAACTCTCATGTCCATGGTAGTAAAAGGAGTTCTTACTGCACAGCTGCCCTGGGCATTGGTCTTGGTTGGTGTAGTATTGGGAATCATGTGCGAGCTTGTTGGTATTCCTGTGCTGACCTTCGCTCTGGGGTTATATCTTCCCATACATCTTTCGGGAGGTATAGTCATGGGCGGTATCATAAGAGTTCTTATAGATAAGAAGTTCAAAAGAGATGAAGAAGTTCTAAAAGCGCAGACAGAAAGAGGTGTATTACTGGCTTCGGGGCTTGTTGCTGGTGATGCTTTAATGGGTATAGTAATTGCCTCTTTTGCTGGTTTGGGAATAAACATAGCTTTTGGCAAAACCCTTGTACCAGGTATTACAGGTAACCCTATTACTGCATCCATAGCTTTCTTGTTACTAGCATTTTGGGTATATAGCTATACTGCAAAAGTAAACAAAAGTGTTTCGAGGTGATTATATGATATTTAAAAATAAGAAGAACAAAGACAATTTCATGCTTTACATACCTGTAAAAAATCATAACAATTGGATGCAAAAGGATAATGTGATATATCTGGTATTCAAGCATGATAAACTTATAGAAAGGATTGCCGCATGGCTTACCAGAAGGCCAACTACGAGAGATATCAGGCTCGACAAACTATGCACAAGAGTTTGGCAGCTAATAGATGATCGCAATAATGTATATGGGATTGGACAAATTTTAAAAAAGGAATTCGATAAAGATTGTGAACCCGTGTACGAAAGATTAATTGTATACTTGAGATATCTAAACAGGCAAGGTTGGATAAAGTTCAAATTAGCAAATGAAGCAAAGAAAAGCTCTTTTAATTAAGCATAAAACCACTTTCTTTTCTTCTTAAATAAAGAGACCTCCAAACTGATGATTTATTTTAACATCAATTTGGAGGTTTCTTCAGATTATAAAATAGATCCTTTTATTATCTCATTGATATATTCTTTTAAGAAATATATCACTCGCTCTTTTCTTCCATTGCCAAAATGTGTTACCGGCTGTGCTTAGACCTGCCGCAACCATTCCAATTTACTCGATATTAATGCATTATCACTTATAATTAAGCTTTGCATCTCTGTAAAGTTCATAAAGTCCTTTATACACCGCTGCAGCTCTTTACTCATCTTGGCTGTTACCTTGACATCTGACTCCCACCACCAGTTTTTGATTATCAACGCCTTGCTCTCTTTATCTAACACAGGCTCAAATCTAGCTGCAAATTTGTTGCCATACAATATCGGCAGGACATAATAGCCATACTTGCGCTGCGTCGCCGGCTTATACACTTCCCAGCGGTATTCAAAGTCAAAGAGCTCCTGCATCAATTTCCTGTCCCAAAGCATATTATCTAAAGGAGCAAGAATTGCACCACGAGGATTCACAGCTTCATTTTGCAAAACAGAGTCTAAAAGCAGCAGATGTTCATTTTTCATATATAATGGATATTTGAATTCTTTTACTTGTACTTCTATAATTAATCCACTATCCAGTAATCTCTGAAATGTCTCATTTCGTTCAGCTGATTTCATTTCCTTGATTCCAAGCCAAGCATCTCCGGACCGATTCCAAAGCAGTCCCACTGCTCCTATACGTCGTAGTACGTGCCAATCATGATACTTCTGCAAGGTTTTATTTGGATCCTCCATGTTAAGAATTTGCTTGGGTATATGTTTATGAGCAAAGTCATACAACTTACGAGAGTTAGCTTTGCTGCAGATAATCAATTCACCCCATAGATACATGCTTTCCAGGGCTGCTCTTGACAGCCTTGTTGGTGCCCATGACCAATCTATTATTTGATCCAATTTTAAATCAGATGAAGTTACGGGACCCTTTTCTTCAATGACTTCTCTTATGTAGGGTAGATGCTTATTTATAGCTTCAATATCTTTATACCTTTCAAAAGACGCTTTTCTATTACGCTCAAAAAATGGCCAATCCTTAGTAGCATAAATGGACATTTCCTTATCCCATTCATCTACTAGAAGTCTATCATTATATAAAAGCTCATGAAGCATATTGCCTCTATAGTTCTTGACTCGTGATTGCAGCACTAAATCAGGATTGCGCCCCACAACGTTTAAGGTGTCATATTGAATACAACCGACATTTTTTATGAATTCAATTATCCCTGACTTGCCTTTATATTGATGTACTCCATCAAGTCCTTGATAGGACACGATGAATTGCCTGGCTTGCTCCTTGGTTATCATAATTTTATCCATTGGATTCCTCCTTGAAATATGAAAAAGAAGTATGACTACGAATTGCCATACTCCTAATATCTATTATATTTAATTTTCTACTTGGTGTAAAAGAAAAACTATGCGTTTTGCATTACCATGGTGTTTTGCTGTTGTGCCAGCAGCTCATTCACTTGATTTATTGTATTGATTACACCATTATAGTCTTCATAAAATACGATTACTACGTCTTCCGGCTGAGCCATAAGCATTGCCTTTCTTAGGGCTTCTTCCTCGCTTAGTTCTACAATTACATTATTACGGTCTATGCCTCCGATAACACAGCCATTCATCAGCTGCTTCGCTATTTCACCTGGCTCTGCACCTCTTGTATCCTTGTCTTCCTTGATGACAATATTATTGAAGCTCTCTCCGCACATCTGACCTACTTTTACCGTACTGGTTTCTGTCCGGTCTCCCGGTACTCCAATTACTCCAATCAGCCTATTGTGCTTCATATTTCTGATACTGGTAATAGCTTCTCTATAGCCATCTAAGTTATGTCCATAATCTATTATTACCTTAAAATCCTGTACGTCATATACATTAAATCTACCAGGATTACTTGTGTTATCCGACCTAAACTTCTTTAAAGCGCTGACAATATACTCAAATTCAACACCTAAGCCGTAGGCTCCAGCTATGGCTGACAAGCTGTTTTTTACGTTGTAGCTTATTATGCCATTTAATGTGGCAGGTATATCAAAGATGTGTATCAGCTTGATTTCTTCTTTGCCGTCAAATACGTAAATGTCATTGTCTTTAATATAAACCGCCTTGCCGCCGCCAGTTATTTGCTTCTGAATGATCTCATTTCTAAAATCAGTTGAGAAATATATTACCTTCTTATTAAGACGATCTCCAACCTCCACACAGTATTTGTCATCTGCATTTAATACAGCATAGCCTTCCTCTTTTACTGCCTCTACTACAAGGGCTTTAACATGAGCTAAATCGTCAAAGGTATTTATTCCATCTAATCCAAGGTGATCTTCACTGATATTGGTAATAATACCTACGTCAGCTAAGTCATAGCCAAGGCCTTTGCTTACTATTCCGCCTCTTGCAGTTTCCAATACTGCTGCATCAACCCGCTTGTCAGTCAAAATCATTCTAGCACTCTGATATCCTGTTGTATCACCCTTCATAATACATTCATCATTTATATAAACACCGCCTGTAGATGTCATTCCCACAGTGTGTCCTTTTTCTTGTAAAATTTTACTTATCATCCTTGTTGTTGTTGTCTTTCCATTTGTTCCGGTGATAGAAATAAGTGGTATGTTGCAGTTGCTGCCCTCTGGAAAAAGCATATCAACAATGTTCTTCGCTACGTCTCTTTGCTTTCCTATTGCAGGATAATAGTGCATTCTTATGCCTGGAGCTGCATTTACTTCTATGATTGCTCCTTCATCTTCTCTCATAGGCATACTGATATCCTTGGTTGTTATGTCAATACCAGCAATATCTAACCCAATTACATTGGCTGCATGAATTGCTATTTCAATATTTTCCTCGTGTATTTCATCTGTCATATCTATTGCGGTTCCCCCAGTGCTGAGGTTGTCGTTTTCCCTGAGCAATACTTGTTCTCCCACTGCAGGTACATAATTGATGTCTTTATTGTTTTTCTGTAATATGGCTTGCATAATAGCATCTATTTTTATTTTTGTAAGGGGCTTTTCATGGCCTTCGCCTCTGAGAGTATTTTGATTTTCTATATCAATTAATTCTTTTATAGTGCTTTTTCCATCTCCAGCTACAAAAGGTGCAATTCGCTCTGCACACGCAACCACCTCACCATTTACAACCAGTACCCTGTAATGCTTGCCTTCTATAAATTTCTCTACAATAACTTCTTCCCCAAACTGCTTTGCTATCCCAAAGGCTTCCGCTATCTCATCATCAGTTTTTAAATTTACTGATACTCCCTTGCCCTGATTGCCGTTGTTGGGTTTAACTACCACTGGGTATCCCAAATCCCTTGCGTGCACTAGCACCTCTTCCAAATATTCCGATACAAATCCATCAGGGGTTGGTATTCCTGCTGTTCTGAGTAAGCTCTTAGTCAGTTCTTTGTCACTTGCTATATCTGCAGCTATACAACTTGTATCTTCAGTTAAAGTCGCCTGTATTCTCTTACTTTTACTGCCATAGCCTAATTGCAGCAAACTGCACTTTCCAAGAACTGTGACAGGTATTCCTCGGCGCTCCGCCTCATTCTTGATTGCTATAGTACTAGGTCCCAAATCGAGCTTTGCAGCTTTTACCCTTATCTCATGCAATTTACTTGCAAAGTCAAAACGTTGACCCTGTTGTATCACCTTGAATAAATCCAAAGCAGCATGAAGTACTTCATAGGCAACTGTTTTGCTTTTGTACTCAAATATTACTGAGTATAATGAGCCTCCTTCACCTACCTGTCTTGCTTTTCCAAAGGCTACATTATCTCCGAGAAGGTTTTGGAGTTCCAAACACGTATGCTCCAGCACATGTGCTAAATAAGTACCTTCATTTAGGCGTTCAACAAAACCGCCTCTGTGTCCTCTTACACATTTATGTTCTATTAAGGATGGTATATGCTCCAGCAATAGTGCATTAAAACCCGGTATATCGCAGGTTGGAATATCGGCCAACTCCTCTAAGTCTATGTCTGCTCTTATACAAGGCTTATGTGTGTATATATTTCTACCTTCGTATATCCTTAATTCATTAATTCTCAATTTTATTGCCTCCATAATATTGGTTTTTCTACTATTCATTTGTAACGCATTGCTAATAGAATCTCTACTTTAAACAACTTTCTATCACGCGTTTCAAAAGGGCTTTCTTAATCTAGTAATAACTTATATTTAAGCCTATCCTATTATAATGGCAGTCTTATCTACCAGGTTATACCCATACTGTTCTGGTAATATGTGTACTCTTACGTTAGTCAATGCCAACGGATCATTTGGGTGCTGCTCAGAAATATTCGTATATTCTATATCCCTACCATCAACCACTGTTACTACACCATTACCAATAACGGAAAATTTTTCATTAGCATCTACAATAATAGCAGTATCCTCATCAATCCCTATTCCAACAATATTAGGGTTTTGTGCAACTCCTGCGAAAAGTCTGCTTATTCTTCCTCGCTGATTGAAATGCTGGTCGATTATTACACCTTTAATGAGTCCCATTCCAGGCGCTAGCTTAATAGTACATTTTGTTGGAGCTCCTTGATCTTCACCTTCTACTACCATAATTTCACTCATCATTGATGCTCCTGCACTAGTTCCAGCTATAACTCTTCCTTCAGAACAAAAATTATGAATTAGGTCATGGAAGTCGGTGCCTCCTATTATGCTAGAAATTCGCAGTTGATCGCCACCCACAAAGAACAGGCATGTATGATCCATTAATCTTTCAACATTTCCGTGGATTTCCGATGTCTTCCTACCGCATATATTAATTGTATCTATTTCTTTTGCACCTAATGCTCTAAATATGTTTTCATATTCATCTCCCACCTCTTGTGGAAGCTTAGTTGCTGTTGTAACTATCCCTATTTTAGCTTCCTTTCCGCCGGCAAGCCTAACTACTTCTTTTAAAATTACTTTTTCACCCCTTTTGTCTTCCCCACCACCTATTATTACCAACTTGAAGTCATTTTTTTCACTCATGTCGTTATATCTCCACCTTTCACTAGATTTTATTTTTTGCAAAAGTTTGAATAATATGCCTCGACTTTACCAGAGATATAATGATTTCAATATTTAATGGAAATTAGTGTATCGTCTTAGCTAAATTCTTTTCGCAGAACTTATTATGAATTCTCAAATTTGCGGTTTTTTTTAATGCTATGCTATAATATAATGTAATAAATGCTTGGAATAATTTGTTTCATAAATTTTTATATACGGAGGCCATGATGTTAAGAAGTATAGTATGGTACACAAGCTTTGCACTAAGTTTAGTTGTTAAAATTCCACAAGGTTATAAGGTTGAACGCTTATTGAAATCAGGTAAAATTGATGAAGCTAATGCATATATACATGAAAAAGCAACGAATTGGGCGAAATCCCGGGTTAGAATGAGCGGTGCAAAGGTAAAAATATTTGGCGAGGAAAATATCCCTGCCAACGGTCCCGTTCTTTTTGTGAGTAATCATCAAGGCAATTTTGATATTGCATTGTTTATGAGTCATATTAATAAACCAAAGGGTTATATTGCAAAAATTGAAATGAAAAAGATCCCTGTGCTTCGTACCTGGATGGAATATATGCACTGCGTATTTATGGAAAGAGGAACTCCCCGCAAAGCTGCTGAGGCAATATCCCAGGGAATTAAAATACTTAAAAGCGGTTATTCTATGGTATTATTCCCAGAAGGAACAAGAAGCAAAGGTGACCATATGAATGAGTTCAAAGCAGGAGCCTTCAAATTGGCCACTAAATCAGAAGTTCCCATAATCCCAGTCACAATCAAGGGCTCATATAAGCTTATGGAGCAAAACAACAGTAAAATTAAGCCTGCAGAGGTGGAAATTTATATTCATCCTATTATCCCTATGGATAATCTCACTCGAGAAGAAGAAGGTGAGTTGCCCGAGATGGTAAAGGCTATCATACAAAGCAAGCTATAAAAAATCAAAGCACTAATTTCTATAATCATAGAAATTAGTGCTTTTTGTATTTCACTCTTCGAAATAATAGTTCCTTTGTACGCGACTTGTAATCCGCTGCAACTGTTCATCGACTTCTGAGTTTAGCCCATAACATGCATCTTCCCAGGTTATGCATTCAGTTCCCTGACGCCCTATAAATACAACCTCGTCAAATAACTTAACTTCGCCCAAAATATCTGTTATATCCACTTCTAGACAATCCATGGCGTAGTTGACTATAGACACCTTTTGCCCATTAATCAATACATGCTTCCAGCCCCTTGAAACCCCATCGCCATAGCCCCCTGCGATTACAGCAATACGGGATTCCCGGGCGGCTATGCTTTTATCACCGTATCCAATTGCCTGCCCCGCCTGTACTTCATTTATTTTGATAATTCTCCCTAGAAGAGAGGTTAGAGGTAACACACCCTTCGGTAGTACTCTTTTTCCCTTCAAGTACTCCTCACCATAAAGCAAAATTCCACAGCGTATCATATCATATTGAGCTTCCTGGTACATCAGTATACCTCCGGTTGCAGCTGCATGGGCTAAAGATGGACGAATCCCCTCCTGCTCTAGACGCTCTAAAACCCCATTAAATATTGCAATTTGATTATCAGTAAAAGGTTTATTGAATTCGGGATCTCTAAAATGGGTGTAAATGCCTTCTACTTCCAAACTGTCAAAATTATTCCTTATGTTCTTTATAAAATTAGAGGCATTAGCCGGTTCTATCCCAAACCTATTTAGGCCTGTATTTATCTTAATATGTACTTTCACTGCTTTATTGTACTTCTTCGCATATTTGTTTAATTCCTCGGCGATGCTTTCATTATCTATCATACATGTTAAATCATGCTTTACAGCTTCCTCAGCTTGACTTGGCATTATGGGAGCCAGCATTACCACAGGGATTTTGATGCCTGCTTCCCTAAGTTCTATTGCTTCAGTGATTCGTACAACCCCAAGGCTATGGCAGCCAAATCCCTCCAAGGCTTTTGCTATAGCTAGATTCCCGTGACCATATGCATTTCCCTTTACAACTGCCATAAACTTAACCCCAGGTTTTAGCAATTTGGTTATTGCATTGAAATTACGCTTCAGCTGACTCAGATTAATATCTAATCTCATTACCTCTTGAACTACCTTACTCATACTCTCTGCATACCTCTTTCTACTTTAATTTTATTATAGAAGCATCCTTAGGATTTATGCCCAAGGTGTGCGCTATTTTCTCATTGGTACACCACAATACACTTAATTCCATTTCACATTTAATATTTATTATAGCATAGTCGTATTGCAATATATCCCTTTTGCTTCGAACTTAAGAATCCTAGTTTATTTTATACTTAATGTCCCTCTTTGATTCTTCCTGAGTCTACTGATATAATAATTTAAAGACTTTATTTGAAGAGAGGCAAAATTAATGTATGATAATTTAATGTTAATCCTACTGATTATATGGGTAATTGGTACTGTAATACTGCTGTTTGCTGGCAACTACTTCTATAACTTTGCTATTCTTCGCAGAAAAAAGGAATTCTTGAATAATGATCCGGACCTCAGAGAGACAACCTCCGGTGCAAGCTGGGATACCAAAAAAGAATGGCTTCAGGAGCAAAGGCAGGAAGAATTGACTATAAAGTCCTATGATAATTTAAAGCTGAATGCTCTTTATATCCCTTGCAATGCTCCTTCTAATAAAACAGTAATACTTGTTCACGGCTACAACAGTTGGAATGGCTCTATGGGAGGCTTCGCCCAGTATTACATGGAATGTCTAGGCTTCAATGTGTTGATGCCTAATCTCAGGGGACATGGCAAAAGCGAAGGCAACTACATTGGTTTTGGTTGGCATGATAGGAAGGATCTACTTCAGTGGATTGATTTGATAATCGAAAAGCTAGGCAGTGAAAATCAAATAGTGCTGCACGGTGTGTCTATGGGTGCTGCTACAGTACTTATGACTAGCGGCGAAAACCTTCCCAGCAATGTAAAATGCATCATTTCAGATTGTGCATATAGCTCCATTGCAGGCATCCTAGGCTATCAAGTAAAAAGAATGTTTAAACTGCCTAAATTTCCTTTGATTTACTTTACCAGCTTAGTTTGCAAACTGAAGGCAGGTTATTACATAGGAGAGGCATCTGCATTGAAGCAAGTGCATAATTCTAAGCTGCCAATACTATTTATCCATGGCAGTGCGGATAAATTTGTGCCTACACAGATGGTATATGAGCTTTATGAGTCAGCGGTCTGCAAAAAGCAGTTATTGATAGTTGAAGATGCTGCTCACGGAACTTCATTTTGGAAGGATCCAAAGGCATACAAAATTACTGCTGAGGAATTTCTGCAAAAATATATTTAGAGACTGATGACACTTGTCTTCAGTCTCTAAAGCATGTGTATTACACTATATCGCTTCCCCATATTGACACAAATTGCATGTCAACTTCAAACTCTTTACCATTCCACTTCAAAATTGTATTTAACAGTGCCAGGGTATCTGCATTATATCTTCCTATTATTCTTTGGATAACATTCAACTCATATTGCTTATCTCTTTGCCAATCTATAGGGTATACATTGCCCATTGGTATAACATCGCCTTTAAGCGGTGCCTTAAGTGTACCGTTGCTATTATAAATTTCATTCAAATAGTCTGCGCCTTTTAAACTAATATCTATCAAATATCTCTGTTTCATATTTACACTAGTAACTTCGACCTTATAATAATCCCTATAGTTCACTTGATAAATAAATCTATTACTGAACTCCTCTGAATCAAAAAGCAGCTTTGGCTCATTATCAAGGAAAGAGTACACATAGTCGTAGGAAAACCCGCCGCTTCCGCCTGAATTTATGCTCACTAATATGTCATTTACCTTATCCCCTGTAAAGTCTCCTAAGAATACAATCGGATCATAGCCTTGATTTTCCTTAAGTGGTATTCTTGTATATTTGTGGGTTGCGCCATCTTGTATTAAAAGAGTAATATCTTCCACAAAAGGACTTTGCAAATCCCCTGGTCTATATCCTACAGTGCATACACTATCAGGTATTCTATCACCGTTTACATCTCCATCTGCACAGTCAAGTATATAGTAGCTGTGCCCCTCAAAATACATCATTTGCCCTACATTATTGTAATTAGGTCCTCTGCCTAAATAATAGTAAGGGCACTTATAGTACGGCTTGTAAATCACAAAATCACCCTCCCAAACAAATTACTTTTACTTCATAATATGCAAGGGCGGGTGATTTAATTATGTTTTCTATATAAACCTGCTATATATTCTTTACATAAGGAACGAATTTTCTTCCAACGGCTTCAGCAGCATCAGAAGTATTGCTTTGAGGGCTGTAGCGTTGGAGCAGGGCAAAGCAAACTTCTTCGGAAGCTATTCTCTGGAGTAGTGAATCCTTACTCCAGAAAGTTATTCCTTATATAAAGTGTTTGTGCTATTTATAAGGTTTCCTTATACTGTTATGACTGAAAATCTGATCATTTTGAACGTAGTGAAGAATCCTTCCTATTCTATGGGAATATCTATATATTCATCATATGCTTTTATATATTTCATTCTTTGAACATCCAACTGCAGTTCTGTTCCTATTGCCTTAAATCTTAAGGTCCTAGTATTCGTTATCTTTCCGTCTGTTTTCTTGTCGTATACGTTGTTCAAAGTCTCAGTCAGCTCTACCCTATTATTGTCAGCCAAAAGATATATTCTAGTTAGTGTCACACTTTCCTCTGTGGTAATTGTCACAAGGGTCTCCCCTTTAATTTCATCAATCTTCTCAACTGTAATATCCTGACCCCTGACCTGAATCGTTGTAGGGCTTGAGGTTTTGTTTAGCTTTATCTGCTCATTGACCTCGTGCTCTGCTCCGAAGCTGACTAAATGAAGCTGCAGTTTTTTCAAATCTCTTGGTAATGCATCGTATCTTGCTTCAAACTTCATGCCGTTCATATCGGTACTAGCTCCTGAGCCCTGCTGCTGGATTTCAATGCCATTGGCAAGCAGCTGTATGCTTATATTAGGCGAGAATAACCGTTCACCACTTATTTGGTCCTTTGCCAGTTCTAATATATTTCGAGTTGTTCCTTTTATAACTGTAGTGGTTGGAGAAGCATTAATTTCATTAAAACGTATATCAGTTCCATCAACCTTAATCACTTTATTTAATTTGCTCTTAAGGGTGTGTCCCATTGCCTTATCTCTATCTAATACAAAGCTTATGGTACCTTCTTCGCTTTTACCCTTAGTGTTTATACGAAACATCCAAGTTAATTTTCTTTCAAAAGCATTAGGGGGTTCAAACTCCCCAACCCATTTTATTGTACTTTTATCCCCGCTAATCTCGCCTTGTGCACTTTCTGGATCATGTCTTCCCAGTGCACCTTTCATATAGGCACTATGGAAATTAACCTCTTCCACATTCCCCTTAGGGTTCTCTATTGTATAAAAAGCCAAAAGTTGATTATCATCTATCATTACACCATTTAAGGTTACTTCAATACCGTTTGTAAAAGTGTAGGACTTATCAATACTCTGTCCCATTCCCATTTTGTTTAGTTCTTTTAGGGTTCCATTCATAATGCTGTCAAAGCCCAAGATCTCCCTGCCGTAGAAGGCAAGAGCATCCATGTTGTAGGTAGCAAGCAAAAATACAACAGCCAGGACGGCAATCTTCGTTTTCCAAGTGCTTTTTTTCTTTTTATTAAAGTTCTTATTTTGCAATACAATATTCAGTCTAGCCTCCAGTTCTTCGGGCACTGTCAGCTCATCTATCTCAGCTTTCTTGTCATTTAGCATTTCTTCTATTTTACTCAAAGCTCTTCACCTCCTAAAACAACCTTTAACTTGCTTATCCCTACTGAGATACGTGACTTTACTGTTCCCAATGGAATCTTAAGTAGCTCCGCTATGCTTTGATAGTCCATATCCATAAAATATCGAAGTCTTATTGCTTCCTGTTGTTTCACATTTAATTCTCCCAAGTGCTTTTCCAGCCTAAGCTGTTCATCCTTTTCCTCTACGGGATAATGCAGTTTCTCTTCCTGCAGGGTTTCAAGGAAAACAATCTTGCTTTTCTTTTTTAGACTGTTTTTGCAGCAGTTGACCAAAATCGTTTTGCTCCAACTGTAGAAAGAGCTTTCACTTTTCAATTGGCTAATATTCTCATATAGAATTAAAATCATGTCTTCCATGGCATCCATTGCATCCTCGGAGTTCTTCATATATACATAGGCAAGCTTATAGTATGATTGCTTTTCTGCCATAATAAGCTGCACTAGTGCGTCTTTGTCCCCCTGCATAGCCTTTTTTACCAATGTCTCTGTGTTCACGTTCTCACCTCAATTCTGTATATAGGAGTATTCTACTACTCTAAAAGTTCATTTTTTATTTAAATAATCTTATTTTATGTATCCGCAATACATTCTTTACCTAAGGAACGAATTTTCCTCCGACAGCTTCAGCAGCATCAGAAGACTTGCTTTGAGGGCTGTAGCTCTGGAGAAGGGCAAAGCAAGCTTCTTCGGGGGTATTCCTCTTGGGTTTTGAAGCTTTACTTCAGAAAGTTATTCCTTACGTAAAGTGTTTGTGCTTATTATAATTTTATTTCCATCTGATAGAATTGAAAACCCTGTCAATCTGAACACAGTGAAGAATCTTTGATTATTAATCTATCTTCAATAACCATAGTATATCGTATTCCATACTATAATAAAAAGTCGGATATCACAGCATAATCTGTAATATCCGACCATCTATTGATATAACTATTCTTCCAACATATACTTCAACGAGAAATCCTTGCCGCTAATCTTCTTAAATAAATCGTTATACCTGTATTTGCCTGAGGACTTGATAACCTCATTTATCAGAAACTCACCGAACTCTGCAGGTTTTTCTGTCATTTCAGCTCCGTACTTTTCCTTGAATACTTTACTAAGCATTTCGCAGGTTAATGTTCCCATGAAATAGTTGTGCAGGTATATAGGGTGCGTCGTATGATGGATTGTGAATGCCCATGGCGGCTCTGCACCGAAGGGTTCTTCCTTCAGTACATCCTTGTAGGTTTTCCAGTATAAATTATATATGTCCTCCAAGGTCTCCACATCATTCTTATAGAAGCTGTGGTCAAAGAAGATTCTATTTATAGCTCTCAAGGCATTTATCTTTTTGAAGGCCTTGAGCTTATTAAATTCTTCTCCAACCTTCACTGCGTCATCAAAGAACTTGCTGAAAAATACTGGGTCATCTATAAAGCTTTGGAACAGGTTGGCTATTCCCTCACTTATTATCCCGCTGACCCCTTCATTCAATATGGTTTCCTCAGGGTCTAAAAGGAAGGAATGCACCCCATGGCCAGTCTCGTGAAGCAGTACGTTGTATTCGAAGAATTTGTTTTTAACATTGGCAAGTATCCTAGAGTCCTTTGCTGTTTCTATAGGGAAGTTGTAACCCCATTCTGATTTGTTGGCTCTTGGGAAAACATCATAGGTGATGTTAAACTTGGAGATGTCTATGCCAAATAGTTCAAACAATTCCGCTATATTGGCATAATAATTAGACATATCAACAACCGTATTCAAGGATGGTGCTATTCTTGCCCACACATAGGTCTCATCCCAAGGCATTATTACATCATCATCCAAGAACTCCCTAGCATACTTAGTTCTTTCTTCTTTCATTTTAGGAAGAAGCTCATGGAGCTGACCGAGCCATGTATCAAAGGTATCCTTGTCCAATTCGGCTTGCTCCAGCTTATAGCTGATGTAACTGTCTGCGCCATAATGCTTTGCATATTCCTTTCTTAATTTGATAAGCTCTATAAAGCCTGCGTCTACCATAGGCTTATTAATTTGGTTCTTTGCGAAGTATGCAGCCTTTCTTCTCTCTCTATTGCTATCAGTGCTCAATATTTGCTCAATCTCTACGGAGGTTATCTCCCTGCCTTCAAATCTATATCTGAAGGTATTAAGTACCTTTGATAGTTCATTTACTTTCTTTTGTATCGCACCATCCAGTTCGTTTAATTCCACTGACAGGTGATAAGGTCTGAAAATGTTATGTACTATTTCTACCCTTCTTTTATCCTCAGGTGATAGCTCTAAATTCATACACTGTAGAACGAGTTCATAGTTTTCCTTGCTTTTTAGCAATTCAACCAGCTTTTCATATTCCTTTTCTACTCCGAAATCATAGCCAGCTGTATACAAAACCCACTCTAATTTAGCATGGTTTACTTGTAGCTCGTGGTATTCATTAAACATATCCTTAAGCTTTTCCATTGTTGACATTATTTAACACCTCCTGTTTTATTATACTACTAAGCATATCCTTCAGATAGCCTTGTTTACAAAATTATTATTTCGAAATAATCCCAAAGTAAATATGATAAAATATAGCTATAAAATTATTAAGGATGATCATTACAGGAGGTAATTTGATGAAATATAAAAGCACTAGAAGTAGCTATTCAATGATTTCTTCCAGTGAAGCTATTATAAAGGGCATTGCGGAGGATGGCGGTCTATATGTCCCCCTTGAAATACCAGTTCTGAACAAGAGTCTAGAGGATATGGCTCTTTTGAGCTACAAAGATTTGGCCTACTACATAATGAGTAAGTATCTAACTGACTTTGATGAGAATGAGCTTAAAGATTGTATAGATAAAGCTTACAATAGTAAATTTGAAACCCCTCTCATCGCCCCTTTGGTTGCAAAGGCAGGGGTTCATTTTCTTGAGCTATACCATGGACCCACCTTAGCCTTTAAGGATATGGCATTATCTATATTACCCCACCTTTTAAAGACCTCCATGAAAAAACAAGCTATAAAAAAAGAGGTTGTAATACTTACAGCCACCTCTGGAGATACTGGCAAGGCGGCCCTTGAAGGCTTTGCTAACATTAAAGGTACAAGGATAATGGTATTCTTCCCTCAGGATGGTGTCAGTACTATCCAAAAGCTTCAAATGGTGACACAGGAAGGTTCTAACACTTTTGTGTGTGCCATAGAGGGTAATTTTGACGATGCGCAAAATGCTGTAAAGAATATTTTCAATGATAAGCAGTTTACAGAAAAACTTGCAGATGGAGGCTATATACTATCCTCTGCCAATTCTATCAATATAGGCAGACTAGTTCCGCAAATTGTATATTACTATTATGGATATCTTACACTTCTTAGAGAAGGCAAAATAAACAAAGGTGATAATATTAATGCAGTAGTTCCTACAGGCAATTTTGGCAATATACTTGCTGCATTTTATGCTAAGAGGATGGGATTACCTATAGGCAAGCTGATTTGTGCTTCTAATGAAAATAATGTTCTTTATGATTTTATAAACACAGGGGTCTATGATAGAAAAAGAGACTTGCACCTGACCAGTTCTCCCTCCATGGATATACTAATATCAAGTAATTTGGAAAGACTGCTCTACGAAATCAGCGGCCACGATGAAGTACTTATAAAGAATTTAATGCACAAGCTGTCAACAGAAGGAATTTATGAGGTTCCAGACATTATGAATCAGCAATTAAAAGATTTCTATGGAGGCTACGCTACTGAGGCTGAAGTCTTTGATGTTATAGAAAAGCTATATAAATCTGAAGACTATCTAATAGATACCCATACTGCCGTAGCTTATTCTGTATATCGAAAATATGTGAGGCAAACAGGGGATAATACGCCAACAATCCTTGCCTCTACAGCCAGCCCATTTAAGTTCGGCGAGGCTGTTTCAAATGCAGTAGGTATTGAAGTAGTTGGGCTGAATGACTTTGAAATTTTAGAGAAGCTTGCCAGTGCTGCTAAACTAAATCTACCTATGGCGGTCAGAGAGCTTAAGACTAAACCGGTACTACATATAAACCTCGCTAAAAAGCATGAGCTTAAGGCTGTTATTGAGAATTTCCTAGGAGGTGATAATTAATATGGTAACTGTAAAGGTACCTGCCACCAGCGCCAATATGGGTCCCGGCTTTGACTGTCTTGGAGTTGCACTTGATTTATACAATTGCTTTGAAATAGAAGAAACGGCATCAGGTCTAGAGATTACAGGCTGTGAAGCACTTTACAGCAACGAATCTAATCTTATTTATACCTCCATGCAAAAGTGCTTTGAAGTGCTTAATTACCAACCTAAAGGATTGAAAATCAATATTAAAAGCAACATTCCAATTGCCAGAGGTCTTGGCAGTAGTGCCGCTTGCATAGTTGGCGGTGTAACAGCAGCCAATGAGCTAGCTAGTGGTAACTTAACCAAGGCACAGCTGCTGGAAATAGCCAATGCTATTGAAGGGCATCCAGACAATGTCTCCCCCGCTTTGATGGGCGGTATGACAATCGCAGTGCAGGACAAGGGCAAGGTTTATTTCGAAAACGTTAAAATTGCAGACAATCTTCGCTTTTGCGCACTAATACCTGAATTCACATTATCTACTAGTGAAGCAAGAGCTGCACTGCCCAATGCACTTACCTATGGTGATGCAATATTCAATATAAGCAGAGCCACTCTCTTAGTTACCGCTCTTACCAATGGAAGCTATGATTTGATAAAATATGCCTGTGAGGACGCATTGCATCAGCCTTACAGAAGCAAGCTGATACCGGGCTATGACGACATTATGGATAAAATCAAAGATCTTGATTGTCTTGGTGTTTTTCTGAGTGGAGCTGGACCAACAATTATGGCAATTATCAAAAGTACAGATAAGTACTTTATGCCTGACATGCAGAACTTCTTAGATTCAGTGAAGGACAAATGGACATTAAAAGAGCTTCATATAGATAATCTTGGTACTGTAGTATCAAAGGCGTGTAAGTAATTTTATGCGTCTTTTTTTTATGTGATTTTCCTACTCCGAAAAGGCAACATATGGTAAAATAGGAGCAATGGAATCATTACGTATACGCTCACATCTAAAAGGTATGATGAATAAATAATACAAGGAGTATTTATGAATTCAGAAAGTAAGCTCACACGCTTAGAAAACAACTATTCTATTAGGATTCTTGATATTGAAGATGAATATATAATTCAGCATCTATGCGAGAGAAGCATAGATTACTTTGAAATTGTTGAGGGTCGACATCCTGAAAAGAAAGCTGGACTGGATATTCTAATAGATTTGCCCCCAGGATGGGAACCAAAGGATAAACAGGTTTTTGGATGTTTTAATGAAAATAACCTTCTAGTAGCAGTAATCGATATACTTGCTAATTATCCAGATAAAGGCGAATGGATTATAGGTCTATTATTAATCGACCCAAAGGAAAGAAGACAAGGCTTAGGAAAACTTCTCCACAAATTTATAAAGGATTACGCTTTAATGAGTATGGCTGATAAATTAAGAATAGGCGTAGTCGAGGAAAATGCAAAGGCATATGCGTTTTGGAAGGACTTAGGATATCATGAAGTTAAAAGAGTCAATATGACATATGGTAATAAAAATCATGTAGTCGTTGTAATGAATTTGCCAATATTATAAGCAGCGGTCAGACACTGGTTGCGTTTCCTATAGAAACATAACCTTGGTCTGCCCCTATAGAGGAGGATTTATGAAGTTTGTATTAATATTCGGACCACAGGCAGTTGGTAAAATGACAGTAGGTCAGGAGCTAGAAAAATTAACAGGGCTAAAGCTTTTTCATAATCACATGACTATTGAGCTTGTTACCCCCTTCTTTAGCTACGGCACTGAAACCGGAAAAAGATTGGTGGGTCTATTTCGTCAGGAAATATTTGAAGAAGTATCTAAAAGTGATTTATATGGAATGATTTTCACTTATGTTTGGGCCCTTGATCAAAAGTCTGATTGTGATTATGTTGATGAGGTTTGCAATCTTTTCGAATCCCGAGGCGGAACCGTATATCTTGTAGAGCTTGAGGCAGATTTAGAGGAAAGACTTGAGCGCAACAAAAGCCCCCATAGACTGGCTCATAAGCCTACAAAAAGGAATCTTGAACGCTCTGAACGGGACTTAAAAAGCACAATGGGAAAATACAGATTAAACTCTATAGATGGAGAAATCAAAAGAGAAAATTATATTAAAATAAATAATGCAAATTTGAGTGCTGAAGAGGTTGCGGAAATCATTAAGGAAAAGTTTCAATTATAGCGAAATATTATATCAATACAAGCTATTTACCCATTCTATGTGAAAAAGGGGTGTAGAATGAATTACAGTAAAGCATTTATAGTTTTTATCATTGGTATTATCTTATCGTTTCTAGGTGCAGCTTTAATACATGATGCTGGATTTGGAGCTGCTGTAGCTGTTTGCTATATTGGTGCAATTATTATAGGTCATAAGTAAAGGAGACTTAAATTGAATATTACACTAAAAAAAGCAGCTATATCAGATGCAGAACACTTACATAACATGCAAATAGAAGCTTTCTTACCTTTGCTGCAAAAATATCAAGATTTTGATACTAGTCCAGGCAATGAAACTGTAGAATGCACCTTACAAAGGCTGGAACAACCCTCCACAGACTATTATTTTATTATGTTTGACAGTGTTGAAGTTGGAGGAATTCGTATTAAGAAACTGGATGATGGAATTAGGTGCAAAATAAGTCCCCTCTTTGTGTTGCCTGAGTATCAAGGATTAGGCATCGCACAAGAAACTATAAGATTGGTAGAGGAAATATATTCACCATTAAAAGGTTGGGAATTGTGTACTATTTTGCAAGAGCAGGGTAATTGCCATTTGTATGAGAAAATGGGCTATAAACAAACTGGCGAAACAAAAGATATAAATGATAAGATGACCATAGTTTTTTATGAGAAGCAGCGTTAAATAAATGGAGGGATTCATTTTGGGATATTACTCAATGATTGTTTTATCTATACTTTTTAGTATCTTTATTACCTTATTCTTAATGCCTCATATAAAACGAAAAGAACCAATTGTAAATGTGCTATTTGGACTACAAATTACACTTATTGGGATGTTTGTTTTTTATATCGTCTACAATACAACATCTTATACTCTTTATGCAAATGTCCTTCCATACTTTATAGCAACTTATTTAATAACAACAGGTCTCGTTTTTAGTGCTTTTGAGTATTTCAAAAGGTAGACTTGCCTATATTATTTCACTTTGCCATATTGTAAAAATCACTTAATCGGGGGTTTGAATATTGGATATCCTAATAGATTATTATGACCAACAAGACGAAGATAAAAGGCTTCAACTTGATAGAGCCCATAATCTAGAATACCTGACGACGATTAAATACCTAGATAAGATTTGCCATGGACCTATATCGATTTTAGATGCATGTGCAGGAACTGGAGCCTACTGCTTTTATCTTGCAGGGAAGGGACATTCCGTAACAGCAGGAGATATTGTATCTGCAAATGTTGATATCATTAAAGAAAAACAAAATAGGAATCCTATTTTACATGACATCTATACTGGTGATATTCTTAATCTTACACAATTTGAAGATGAATCCTTCGACGTTGTACTTTGCCTAGGTGCATTTTATCATTTGCATAATGATGCGGATAGAAAAAAAGCCGTCTTAGAGTGCAAGAGAGTTGCAAAAGGGGGTGGCCTTATTGTCGTTGCCTATCTAAACAGATTTGCAAGCTTTGTTAATAACTTTAGTAACAATCCGGATAATATACAAGAAATTTTAAACCAGTTTTATACCGGCAGCAGAAATGTCTTTTATCGCTCAACCCCCGCAGAAGTTGAATGCCTAATGGCAGAATGCGAAATAATCAAGAAATACAATATTGCAACTGATGGGATAGCCTTTATGTACTCAAAACAACTACAAAACATATCAGAAGAAGAATTCGCTGGATACCTTAATTACCATTATGATACTTGTGAAAATACAAATATATTAGGCTATAGCCTTCATGGATTGTTTATTGGAACAAAATAAGAATTTGGAGTGATAAGGTTGGGACTATTTATTTCAAGCATTATTACAGGTTTTCTTGGTTTCTTTATAGGGGGATCAATTGGAGCACCTGATATTTGGATTATCGCTTTTGGATTAATAGGGTTTAGTTTTCCGTATGCAATTACCATAGATAAAATCTATCAAATGCTAATAAAATTCAATAGCGATTCTATTTCAGAAGAAAATGCGGAAGACAAAGATTATGATATATCAAAGATCCCAGAGAATAAATGTCCTGCTTGCTTTGCTGAAGTTTCTTCTTTAGAACACAGCTGTCCTTCATGTGGACTGGTATTAATAGAAAAATAAATCTCTATAACTGGAGTGATGAAGATAATGAAAACTAGAACCAAGATTTCTTTAATTGTTATAATCCTACTAACTATATCACTCTCCTTCTGGTATGCATTTGCTCCATATATAGACGCCTATAGAGTTAATAAGAACATTGAAATATCAGGTATTAAACTTCTAATGACATCTTCAGATGTAGAGAAAATTCTTGGCAAAGGCAGCCCTATTGATGGGTTCGGAGCAAGCTTTTATAGATATGATAACTCAGATATTTCTATTGCGTATCCATCAGACGGGCTATTAAAAAGCAAAGCGAATTGGATTGAAATATATGATACAAACTATAGCATTTATGATGTTCGAGTTGGAGACTCCCTTCAAAAGGCACAGGCTGTGCTTGAGAAGCATGGATTTAGGCAGGAGCAAAGTGATAAGAACATTTTCAAAAGAGGAAGTGCTAGGGTTTCTATTTATGAACAATCTATTCGAGTTAATGTTGAGGATTGGACTTTAAGAGGACGTGTTTACTAGCTAGTATTATGAATGCGTAGTAGTTTTGTTCCCTCAAGTAAGGCATTATATTTTCCCCTTCGTAGTACTCCCTATGTATTGATATTCCTTTAATGAATGAATAAGGATATCCTTTGTACAGGATACTATCTTAAATACAAGCTGTTATACATACTTTATAAACAAGGCGTTTGGCAGCCAATTTATATTGCGAGGGATTAAATATGAAAAATTTAATATTAGTTATGGTGTTATCCATTTTAATGTTATTTGGATGTACAACCAAGGAACAGATAAATCAAGTACAGATTATTGATGTATCTACTTCAGGGCTATATCGAGAGTCAAAAAATATGGATGAAAATGAGTTCTATATAAGACCCTATACTAATGCTGGTGTCATATTTACACTTGATGTAGAGCCAAAGGAGGATGCACAAATTACAATCGTTCCTATTGGAGCAGCTATTGCTCCATTTAACGAGATAATCCAGAGAGTAGAGGAAATAAACGTTGAGGCTGATATCAAAAAATATAACATTTATATAGAGAACATTGTAAACAAAGATATCCTTGAGTTCTTGCCTCTAGCAGACCGAAGAGACGACGCCCCTTTTGATGTAGCTTGTATTTATCCTGCAACTCTGCAAGCCACAGTTATAGACTTAAAAACCGTAGACATTGCTACCTTGCCGGAACAAAGCATCGAAAACATTAAATGTCTAATTGATATTGACAATGATAAAACTCCAGATATCGCTATTGTTGAAATTGCTAATGATTATGTAGTTTCTAGATACTATTTGAAAGAAAACGGCGCATGGAAGCTACTAAAGGAGATATTGCCGCTGTAGGATACAATGAACTACCTATGATGCCTAGTATTGTTGTGTGATTATAAACATTAGTTAAATAGAAGGTGTAAAAATGAAGAAGCTGATTATTATTAATGGGACAATGGGGGTTGGCAAAAGCACTGTATGCAACATCTTGTTGGACAGGCTAGTACCCAGTGTATATTTAGATGGCGACTGGTGCTGGAATATGAATCCATTTATTGTCTCAGAAGAAAATAAAACAATGGTTGAAAGTAATATAACCCATTTACTAAGTTCCTATCTCAATAATTCTGGCTTTGAATATATCATCTTTTGTTGGGTAATTCACAGGGAAGATATACTTAATAAGATATTGTTGCCCCTAAAGGATTTTGACTTTGAGCTTTATAAGATTTCTTTAGTTTGTTCTCCAGAGGCGCTTAGGAACAGGTTGGAGATTGGCGTACAAAAGGGAAAAAGAAATGCCGATATAATTGAAAGTAGTTTAGAAAGATTAGAGCTTTATAATAAAATGAATACCATTAAAGTTGACGTCAGTGATACTACTCCTAAACAAACTGCAGCAGAAATAATTAAGATAATTGAAGAATGTGAGGTATTATGAAAGAGTACAAAATCATAAAAATAGATAGTCAAAACTATAATATGTTCGATGATATGATCTTTTGGCGAATGAACAGGAGAGAAAGAACGAATGTCGAAAAAGCAGAAGCATTTAACAATAATTTTGACAGCTCATATTTAGCATTATCTAATCCAAATTTATTTGTCTATGCTGCTTTAGAGACGGGCAGGCTTGTTGGCTGGATTTCAATAGTATATATGCCAAAGGTAGGCAAGCTAAACGGTTTAGGGCACCTATATATCGATGAATTATGGGTTGCTCCTTTATACAGAGTTCAAGGTATAGCTAACAAACTTATGGAAAAAGCTGATGAGTTGTTGAATACAACTGCTTCAGCGGGTATAAGGTTATATGTAAATACTGATAATTCAAATGCAAAAGGATTATATGAGAAATGTGGTTTTTCAGAAAGTGGTATAGCTTATTTTATGGAGAAAGATAAATGATTGGATACTTTTCCAAATATTATAATGGAGCTTGATGAGGTGTGCAAATGGAAATTATTAAGCTAAATGAATATGATATTGATAATAAGTTAGAAGAAAGCTTGAAAAGTCTATTAACAGAAAGCTTTACCGATGTATATCCACTGGATAGGATATATTATAAGCAAATTCCTCATTTTAGGTATTTAGCCTATGATGAAGAAACTCTTATTGCTCAGGTAGGATTAGATTATAGGATAATGAATTTAAATGGCAGTAATATAAAAGTGTTAGGTATTATTGATCTTTGTGTAAAAGAACAATATCGTGGTAAAAACATAGCCTCTGTATTGTTAAATAAGGTTGAAGAGTTTGCAAGAATACATAACCTAGATTTTTTACTACTTTTTGCTGATAGAGAAACTGTTTATCAAAGAAATGGCTTTGTTCATGCAAATAACATCTGTAAGTGGCTAAAAATCAACGAACATAAAACATTAGGTGTTGGTGAAGAAGAAATAGATGAATTAATGATAAAGAAAGTAGGACACAAGGACTGGGAAGATGGATATTTAGATATGCTTGGGTATTTATATTAAAACATATTTGGAGGAGAAATTATATGAATATAACAATAAGAGAAGCCTCTATAGATGATTACGAGGAATTATGTATAATTTATGGAGAGCTTGACGAATATCATAGAGTCAACCATCCTGAGCTTTTCGTCAAGCCTGATGATGTACCTAGGGCAAAAGAATATTTGTCAGAGATTATTGAGGATAATACAAAAACCATCTTAGTCGCAGAAGCAGAATCAAAGCTCCTGGGCTTTGCAGAATGCTACATCTTAAAATCCTCAAGCTTCCCTGTAATCAAAAAAAGAGAATGGGTGCAATTAGATAATATCGCAGTAAAACGTGAATACCAAAATCATCATATAGGTACTTTGCTGTTAAATGAGGTATTTCAGTGGACAAAGAGCAAAGAAATCAATAGAATTGAATTAAAGGTCTATACTTTTAATTCAAATGCAGCAAGCTTTTACTCAAGCAAGGGGTTTAAAGATTTAAACAAGACTATGTACTTGGATTTATAGCCCAATAGATATTTATACAAAGGTCAGGTGCACAGATGATAAGCAGTAAAATAACTTATAGAAACGCCAATATAGCCGATATATCTAGTATAATGAAAATTGAGCATGCTTCATTTTCCGAAGTAATTTGCGAGGATAGAAAAGTATTTACGGAAAGAATAGCTACATTTCCTGATGGATTCAGAGTAATGGAATGTGATGGAGAAATCATTGGGTACATTTGTTCAGAATTATGGGAAAGAGTACATACATTTTCTAAAGATTTATTCACCCTTGGACATTCAATTAAAAATCGTCACAAATCCTATGGCAGAGAAATATATGTTTCATCCATGGGACTAAATCCTGAGTACCGCAGCTTAGGGCTTGGAAAGACAATGTTTAATGAGTTTGTAATACACATAACTGAGAAGTTTACAGACATAGATTCCATCGTATTGCTGGTATCGGAAAAGTGGTCTAAGGCAAGAAAAATCTATGCGAGTAACGGTTTTAAGGAAATAGACATATTAGAGGAATTTTTCTATTATAACGTTGAAAAGCCATATTATGAGGATGGCATTATAATGCGAAAAGAACTAAAACACATAGGAAATAAGGATAAATCAAGGGAGGATTTTATATAATGGAAACAAATGAACTAAGGCTTGCAGTGCTGATTGATGCCGAAAACGTACCCTATGCCAATGTGAAAGGTATCATGGAGGAAATTGCAACCTATGGAAGTCCAACAATAAAGCGTATATATGGAGATTGGACAAAACCCAATGTTACCGGCTGGAAAAACGTATTGCTGGTCAATGCCATTACCCCAATCCAGCAATATAGCTATACAAACGGAAAGAACTCTTCGGATTCAGCCATGATCATTGATGCAATGGATATCTTGTATTCTGACAAGGTAGAAGGTTTTTGCATTATTTCCAGCGATAGCGATTTTACAAGACTTGCTATTAGACTAAGAGAAGCAGGTATGAAGGTTTTCGGAATTGGTGAAAGAAAAACCCCTAATCCATTTATCGTTGCCTGTGATAAATTTACTTACATAGAGATTATCGGTTCTAGCAATGTTCGCAAGGATGATAATATTGAAAAGCAAAAGGATGATGCTGCGCCTAAACAATCCAATGATGCAATCATAAAGATTGGAAGTGAAATCATTTCCGTTATATCAAATACGATTAACGATATAGCTGATGAAGAAGGCTGGGCCTTCCTTGCAGAGGTCGGCAACCTTATTCAGAAGAAGCAGCCAGACTTTGATGCTCGTAATTATGGCTTCTCTAAGCTTACACCCCTTATTAGAAATCTTAAACAGTTTGAAATCGATGAAAGAGATACCAATAACAGCAAGGTGAAGCACATCTATGTAAGAAATAAAAAAGGTTAATAAAGATACAATAAAGGTGAAGGAATTAAATCCTTCACCTTTTATAATGTCTGACCTGATCTATGGGTATGAAGCCCAAACGCTCATATATCCTGCCTGCATCCATATTATCATACTGGAGATATAAGTCCTTGCCTTCCTTAGCAAGCTGCTTGCAAAGAGTTTTCAAGCATTTGGTGGCCAATCCTTTTCCTTGAAAGTCAACCGCTGTTCCAACTCCTACAATCAACGCTGAACCCAATTCTTCAAACTCGCTCTGTACCACACTTACTACCTTTCCCTGATGACGTATGCATACTCCTCGGCCTCTGCCGCTTTGCAGTCTTTTTTGCATAACTTCCTTTGAGCTGAAGGCTGAAAATACCTCTTTATAAAGCTGTACTACCTCATCTAAATCCTCTAACCTTAAAGCTTCTACTTCAGGATATAGTTCATACTCACCAATCCGTCTCCTATCCAATTTGGCAATTATTGCACCATCCTCGAATTTTGAAAACAAACCATTATTTAGGAACCTATCAGAACAGCTTCGAGGTGATATCAAGGAATTGAAGCTCATTTTAGAAATAAATGCAGCAAAGCTCTCTTCATCAAATTCTTCCTTGGCATAAAACTGCAAGTTGCCCGACAGTCTTTTCATCAAGACAGCCTTTAGCTCACCCTTTTCATCCAATTCACCAATAATATTCTCGTATATTGGTTTATCACTTTCTAAGCCTAATCGCAGGAAGTAATTCCTTGCATTGTCCTGCCTTATAAACTCAAAAACTTTATTATAATCTAACTTAGAAATCTCTTTAATCATACATTCACCATCGTTTTTATTTAATTATACTATTAGCCACTCTCACCCAACAATACCTTTTTCAGCTTGCTAAGAAAGTAAGCTGACACTATAGGTGCAAGACCGATGAATATTAAGTATCCCTGTAATACCGAAGGATCATCCGAAATATTGAGCAGTATCAGCAATATCCCAGCACTTATAATTCGACCAGTGTTCAGCATTAAATCCTTATTTATCATATACTCTATTCTCATATCCTCATCGTGGGCTCGATTTATAACATTATATGTTGTGGAGCTTAGTTGTATTATGAAAAACGGTATAAATAGCGCGTCCAAAACTACATATAAGAGTAAAGTAATATATTTAACTTCTACTGCTAAACCCAAGATTGCAAAAAAAGATCCAAGGCTGCCAATCATGATTGAAAGCCTTCGACGAGCCGGTTTTATAGCCCTTTGAACAAATATATAAGTTGCAGAGGATAGTAAGGATGCAACTAGTGTAAGCTGACCCAGGGATAACTCACTTTTTGTATTCTCTATAATAAGTATGTTAATTATAAAGACTATTATTACATCTCTAAAGCCCCAAAGTACAGTGCTTTTTCTGATAGTCCTCCATTCCTCGCAGTTGCCTAAAAAAGCTTTTTTATAGTTTAGCTTACCTGCATAATTCTTGCATTTCAAAGTTATGCTTATAAAGATTAAAAGTAAAAAAATCATCAGGGTTATTGCAAAAACAACATTATAGCCTGTGGTTCCCTCAAACAAACTAATGATAAAGGCTGAGGTTATTGGCGCCCCTGCCATTGCAATCCCCGAGCAGCTTCCATTGAAGCCATTAAAGCTGTCTCTATTATTGACCTCTGTATAATCAAAGCATAGGGTATTAAAGGCCAGCCAGTAAAACCCTGATCCAATTCCGTGGATAATCCCTAAGGCATAAATATAACCTATGCCTTTACCTCCTACCAGCAATATTACACCAAAAAACAAAGCGTAAGCTAGCAGGCCAAACCTTAATGGCCATATGCCGTTTTTTGCTTTTGCAATGATGCCTGCAAGAAGAAATATGATAGGGATAACGATGTAGTGCATCATGTTATATATCACGATTACCTTGAAGTCGTTGGTCTGCTTCCAAAAGAACACATTTACAAATATATTAGAAAGTCCCATTGCAAAGGTAAATAAAGTATTTACAAGCAAAAGAACCTTTGCGTCTTTACACATAGTTCATCTCCTTAAAAAATTAATACTTTTTTATTATTTGCATATAGCACTACTATTTATTAATCAATTATATGTTGCGAAAAATATTTATAAATACTAAACAAGTAAATAAATTGGGTTTTGTATTGTCAAGTATGTATTATTCGAAGCATATGAACAGAGGAAAATGTTTTGCACTATATGAATTTAATATAAGATGTATAGTGCAAAACATACAATATGTTGCAAAAAATATTTATAAATACTAAACTAGTAAATGCATCGGATTTTGTATTATCAAACATGTATCATTCGAAGCATATGAATTAAAGCAAATGATACTGTATTAACTATTGGAGGTTTGCTATGAATATTATGAAACTTAATAAAAATTTTGCAGGGATACTGTTAGCTCTAGCTATAGCCTTACCTGCTTGGTATCTAGGCAAACTGTTCCCTATTATGGGTGGTCCAGTGTTTGGTATACTCATAGGTATTCTTGTTGCTTTCTGGAAAAGACCCCCTGTATTCAATGAAGGATTGAAATTTACATCTAAGAAGCTGCTGCAAGCCGCTATAATACTTCTCGGCTTTGAGATGAATTTATATAATGTTATAAAAGTAGGCGGTCAAAGCTTACTGGTTATGCTTTTTACATTGACAGCAGCCTTTATAACAGCTTGGCTGGTAGGTCGTGCCCTAAAGCTGCAGGGTAATATTGCAATCCTTATAGGTGTGGGTACTGCAATCTGCGGTGGCTCTGCTATAGCCGCGACAGCGCCTGTAATAAAGGCAGAGGATAAAGAAATTGCTTATTCAATTTCAACCATATTTTTGTTTAATGTAGCCGCCGTATTTATATTTCCTGCTATTGGTCATCTGGTTCATATGAGTGATGTTGGCTTTGGAATATGGGCAGGAACTGCTATTAACGATACATCTTCCGTAGTGGCTGCAGGATACTCCTATAGCGATGCAGCGGGGACCTTGGCAACTATCGTAAAATTAACTCGAACCTTAATGATCATACCCATAACTTTATTCTTAGCAATATATACCCATAGAAAAACGTCACAGCATTCGACCTTTTCTCTATCAAAAGTGTTTCCATGGTTTGTACTAGGCTTTGTCATTGCTTCTATAATGAGCACCATAGGTCTTGTACCAATTGAGGCTGGCAAACTCTTGGCTCAGATGGGAAAATTCTTAATAGTAATGGCCATGGCAGCCATAGGACTTAATACCAATTTGAAACAGCTTATTGGTAATGGTTTCAAACCAATCTTACTAGGCATGTCCTGTTGGATTGCAGTGGCTGTAACATCTATCCTTGTGCAATATATGCTGAATTTGTGGTGATTAAGATTCTATTAAAACATTATAAGATAAATGGCAAGCACTACGCTTGCCATTTATCATTAAAAGTGTACTCTCACCAACCAATATTTTATACTGGAATTGCTCCAGCCCAAATCCCAGGGCACCTTATTTCTATCGCTATTATGGCAGCTCACCAAGGTGTAGCCTTTGGAATCTGCCCCTGTCACCACTGAAATATGGGTTATATCTCCTTTTTTTTCATAGGCTATAAAATCTCCAGGCAATAGCTTATAAGAAGCCTTGTAAACCTTTTCATATTTACCATAAGCAATCACAGATGCTCTGCCGCTATTCAGCATATAACTTTTGAAGCCATCTGCATTGACCCACGACCGAGTGGCTCCGCCTTTATCATATCCCCAGTTTGAGGTTTTCTTAAATTTACCGCCTTCAAATAATACTTGAGATGCAAAGTTTGCACAATCTCCCCCCTGGGGATTGTAGTTCCTATATGCCTTATTGTATTTAAATCCAAATTGCTCCTCACTGGCGGCTCCACAATACCTATCCGCATACTCGATAGCGCCTATGCGTCTCGCACCAATATTAGAAAAATCTCTTTGACTTTGAGATAATACAAACTCCTTTATGCTGTCACCATCAATTCTTTCTAAATTCAAGGAATCACCAAAGGGATCCTTATACCATTCCTTGGCCACAATCCAGCCATCATCCCGCTCTACCAAATCTAGCACATGATATGTGCCAATCCTAAAGCTATTTACTTCATCTGGACTTCCTTCATATGTATACTTGTATTCTGTTGAGCAAACAAGATTTATAGATATTTTATCCCCTTTATCTTTTATACTTCTAAATACTATGGTGGGATTAATTTCTGTAAATTTCGCCCCTTGCTTCTTCTCCCAATTACGTAGGTATTTTACCTTTCTTAATTCATATTCATATGCCCATGTACCATATTTGGTATTTGTATCATACATGGATTTTATCAAATCTACATCTCCGTTTATGATTGCAACGTTCCTATTCTGGAACATGCTTCGCACTGTTGCCTCTACCTCTTCATCCAGATTAAATACACTTTTAATCAACCCACCAGATAATCCTGCATCTAATGCAACCACCATGGCGAGGAGGACGATTAGGTTGGTTAAGGTCAGCTTATATTTTTTTATAAAAGCAAATCCCATAGCATGATTCCCCTCTAGCTTATATTATAATATTGCTTATATCTAATATATTTCAATGTCCATGCTAAAAAGTACTAAATATATATTGGAATATAAAAAAACTACAAATTAATGTAGTTTTCTTATGTAGTGAGTAAATTAGAGGGAGGCTGAGGGCAGCGTTCCCTACGATTATTTTAGAGCATCTTCAATCTTGTCTATAGCCTCTTTGGTTTGATTGCTCTCAGGCACTCCACTGTACCAAGGCTCTCCAGCTATATTCTCTTTGCCAAAATATCTAGCCTTCAAAATTATTTCTGGTCTATATTCAAAATGCAATATATCAAAATGTCCCCATTTGCCTCCCCAAACAAAATTGTTTTTCTCAAATATCTCAACGATTTCTTTTGGGTAGCCTTCTAATCTTTTTTGCCCTTGTTCCCTAGTCGCCCACTGCCAATAATCTCTGACGTCTCTTGCTAAATCAATTGCAATTCCGAAAGCATGGGGGCTTAAACGATTGGTCCCTGAAATAACCCTGTAATTAAAGGTCCCGCTTGATGGGAAAGCAGCTGCAGCCACCTTATTATTCCTTTGCGCCACGGAGATAAGCTCTGTCATTGCTGACTTTAAAGCGCCTCCCGCCCCATTGTTTTTGCTAAATTGAAAGTTCCTTCCTCCTACATTAACATTGCCTAGCTGTTTTTCGATTTGCTGTTGATTATTCCCGTATGTTTCCTTCAGCAGACCATACATTCTAACTCTTCCTGGATCAAAATCTGCCCCCATCAATGCCCTGGTTGTAGTCAATGGGTAAGGCTGCTCCAGCATGTCTTGCAGATCGGGACTTGCCATTTTACTTTCCATATTCTTTTGCTTTTTATCATCATAAATAAGCCTAGTTCCTGATTTTAAAACTAAATATATTTTCTCACCATCTGCCTTTTCAATATTTTTAATATAATCAGGATAAGCTAGCATAAGACACAATAAGTCCTGCTTCATCGATGTTTCATAAGGCGATACAGCTGTTGGTGCTATAAAAGTACTGCTTTGATTTGGATCTCTAGTCATATAAATTGCAGCCACAAGCAACATCAATGTCATTAAATTCATAAACATTCTCTTATTCAAATATATTCACCTCGCATATACAGTTATTTGATTTAAATACATATGAATATTTTCTCCACAGTATTGCTGGATATGTATAAAAAATTGCATAGATTAATCACATTTAATGGTTAGTCTATGCAAAATTGAATTTTGAATTTTGGTGTTATTTTTCATTTAGATCCACATCCCTGATTCTATTTGAGATAAATTAAGCAAGTCCTTTACTACAACATCAATTTTTCCTGTTTTTTCATTATTAAATCATCGTAAAGATTTACAGTGGGTGTAAGGCTGCCAAAGCAACCTTACACCCACTCATTGGTTTTTTGACCATCATTATTTTAAATCTATCAAAACATAGAAGTCCGCATTATCAATCCTACTATTTCCTTCTTCTAGATTGTTGTTGCCATAAATATTGAAGAAAACAAATTTTAACTTTACGAACTCATTTTCTCGATCAAATATCATATCTTTTTGATCTGCAACTTGCCCAGTAGGATATTTGGACTTTAAGCCCTCTACTAATTCGGATAATCTCAATGTATATAAAGTATCTTTGGCACTTATGATATTTACTTCGCCCTTTTGTTGTATATATTCTACCTTCAATTCCCCATGGGCTATTGTGTTTTTGTAAGCTCTCATATCAAAGAAATACTCATAGCCGCTTATATCAAGTGCCTCAGGCTGCTGATTTACATTAAAGGAGAAATAGCTTTGATTTGGCTCATATTGGTTTGGATCTTTATAGATAAATCCAAATGTCTTTTCCATATCCAGTAATTTAAAGTCTTCTTCTATATATTTTACATCATTTAAGCTATGATTTCTCTCGAAGTAATTAAGTATAGCGCTTACTTCCTTTTTATCCTTCTCAGAAACCTCTGCATTTGGTTTTATTGTCTTGTTTTCAATAAGCATTTCATTTCTTACTAAGATATTTGTCAGCCTGCTGTTCTGGCTAAACTTGGATACTGAGAAGCTGCTCAGGGGACCAAATACTGACAGGATTGCTATGATGGATAAAGAAATAGGAAGTATAACATTTCTATGGACCTTCCTAAAACTTATATATAGCATGATGCAAAATACCCAAATACCAAGTACCATAACAAAATACCTGTTTTCTGTTATGCCATAGGCGTTGATTCTGATACCCATGGAGATGAACATCATGACCAATATGGGTAATATCAGCTTTGGCAAGAAAAATATGAATTTGTCTACCCAGGCATTGTTTTTTATTGGTGCTATGAGAAATATAACTGCCGCACATAAGGCAGAGTACCAAAGTACAAGATGAGATACAAGACCAATAGGCCATGTCATTGTAATGATTATCTTTGCAAAATATATATACAGTATCACCATATATATGGTTAAAAGCGGCATTACAATATACAAAAGCAATATTTTAAAGAAGTTAGGGTATTTATAGTCTTCAAGACTTTCACCATAGCTAGGCACTCCTGCAAGGAAAAATATTGGTGAAAACATTCCTACTATAAAGAGCCAAGTGTAAAAGTAGAACTGCCCTTCTACATAAATGCCAAGCAGTTTATCTACAGTAAAAATGATTGCTGCTAGGCCGAGGAATAAAACAATGGCGTATATCACTGTAATAAAAAACCTAGTAATAATCTTTATGATATAGAGCTCGAAATCTTCTTTTTTGCTAATATAGGGGATGAAAAGGAAACCAAGATAAAATGCAAAACTTAGTGCTACATATCTTACCATAGATACCATTTCTAAATCCTTAAGAAGAGAAAAATAGTAGATTATCAATGCCCCTGATGCCAGTGCGTATATAAGTATCTTAAAGGGAAGGCGGAGCTGTTTATACCTTTCGAATACAACCTTTATACACAGGGATATTGGTATACCCAGGGCAAACACCATAGCTAATCGGGTAAGTGTTTCTATGATTGGGCTGTCATAAGCTCCATTAGATTCTATCTCCGAAATCGCTATTATCATAGTAACTACAGCGGCGCAAAGTGCAATTGTCACAGGAAATCTTCTGATACTTTTGTATATTTGTACAGCAGTTTCTTTTATAACGTTTGTTACTTTCATATTAAATACCTCCTTAAAAGGTTACTGTGATAATACCACCAAATCTACGTTTTTGGTAGCAGTATTTATTAATCTACGGACTTTAGGGATTCAACCATGTCTATTTTCTTAAGCTTAAAGTGAATTACAATGTTCACCAGCATGGAGAAAACCATAGTAAGCAGCCCTGCATATACATAGCTCAGAGGCTTTACGATTCTTCCGAACATAACATATTCCACCTCTGCAGTAACTATGATAAATCTATGAAAGAATACTCCAAGTATCAACCCTACCAGCATGCCAATCAATGTTAGCAGCACACTTTCCCTGTCCACATAAGCAGAAACCTCTCGATCGTAGAATCCTAGTACCTTTATGGTAGCGATTTCTCTTAGTCTCTCAGTGACATTTACATTGGTTAAATTATACAAAACGATAAATGCCAAAGAGCCCGCCGAAAAAATCATTACAAGTATTACGTAGTTCAAGCTTTTTAATATCTTTTTGAAATCCTTGCTGATACCTGTAATAAAACGAGTTGAACTAACCTCCTCGTACTTTAACAGCTCAGATGACAATTTATTCTCAAACTCTTCTGAAGTATCAATTGTTTTTGCCATGACCTGCTTAAATTGTACGTCCTTACCAAATACTTTTTGATAAAGTTTAGGCGACATATAGATATAGTGGGATATATAATGTTCAGTGATTCCATCCACTGTTACATTAACCTTTTTATCCCCTTCTGTTTTTATATAAATTTCCTCACCCACCGTAGCTTGAAGCTGCTTCGCCAATTTCTCACCGAGGATGACTCCAGTCTCTGTAAAAGGCACATTTTTCTTGCTTCCTCGTATTCTAAAATCAATAAACTCCTCTAATCTGCTGGTACTTTGGGGTACCATAAGATAGACACTTTTTTCCTTATCTCCCGAGCCTATATCAATGCTTTGTTCCTTTATCAGCATATAATCAGTAATTCTAGGATCCTTTGAAACTGCATCTATAAAGGAATTTTTCTCTTTTGGCACAATGTCCCGTTTAAGCTGTACGACCATGTCGTATTTGTAGAGCTCATCAAATTGTATTGCCGCAATGGACAATATGGAGTCTTTTAAGCCAAAGCCTGCAAGCAGCAAAGCAGTACATCCGCCTATACCCAATACCGTCATGAGAAAACGTTTCTTATATCTGAATATATTTCTTGCAGTTATTTTCTGTGTAAAGTTTAGCCTTGACCATATGGGTTTTATTCTTTCCAGCAATATCCTTTTACCTGCCTTTGGTGACTTAGGTCGCATAAGCTTTGCTGGTTCCGCCCTCAGTTCTTTGACGCAGGCAAACCAAGCCGCCAGAATGGTTATTGATGCTGCAAGTATTGTTGATAATATTGCATAATATACATTAAAAGCCGCTATAATCGGAGGCATAGTAAACATAATTGCATAGGCATTGAATATTACACTTGGGAATAGCCTAAAGCCCACCAGTATACCAAATATGCTGCCCCCAATGCTGGCCAAGGCTGCATAAGCGAGATATTTTGAAGCTATAGCCAGCTTGCTATAACCTAAGGCCTTTAATGTTCCAATATAAGTTCTTTGCTCATCTACCATTCTAGTCATAGTGGTTAAGCAAACCAGTGCTGCAATTAAGAAAAAGAATACCGGAAAAACCTGCGCTATCGCTGCTATACGATCTGCAGAAAATTCATAATCAACATAACCTGGATTGGCATTTCTATCTAATACATACCAATTAGGTTTTTCTAAATCTTTTAACTTGTTCTCCGCATCTAAAAGCTCTGCTCTTGCATCTGCTAGCTTTTCATCTGCTTCTTGCTTCCCGTCAAGATACTCCTTCTCGCCCTTTGCTAGATCCGCCTTAGAGGTTGCCAGTTTCTTTCTACCAGCTGCAAATTCCGCCTCTGCTCTAGCCTTAGAGCTTATTAGCTTTTGATTTTCTGTATCCAGTTGTATTCTGGTACCCTCCAAAACTCTTTTAGTCTCCTGCAGCTTTGCTTCCGTTGCCGCAGCTGTTTCCGCTGGAAGTGAAGCCTTTCCTTGAATAAAGGCAGCCAGCTGGCCTTGGTATTCCTTTTCCCCAGCTTCAAGCTCTCTATATCCCGCAGCTATTTTATTCTCAGCATCTTTGATTGTTGTCTTGAAGGAACTTTCCTTATTGGCAAGTTCTTTTTCTCCAGCTATAAGCTTCTTCCTACCGCTTTCCAGCTCTTTAGCTGCCTTATCCAGCTTAGCTGCCGCTTCAGCCTCTGCATTTGAAAGCTCTAGTCTTCCTTCTTCAAGCTTGTCATCAGCTTCTGTCATGATTTCATCGTAACGCTGCTGCTCCCTGCTTTCTGCCAAGGTTTCCAAGCTGCTCTTAGCAGACTTTATTAAATCTTTGTACTTATCATCATAAGCAAAAGCTTCTCTAGCGCTTTTTACCGTAAGGAATACATCTGTATAAACAGGCAGCTTGTAATTTTCCTCGGGCACCATAACAAAGCTGTTTACCTTACCATTACCCACAGAACTTGTGCCTCTATCATAGGAGATATAGTAAGATGTTTCTACTATTCCAACTATGGTGAACTCATTGTTTTCAAGATTTTCTAAAATATCCTTTTCGTTGCCCGAGGACAGTTTAATTTTACTTCCTAGGGCTGTACCAGTATCCAGCATTTTAGCTTCTTCAATTAAACATTCATTTGGCTTTTCAGGGTATCTGCCATTTACCAGCTTTGTCTTATTAATTTGTACTTCCTCTGGTTTATTCGAGGGTAGGGAAAGCAGCTTTACTACGATTTCCTTCCCTTTTATCTCTGCTATAGAATCTAAAGAATATCCTGGTTGGATATACTCCAATGCTTCAGTCTTTGTTATTGCCGCTAGATCCTTATCATCAAACCCCATAGTAGAAACAAGTCTTATATCCATAAGGCTGTATTCATCAAAATATTTATCCCCAGTTATCCTCATATCTGAGGATGTGGCTTTTACCCCGGCGAAAAAAGCTACCCCTAAGGCAACGATGGCAAAAATAGAAAGGAAGCGGCTAAAAGTGCGCCATATCTCTCGTAAAGTATCCTTTAATAATGCATTTTTCATGGCTACCATTCTATCCTTTCTACAGGAACTATATTTTCATTTATCACGTTACTTTCAACCTTGCCGTTTTTGAACCTTATCAGCCTATCTGCCATAGGTGCAATTGCTTGATTGTGTGTTACCAACACAATAGTCATATTGAGCTCCTTGCAGGTATCATGCAATAGCTTAAGTATGGCCTTTCCTGTACTGTAATCCAAAGCGCCCGTAGGCTCATCGCAAAGCAGCAGCTTAGGGTTCTTGGCCAAGGCTCTCGCTATGGCAACTCTTTGCTGTTCTCCACCAGATAGCTGTGCAGGAAAATTATCACTTCTCTCGCTTAACCCAACCTGTTCTAAAACCTTCACAGGATTCAAAGGTTTCTTGCTTATTTGAACCGCCAACTCAATGTTTTCAAGAGCTGTAAGATTTTGCGCCAAATTGTAGAATTGAAATACAAAGCCTATATCATCTCTTCTATAAGATGTCAGCTGCTTTGAATTGTATTTGCCGATTTCATTTCCATCCACAGTAATTTCGCCGCTGCTTGGTGTATCCATACCGCCTAAGATGTTCAAAAACGTACTTTTACCCGCTCCGCTTGGTCCAGCAACTACAACAAATTCACCTTTATTAATCGAAAATGAGGTTCCATCTAAAGCCTTTATCTTTTGGTCTCCCATTTTGTAATATTTCTTAACATCTTTTAGTTCTATATAGTTGTTCAACAAATTACTCCCCTTTACTAATTAACATTATGACATAGATATATTATACATCTTTGGTTGAAAAATAAAACAGATGTTTAACTAATATGCTATGTTAATAAAGCTATTGGCTAAAAAGGGAATATATAGTAAAATGTAATAATAGTTAATTTAAATGCTTAGGAGGTGGTTGTATGAATGAAGGTGACATTAGCGACATTATAGATATTTTACTATTAAATTTTAGAAGGAGATGTTTTCATGAGTTACAACCCCGAAATACCCAGAAATCGTTATGACAATTATGGTGATAGAGAGTGGACTAGACTTGAAAGAGACGCCCACGGAGAACTTTTATATCATGTTCATTTAGATATTTTAAAGAGATATATAAAACCATCAGATTGCGTATTTGAGATTGGAGCAGGATCCGGTAGATATACGAAAGATATTGTAAATATGTGCGAAGAGCTTTCTGTTGCCGATATATCATCCCATCAAATTGAAGTTAATAAAGAAAAGATGAAAGAATTATCATTGTATAGCCGTATTAAAGATTTTCTCGTATTGGATGTAGTTAATATGCCCACTATGGAAAATGAGTCATTTGACTGCGTAGTTTGCATAGGAGGCGTTATTAACTATCTCTTTGACAAAGAACTAGCCGCAATAGCTGAAATGCTTAGAGTGTTAAGACCAGGTGGCAAACTGATTATCGGAGCCATGAGTTTCATAGGTGCATCATTGTTTTATTTAGATGGTATCCTGGAGGAAAAAAGCTTATTTGGAATTGAAGGGACTAAATGGTTATTTGATACAGGGGTTCAAGATGAAGAACATTATCCTGTCCCAAGTAAACACTATGTACATATGATGAGAAGCACTGAAATGGATGCTCTCTTTTCAAAATTTCCAGTAGAAGTTGTTGAAAGAAGTTCAGCAGGTTTATTTTCTCAATCAAAAAATGATGCATTAGAAAATGCAAGACAAGATAAAGAGTTTTGGGAGCTTATTGTAAAGCAGGAGATTGAATTTACAAAACTCCAAGGAACTCTTGACTGTGGAATGAATATCATTTATGTGATAGAGAAATCCAAATAAATCACTTCATTTACAGCTGCTAATAAGCATAACATGAAGTTAAGTTGAGTCCCTATCTTCATTTAATATGAAGATAGGGACTTTTCGAAGATTGTTTAAGGTCGCAAATATTATTTACAAGGAGAATATAGATGATAGATAATCTAAACAAAATCAGAATGAAATTAGTTAAAAATCCCTTGCTTATAGTTTTTTTACTGTCTGCGGCATTTGTTTTAGCTTTTAGTGTAGATCCTTTTCAGCGGAGGCTTAGTGTCATCGGACTTTCATTCGTTATCGAGCTAGCTACAGTAGTAATGGTATACTTTATACTTTGGATACAAGTTAAAAATCCTTTCTCTACAAAGAAGATATTAGTTATCTTAAGCAACTTTTTGATTTATTCTGCGCTGATTGCTTTAATCGTGTTCTTGATTTTATTAATTACAAATAGAGAAGCATTTACCTTGATAAGTATTTCTATTGCAGAAGGTGCTATTACTGGTCCAATGCTTATTAAAAAGAAGTATATTTCGAATGAAGAGTTATCAATAAATAAAAAGTAGGTTATTGCACTGAGAGTCTACGGAGCGTAGACCTTTTTCTCAGACGTAGGGGTTTTACGCTTTGCTGTTTCCTTTTATAATAATGCTATGAAAGTGAGGTTATGCAAATGGATACAATACAAACAGGTGCTTTCCTTGCAGCATTGCGTAAGAGCAAAGGCATGACACAGCAGGAAGTGGGAGACAGACTTAATGTATCAAATAAAACAATCAGCAAATGGGAAAGCGGAGGCGGTTTTCCGGAGATTACATTGCTTCCTGATTTAGCAAAGCTATACGGGGTGACTGTCGATGAAGTACTGGCAGGGGCGAGTACTGTAAAGGGAATACCCACTGATATACAGGTAGAATATGAACAGAAGCAGGCCATAGTATCGAAGAATGGAATAAAAAATATAAATTACACATGGGGATATGTATTAAGTCTAATATGCTTTATATTTAGCATTATATTTAGATTCACCCCATTCGATGGAGTAATAGCATCTGTATTTTTGACAATAGGTGGAGTGACACTTTTTGCTATTGGTATTATTAAATATATAAATGAGCACGTTATTAAATAATATTGAAAAAAAGCAGATGCAAGTTAGTCTGAACCATAGTAAAAAGACTAATTAGCATCTGCTTTTATTATTTTATTACTAATTCTACCGGGCAGTGATCTGACCCATGGATTTCAGGATGTATAGCTGCACTTTCAAATCTATCCTTTAATCTATCTGATACAACAAAGTAGTCAATACGCCACCCTGCATTGTTGGCTCTGGCATTGAAGCGATAGGACCACCAGGAATATGCCCCTTCTGTTTCCGGGTTGAAATATCTATAGGTATCAATGAAGCCCTCTCCAAGAAATTCAGTGAACTTTCCTCTTTCCTCGTCGGTGAAGCCTGCATTCTTCCTATTGCTGCTTGGATTCTTTAAGTCAATTTCCTTATGGGCTACATTTAAATCCCCGCAAAGTATAACCGGCTTTTTGGCATCCAATTGCTTAATGTAGCTTTTGAAATCATCTTCCCAGCTCATTCTGTAGTCAAGCCGCGCCAGTTCATTTTGAGAATTTGGTGTGTAGCAGGTAATTGCATAAAAGTCTTCAAATTCTAGTGTTATTACTCTGCCTTCCTTATCATGGACATCAATACCGATACCATAGCTGACACTTATTGGCTCACGCTTTGTAAACATTGCAGTTCCAGAGTAGCCCTTCTTCTCAGCGTAATTCCAATATTGGTGGTAGCCCTCCAGATCTAAATTTATCTGACCTTCTTGCAGCTTGGTTTCCTGCAAACAGAATATATCTGCATCTATTTCTTTGAAAAAGTCTAAAAACCCCTTTTGGACACAGGCCCTTATACCATTTACGTTCCACGAAATAAACTTCATATTTATTCTCTCCTTTGTAAAATAGCTTTTAGCTTATTATATCATTACGCTTTAGTTTAATTCCAGCCATATATATCAAAACAAAAGCACCCTTTTGGGTGCTAATAATGCTATCGTCTAAATAAATCCAAGAGCCTTTCAAAGAAGCCTTTCTTTGCTTCAACAACCAATGTGCTTTTTGCCTCAGTCTCAGTCCTATCTATTAAAGGGGTCCTCATTATAAATTGTACTGTAGAATTTTTATTTCTGCTGTCTGCGAAGGACTTATAATTGTCTTTGTCACTTCCTAGCAAAGAGCCGCTAATATCGTTTGGAAGAGTCTGTGTATTTTTATTTATTAGACGAAGTCCATTATTTACCTCATCTACTCCCTTGAAGTACTTTGATATGCCTCCCTTCAAGGTTCCAAAGCTGTTCGTCAGCTGCTTTATCCCTTCAGGCAATGCAGATATCCCTTGATTCATTTCCTTCATGCTTCCTGCCATTTTGTCTATTCCAGCCTTATACTGTCCAAACCCGCTATATATCTGGCCGCTTCCTGCTTCTACTGTTTCTAAGCCCTTTGAACTTTCCTTAAGTCCTGCATTTAGGCTCTTAAGTGCATCTCCTTCTTGCATGATACCCTCAGCTAGTTTTCGAAGCATTGGGTCAGTACTGTCCGCATACATAGCGGCAAGCTGCATTAATTGAGCGTGTCCTGTGGCGAGCTGATCTAGCCCTCCCGATAACTCCTTTATGCCTTTGCTTAATTCCTTAATGCCGCCATTTAGCTGTCCGATTCCGCCATACATCTCATTACCTTTTGGGGATAGGGTTTCCATTCCGCTTGTCATTTGCATAAAGCCTCCTATTAACTGATCGCCTTGCTTTGACATTTGGTTAAGGCCCCCATGAAATTTTTCCATGCCTCCATTTATAAGCTTCGAGTTTTTACTTAGCTCACTAGTGCCGGCATATAGCTTGCCTATTCCGCCAGTTAGCTCGCTTAATCCAGATTCAATATCCTCTGGAAGACTAAAGTTAGATGATACAATAGATATATTTATAGGATCAAGATGCATATCCTTGACATCTGCCTCAAGACTGACAGTTTCAGCCTTAGGTGGGAAAACCACAAAGGTAATATTCGCCTTTTTCCCTACTATAACACTGCTTCCCTCTGATTTTATATTGCTAAAAACATCTAAATCTGGTGTCAATTGAACTTGAGTTATAAGTCCTGCCTTATCCCAATTCACAGTCTCACTATGAATTATGTTGAGTTCTATTTGAAGGTGTCCTGATTTGCCTGCTAATTCTTTAGGGGCTATCTCTTTGCCATCCAATAAGTACTTTATGTTTACTTGAATGGGCAGTTCCTTGTTGATTGTCCCCTCATAATAAATATCCTTATCTGCAAGCAGCTTTGTGGGCCATCTTACTTCGTCTCCCTTCACTACAGGAGCCTCATTGTTCATCATATTCTTGACGTTTATATAGTTGCCAAAGTCTGTATAATACATGGAATTGTCACTGCCATATATATGATTTACAATCCTTATCTCATTTACTGCTCCATCATGCTTTAGCTTCACATACACAGTTTCATCCTTCTTGACCTCTGATAGGGCATATATGTTAGTAACTAATAGGCAAAGCACCAAAATTACACTTACAATTCTTTTTTTCATAACTCTCACCTCAATTATTTTTTATTGTTGGCCATCCTAAGGTTGTGTATTTTATAAACTTATTTAACAAAAGGAGCAGTGCCGGCAGCAATAGAAAAACTAACACCAAGCTTATAATTGCGCCTCTTCCAATCAAAAGCGTCAGCTCTGAAGCCGACCTCATAGTGGTTATATAGGACACGCTTAAAGTTCCCGCAAATAAAATCAGGGCACTGGTTAGTATGGCTCGCCCCGTATTCTTTATGGTCTGTATCATTGCTTCGACAGGCTTAAGTACCGCGAGATTTTCCTTATACCTTGAGGTGAACAATATTGCATAGTCCACCGTCGCCCCAAGCTGTATTGCTCCTATTATTATAAAGCTTATAAAGTTAAGCTCTATACCCTGGAGATATGGAATGCTTAAGTTTATCCATATACCCAGCTGTATAACAAATACCAAAATAATAGGAAGTGCGATAGATTTAAAGGTAATCAATAAAATTAACCCAATAAGAATGGTAGAAATAATATTAATTCTTGCAAAGTCCGTAGATGTTACGGTGCTTAAGTCTTGATATACAGAGGCTTCCCCTGTTAAGTAATGCTCCTTGGAGTAATTCGAAGCCACTCTGTTTACGTCTTTAAGAGCTTGCCTTGTTTGCTCGCTCTCTACGCCAGACTTTAAGTTTAGTACAAAGTAAGTATACTTTTCTGATTCAAATCTATCTCTTAGCATTTGTGGAATTAAAATGTCTGGAAGTGCTGCGTCCACAGAGGTGTATAAACCCTCTACAGAGCTTATTTCTTGAACCTTCCTAAGTTCCTTTGCCAGACTGTTAAGACTTACCCTATCTGACTTTGGCACAATCAGCACCAATTCACTGTTTTCTCCAAATATTTCATTTATCTTATTGTTTGCAATAACTGCCTCTGAGGTTTTTGGTAATGTTTTTTCAGTTGAATAATAGTAGCTTAGCTTTGACTGCCCAAGAAAAGCAGGAACTAATATTATGAGGCATAATATCAGGACAGCATAATGAAACTTCACCATGTACTTAGCGCTTTTATCAAAGCTTGGAAGATATATCTTGTGTTTATACTTGTTGAGTTTATCCTCTGTGGCAAGGGCAAGTATTGGTAGAAGTGTTATTACAGTTATAAGGCTAAAAAACACTCCCTTTGCCAAAACAAGACCCATATCCTTTCCTATTCCATACTTCATAGCTACCAAGGCTAAAAAGCCGCATACTGTAGTCAAAGCACTTGCAGAAATTGAACTGAAGGTTTTCTCTATAGCCTCTTTCATAGCTTCTTTCTTGCCTCTTGATTGCAGTTCTTCATGGAATCTGTGAAGCAAGAATATAGAATAGTCCATAGAAACTGCAAGCTGTAGAATACTAGCTACTGAGTATGTGTTGGTGGATATCCTTCCAAATATGAAATTGGTCCCCATATTAAGGAGTATTGCAATTCCTAAAACTACAAAGAAAAGTATTGGTTCAAAATAAGAGCTGGAGGATATAAAAAGTATAATGAAAATTATTATAAAAGCGACAATTGAGTAGGACAGCATTTCCTTAGCCACAGTATCCTGCATGCTCTTTGAAATTGCTGCAGGGCCTCCGATATAGTGCTCTTCTGGTATCATATTATCAATTTTTTCTAGGGCGTTTTGAGTGCTTTTTTCGTCGTTACCCTCATAGAATTCTATTTGAATAAGGTTATAGTCCTCCACTCTGAAACGTTTAGATAGCTTTTCATCGAAGAAGTACTCCTGCTTCATGATGTCTTCAACATCGTCAATAGCTATGACATTTTTGACTCCTGGTATGGCTTTTATATTGTTTTTTATATCCCTGACATAATCCAAGTTGTTGCTTCTAATAACAAGCTTTGCTGCACCATTGATATCAAAATCTTTCTTCAGAATATCTTTGCCTATGATAGAATTCATACTCTTTGGCAGGTATGAGCTTAGATCATATTCTATCGTAACAAGTCTCATGCCTATAAAAGAAAGAATAATTAATACTGCGTATACAATTAATATAAATCTTTTGTGATTAACTATAAAACTAGCAAGCCATTTCATTCATTATCCCCCTTTGAAATTATCTGAATTATATTATTTAAACATATATTTTAAACACTTGTTTAAAATATATGTTTAAATAATACTATAGTTTATGTATATAGTCAATAAATAAGCCTTTACATAAAAATAAGGCATTTAATCAATGCCTTATTTCGCTAAAACTCCACTTATTAATATTTCTATATATTCATTTAGGTCTTCCTGACTGTCCATATCAAATACGCTCTTTTCATCTCCAAAGGTGCTTGATACGACTCGGCTTATGACAGGGCCAAGTATTCCGGAGAAAAGTTGAAGGTATTTATAGCTTAATACCCTTTCATTTTCTATTCCTGTGCTTTCCTTTATTAAGCTTTCTATAATACTCTGCAGTTCTTTATTTAAATATATCTTCTGAACGAAGAGAGGATTATAGCTTTTATCTTCATTAAGAATATTAACAATCAATCCAATCAGTGCAGGGCTTTTGAACATAAAGCCTATTAAGCTTTTGGCCCATCTGCTAAGCTTTTCTTTGGGGTCTATGGTACCTTCTTTCAGAATTTCATATTGAGCCTTATACAATATATCAGCATAATAATTCTCTATTTCCTTTAGGAGGTTATTCTTATTTCCAAAGTAATAGTTAATAGATGCAACATTTACTCCAGCCTTCTCTGCTACCTCTCTAACTGTGAAATCGCCCTTAAGTCCTGCCAAATTGATCGCTTCCTGGAGAATCTTGCTCTTTGTATCTAAAGCTTCACTGCTCATAACCTACCTCCTCTGCCTATGTTGCTACTACTATGCTATCATATAGCACCAAAATTTCAAGTGCAAAATAAATCATAATAGGTTTTATGGACAATGTGTCAGTTTGAGAATAATACATTGGACGGCTGTGGGCAGCCGCCCCTACGACATATGGCAATCTGTAGGGGTAGCTGCCTACAGCTACCCTATATTCTCTTATTTTTACTTAGCAAGAAATAGCTGTTCACCAATACTAGGACACTCCCTACTGCACCAAGGCATACAAATGCAGTTCTTAGGGAATACCTATCTCCGATTACTCCTACGAGAGGAAACATTGTTATCATAAAGAAGCTGAATACCATACTAGCAAAGGAAAGGATGGTGGCACGATTCTCGCTAGGTATCATTTTATTTATATAATCACTGGTAGCTACGAAGATAACACTCTCTGTTACCATCATAATAATGAAAAGTATGTAGTGGTACTTACTAAAAGCGATTCCCCACATGCAGGCAATTGTTATAACCGGTATCAAAAGCAAAATCCCTTGCTCCTTAATCTTTCTCTCTATCCTATGGACCTGTGTGGCTGTTACAGCCGCTGACAAAGCGGATATTGCATATATCACACCAATTGCCGCTTCATTGTATCCCTCAGCCTTTAGGTAGTTCTGCAGGTAAAAGAAGATACAGGTGCAGAAAGCCAAAATACCTTGGGTAAATAAGATTAAGGTGCCTATCCTAGGGTTATCTGACATTACTTTTAAGCTGTCTTTTATCTGTCTTATAAATACATTCTCTTTACCCCGATCAGCAGGTTGTACTCCAATACTTGGCTCCACAAAGGTGAAGGACTGAATTAATGTAATCATTCCAAGAACTATGGTCAAAGTAAAAGCTGTGTCATAGCTTTTAAGCGCCAAAATGCCTCCAAACAAGAATGAAATCGTACCTGCTGTCTGATAAAATAGTTCTTTGTTGCCGTTGACCTTCATGAATCGTTCTTCCTCACCAATCTCCTTGAGGGAATCGTATATCAATGCATCTCCCGCTCCTGATTCAAGATTATAGGATAATGCAGTGATAATAAAAGATATTGCAAACATCCAAAAGCTATTGGATAGAAGCAAGATAACTACACTTATAATGGATGCAAATCTACCGACGATTCTACTTATACGTCTTCCAAATATGTCTGCAATAGCACCGGTAGGCACCTCCATTGTAAAAGAGGTAATATGAAATATTGTCTCCAGCAAACCCAGCTGAGTCAAGCTCATACCCTTACTTGCCAGATATAACATCCAGATGCCTCGGGTAAAGTCTATATTTTGTATTAATATATATAAATAGTTCCTATTAACATTTCTTTTTAATTGAATATTCTTATCCATAATTTCTCCTCCATTTAGTTAAGTTGTACTTTATTAGCTCCCTCCCAACCAAATGTGTCCATAAATAAATCGCAAAAATACCCCTAAGCAGAAGCTCTACTTAGGGGTTTATCCTCTAATCATAAATTATAAAGCTTTAACCTGTCAGGTATACATAATCTTCAATTTTGGACACACTTATCCCGTTGGGTCCAAAATTTGCTGTCATAGCATGGACACAGGCTAGGTATTCAGTTATATAGTAAGTTATCGCTGCAGCCATACTTCATCCCTCCAGTAATCTATATTTATATAATATTATATATAAAGTAAATCTTCAACACAAATTCACGGGTTATTATTGACATCATGCTTATCTCAGGTATATAATGAACCTTGTTCAGAAAGGAGAAATCCCTATGCCAAAGATTATTGAAGATCCTAGAGACGCCATACTAAGTCATGCGAAATGTATAGTGATAGATGAAGGTTTTGAGCAGCTGACCATTAGAAAGGTTGCAAAGAATGCAGATATCTCAATTGGTACTATATATAATTATTTTCCAACCAAAAGAGATCTAACCATACAACTTATGGAAGACTACTGGGGTGCTTATTTGGTTGTCATTGACGACATTGACCGCGAGGAACCTGACTTTTATAAGAAGATGCTTCAGATTTATCAGCAACTAGAGGTATTTGTTAAGACCTTTAAGGAGGTTTGGATAAAGAATTCGTCAAACAACGATCATGATGAGCCTTTTGTAAAAAGGAAGTACTTTTTTGATAAGCTAAGCAAGAGACTGGAAGATATACTGGTAGATGCGCAAAGTGCCGGAACTATTAAATTATCTGTTGATACTTACACAATAGCCCAGTTTCTTATGCTTAACTACTTCATGATGTCTATGATGAATCAATTTAGTTACGAAAGCTTTGAAAAGATTATAAAAAAACTATTTCAGTAATTCACGGGATGATAATCAGCGTGAATTCTTTTTGAACTTAAATGAACAATGTTCAAATAAATTATTTGGGAGGTCTATAATGAAAGAGAGAAAACAATCCTTGATACTTGCCTTATTCTTATTTGGAATCTTTATGGGTGCTATTGATACCGGTATCGTAACCCCAGCCAGGGAGCTTATTCAAAACGGTTTTGATGTCACAAGAAGTATAGGAACATGGATGCTGACCCTATATACACTAGTATATGCAGTATCTATGCCTATTGTAAGCAAAATGGCCGATCGATTCGGTTATAAAAAGGTTTATATGTTTGGCATAGCAACCTTTGGCTTGGGCTCCTTGCTTTGCGGCCTTGCCAACTTCTATGGCGGCTTTGGGTTTTTCCTTGCGGCAAGGGCTATTCAAGCAATTGGTGCAGGCGGCATAATACCCATTGCAAATGCCGTAATAGGCAACAGCTTTCCAGAAGAAAAAAGAGGTACTGCTTTGGGCATGGTAGGTGCTGTCTATGGAATAGGAAATATACTTGGACCAACTCTTGGAAGCTTTATTATCGATGTGGCTGGCTCTAATCACTGGGGTTGGCTATTCTTTATAAATGTGCCAATAAGTATAGCTATTCTACTATTTAGCTTAAAGCTTGAGAACACGAAAGCCCCTGCACAAAGACCAGTGGATTTAGCAGGCGCAGTTGTTTTGGCTGGAGTTATTGGAAGTTTGATGTACGCTTTGACAAACCTGGATTTCTTCCACTTTACCCAAAGCATCAAGAGTATAAATGTTTATCCTTATCTTATAATATTTGCTGTACTTACTCCAATAATGATATATGTGGAGAAAAATGCAAAGGATCCGATACTGAATATCAGATATTTTAGAGATAGACAAATGCTTCTAGTATTAGTCATTTCATTTATTGTTGGCGTCGGTATGATGGGAATGGTTTTTGTACCGCAGTTTTCAGAAAATATACTTCGTCTAAAAGCAGGCAGTGGCGGATATATCGTAACGCTGCTGGCTATATTTTCTGGTGTTGCAGCGCCACTTAGCGGTAAGCTTATAGATAAGAAAGGTGCTCGCTTTGTATTGGCCATCGGCTTCCTATTTACCTTGGCTGGCACCTTATTCTTAGGCTTTATTACAACTCAACTGCTTAGCTTTACAAGTGTCATAATCGGTGTAGCTCTAATGGGTCTAGGAGTAGGCTTTACAATGGGCGCGCCTCTTAACTATCTCGTATTGCAGACAGTTCCCAAGGAAGAAAGTACTTCAGGCATTGCAACCATGTCCCTTATGAGATCTATTGGGGTATCAATATCTCCAAGTCTAATGATTGGTTTTATCGTTGCTGCAGCGAAGGATTTGCAGCCAAAGCTTATGGAGGTATTCTCCACAATTATGCCAAAGGGCATATCAATACCTACGGGTGGAAGCACAGGCAATGATGCATTCAAGGCATTGCAAAGTGCTGATGTTACTACAATTGTTGAAGCAATGAAAAATGCCGTGGGCAGTGTAGTCCCTGCAACTGTAAAGCCTATGATATCCAATGCTATTGATCCATTAAGTGATAAGATATCAGATACCTTCCAAGGTGTTATGAATGCAGGCTATACCAATATGTATATCGCTGCAGCTATTATAGCTTTTACAGGTGTGCTATTATCATTGTTACTGAGAAACAAACAAATAAAAGCATAAATTATTTTTACTTTAATAGTATAGTTAAAAAAAGGGCAGGCGTACAAGTAATAGTAACGCCTGCCTATCTATTTTATTATTGTATTCCTGCAGCAGTTTTTATATTTAACTGATGTGTAGGGTTAACTAAGCCAGTATTATGGGCTGTACTATTTAAAAAATGTATATCAAAATGCCCATCAATACCATTGCCTTTTACCCAGTCAAAGTTTGGCCCTGCACCATAATTATCGCTTCTCCAACTTGTCCAAAGACCCCCAGGAGCTGCATCACTTCCTGCATGAGGCATTGAAGCCATACTAGCAGCTATTTGTCTGCCATTAAACTTTATTAATATTGGACGGCTTGTCCAGCTAAAGTTTCCGCCCCAAACCTCTTTCATTATATTTGTATCTGCAAGGGTCAAGGTTTCACAATCTGCATGATTTGCCCCAGTAGTGCGTCTTACATTAAAAGATTTGCCAGTGTTGAAATCTACAACTTGAAAATCAGATCCAATTGGTATTACATACTGTGCTTCTGTCCACCAGTCCAATGCTTCTCCAAACTGAGGTCCTGGTGTAGCTTTTACAGGTATGTTATGAACCGGAATTTTTATAATATCACCAATATTTAGCATTGATGATTCGGTTAAATTATTTGTCTTTAATAATTCAGGCAACGTTATCCCATAGTTGTTTGCAATACTCCACAGATTATCACCCTTTTGTACTGCATAACTAGTATACGTTATATAAGGTGCGGTTGGAGTTGGAACTGGAGTTGGAGTTGGTGTTGGTATTGGTGTTGGTGTTGGTGTTGGTGTTGGTGCTGGTGTTGGTGCTGGTGCTGGTGTTGGTGCTGGTGCTGGTGTCGGTGCTGGTGTCGGTATTTTGATTTGCTGCCCTATATAAAGGTAAGGCTTTTCAGTGGCACCATTTAGTCTTAATAGCTCAGTAAGGCTGACACCATACGCTTTGCTTATTAACCAATATGTTTCTCCTGCTTTAACTGTGTGAATAGTAGTCGGTTGTGGAATAATTAAATTCTGTCCTATATTTAATACAGTGTTTTGAGTTGCATTATTTACTGTCATTAGACTCTGAATAGATACATTTAGCTTCTGGCTTATAATCCAATAAGTATCACCTTTTTGCACAGTATAAGTCGCTGTCTGTGCATATAAAGCCGTAGTACTTCCTGCAAGTATTGTAGTACACAATAATCCTGAAATAAGAAGCTTTCTAAAGTTCATATTATTCCTCCCAATAGATTGTTTACGTTTAGTCGAAGTTTACATAATGTCTATTCTATCATAGTATTTGTTCTACGTAAATTCAAAAACCCATTTATGTAAACATTACAAAATAATGAAGCATCATCCGCCTATTAATTGACGAAAAAAATACCTCAGAGCATCTATTGATACACTGAGGTATTTTACTATTTTATTTTGACAAGACATGTTAATATAACATAGATCTTTTAAATATTGTTAAAAAATCTTGAATAGTATATAACCATGCTGATTCTACTTAACTCATTTCCTGAATTATGATATGAGTGTGGCTTATCAGCTTTAAACCGGATTGAATCACCTTTACTCACTGTGAACTCTTCATTGTCTACTCGTATTGTCAGTTCTCCATCAAACACAGTAATAAACTCTTCTGTTCCCTCTCCATGACCATCTGCACTCAAATAACCGCCCTTTTCTATTTCAACACCATACATCTCAAATTCCCGCTCACTTTCGTAAGGAAAGTATGGATAAAGTCTGTATTTCCCATTGTCTTCAACTAAATGCTCCATATTGTCTTTTTTTATAATAACTGCATCTCCTTGAGATGTTCTCATTAGCTCTGTAAAGGAGGTTTTTAGACCATTGGCGATTTTCCATACTGTCGTAATTGTGGGATTTGATTCTCCTCTTTCTATCTGACCCAACATACTTTTGCTTACTCCAGTCATTTTAGCCACGTGATCAAGGCTTAATTTTCTTTCCTCACGTATTTTTTTTAGATTTAATGCAACTAGCATATTTAAATTTTCCAAAATAACAACCTCCATCTTGTGCGTTATTGCGCACATATTGTATAATAACATTATAATTAATAATTCTTGGGAGGTCAAATAAATGATTGGTATAACCGCATTTTTATCCTATGTATTTGTCACATCCTTTACACCAGGTCCAAACAATATTATGTCCATGACCAACGGAAATAACTTTGGATACAAGAAAACCTTTAAGTTTATTTTAGGTGTTACTACTGGTTTTGCCGTAATTATGATATTAAGCTGCTACATTAATTTGCTATTAGTTGGTCTAATACCTAAGCTTAAGCTCTTTATGGATATACTTGGTGTAATCTATATGTTGTATTTAGCGGTTAAGATATTAAAGAGCAGTTCAAATATCCATGGCAGTCAAAGCGAGCATTTGACTACCTTCAAAGCAGGAATAACCATGCAGTTTATAAATCCTAAGGGTATTTTATATGGCATAACTGTGACCTCCAGCTTTATATTACCATATTATAAGGATTTGGGCGCTCTGCTTCTTTTTTCTGTGTTCCTTGCATTTATTGCGTTCATATCTACCAGCTGCTGGGCACTTTTTGGATCCCTATTTCAGAAGTTCTTAAGCAAATATAATAAACTCTTTAATATAGCAATGGCGTTGCTGCTTATTTATAGTGCATTATCAATTCCTGAAGTCATTGACCTGCTTGGCTTTTGATTAGATTTGTAAAAAAACATCGTGTCTATGTAATATCACTCACACATTCGTGTTATAATAATTGGGATAATTGTTATTAGGAGGAAAAAGAATGAATGAAACTATAAAAACTCTATTAAATAGAAGAAGCATCAGGGCATACAAGCCAGAACAAATCAAAGACGAGGAGCTGCAACTCATTCTCGAGGGAGGCAGATATGCGCCCAGCGCTATAAATGAACAGCCTTGGCTTTTTACAGTAGTTCAAAACAAAGAGCTGTTACATAAAATCAACGAGGCTTGCAAGGATGCTTTTATAAAGTCAGGCAATCCAAGATTCGCAGAAAGGGCAAAGGATGAAAGCTTCAACGTATTCTATAACAGCCCTACACTTATAATCGTATCTGCTGAGGAAAACACAGTTACTCCACAAATCGACTCAGCATTGGCTTTGGGAAACATGTTTCTAGCAGCAGAATCTATAGGAATTGGCTCATGCTGGATTCATGCAATTTCAGGAATATTAAATAGCGAGGAAGGCAAGGCATTAAGAAGTGAATTCGGTATTCCAGATGGATATACGACATACTGCTCCGGGTCTTTTGGTTACAAAGCTATGGAAGCAACCGCTCCTGAAAGAAAACAAAATATCGTAAAAATCATCAGATAAGAATAATAAAAAAAAGAATAGACCTATCTATTCTTTTTTTTGCGTCTTAAATTTAGTTTTCCAAGTCCCAGTTGTCACATATACACCTATAAACACCAGCAAGCCGCCAAGCAATTGTGCAATAGTTATCTTATTCCCCAAGCTCCAGCTGATTATAGCAGTAAAAACTGGTATCAGGTTAAGAAAAATAGCAGTCTTGTTTGCACCCAATTCCTTAATCCCAATGTTCCAAAAGATGAAAGAAAAAACCGAAGGGAAAATTGTAATATATAGAATGCCTGTCCACGCGACGGGGCTAAGCGCCCTTAAATCAATACCTTGATAAATTGCAAAAGGTGCCATTATAATTGTAGCAATTACGGCAGATGCAGCAGTAGCCGTAATTGGCGGTACTTGCTTGAGCCTTTTGCTGATGATGGAGTATATTGTCCATACCAGTATTGCAGCAAGCATCAGCAAGTCTCCCTTATTATATGACCCATGAAGTACCTGCCCCAGGTTTCCCCTGGTTAGTATAATAAACACGCCTATTAAAGAAATTCCTATTCCTACGATTTGCAGCTTCGAAATTTTCTCTTTAAGAATAATTGCAGCAAATATTGCCATTATAGCAGGGTTTAGTGCACTGACTAAAGCTGCATTGGTAGAAGAGGTATAACCTAGTGCCTCATATAATAGCAGCGTATAAATGGTTATACCGAGTATAGCCATAACTGTTAGTGTCTTCCACTCTCTTACTACTACTTTCCAGTTAGGCTTTTCAATCACATATGCTATTACAGCCAATACACCAGAAGCAAGAAACCACCTTGTAAAAGTAATCCAAAGGGGTGACATTTCAGCAACTACATATTTTCCAAACACATAGTTGCCGGCCCAAAACAGATTGCATAAAACCAACAGCAGCCAGATCCTATATTTGTTCATAGCCCATAACCCCCAACATAAAACCCATGAATAACTTTATATTACATCGTTCGTATTCTGACTTTCTTTACAGTTTGCAGCTTGCCCTTTATATTTATTTGAGGCAGCCTTCTTATAACCACATCGCCAGCTTTACCAAAAACCTCAACATATGAACAAGTGTCCTGCACGTCAATAATTCCTATGTCATCGGCACTAACTCCCTCTATGCTGGTGATGGCCCCTAGTATATCCCCAGGGCGCATTTTTGACTTCTTGCCTGAGTTTATACGTATTTTGGTAATTTCACGATTAAGCCTCTCCGCTTTGTCTGCCTTTGCCTTAGGTCTTGACTTAATACTATCTTCAAATTCCTCTATACCAATTTCAACTTCTTCTTCCGTAGGTATATCCTTCTCAGGTATGCTTTGTTGTATATATTCTTCAATTTCATGTAAAAACCTTAGCTCTCTCTTTGTGCAAAGAGTTATGGCTACACCTTCTTTTCCTGCACGACCGGTCCTTCCTATTCTATGTACATAGCTTTCATTTTCAAAAGGCACCTCATAATTGATAACATGAGATACATCCTCGATATGAAGCCCTCTGGCTGCTATATCTGTAGCGATAAGGAAGTGGAATTCTCCCTTTTTAAAACCTTGTATGGTATGCAGTCTTTCACCTTGCTCCATGCCTCCGTGAAGTGCCGCACAGTAATAACGTTCTCTTTTCATTTCTGCCAAAAGCTCATCAACCTTTTCTCTGGTGTTGCAAAACAATATGCAGCTTTCTGGCTTTTCTGTATATATAATGCTCGTTACTACATTAAACTTCCTGCTGTCTTCAACCTCATAGTACCATTGTGCAATTTTCTCCACCGTAGGGTTCTTCAACTGAAGTTCAATCTTTGTCGGATTTATCATGTACTTATTGCATATTTCCTCAATCTTTTCAGGCATTGTAGCAGAGAAAAGCATAGTGACCCTATCTTTTGGAAGCAGACTGACGATTGCCTCTACTTGATCTATAAAACCCATGTCCAGCATTTTATCTGCTTCATCGAGTACCAGATATCTTATATCATCCAAAATCAGGTTCTTCTTCTCTATATGATCAAAAGTCCTTCCTGGAGTTCCTACAACAACATGGACTCTCTGCTTTAATTCCCTCTTTTGAATATCCATTGGCTGCTTACCAAATATGGCTGCGCATCTTATCCTCTTAAATCTGCCAACATGAGAGAAATCTTCTTTTACCTGAACTGCTAACTCTCTTGTGGGTGTCAGAACTAAAACCTGCGGATTCCTCTGCTCTAGCTCAAGTCTCTCACAAATTGGTATTGCAAATGCTGCTGTCTTCCCGCTGCCTGTCTGTGACTTTACTATGATGTCCTTGTTTTTCAAAACCTCAGGGATTACTCGCCCTTGCACCTCTGTGGGATGTTCATATCTTAGCTTAAACAACGCCTTCATGGTTTCTTCACTTAATTTAAAATCATTGAAACTTAATTTACTCATTTTATATCTCCTAAGCTTATTATTCACATTATTTTTAGATGTCCTTTATATTTTAGTATAGAATAATCTAATGCTATTCATACATAATATTACCAATGTCTGCTAACTTCTTAGTAATTGTATCATAATTGCTGCAATAAAAAAATCAATAAAATAATATGAAGACTTATTGACAAATAAAACTGTTCGGAGTAATATGTTTCGTATGCGAAATATATCTATGCGAAATAAGTTGTGTGAGGTGATAGATTTATGGAAGAAATTCAAAAAAGCATTGAAGTTATTAAGATGTTGAAAAATCTTATGGGCACTATTAAACAAAATATGCACGAGCAATTTAAAGAGATGAGGGTGACCGGGCCACAGGGAATGCTTATGAGAACCTTAGTCCATAACGGAGAAATGAAAATTAGCGATCTAAGTGAGATGCTTGCCCTATCAAACAGCACAGTGTCAGGGATTCTTGATAGATTGGAAAAAAACGGCTTCGTTAAAAGAACCAGAAGTGATGAAGATAGAAGAGTTGTGTATGTCAGTGTAACAGATGAATTCAAGAAGCATGCACAGGAGCATTTCGATGAAATCGAGAAAAAGCTTGAATCAATGATGAGCAAAGGCACTCCGGAAGAACTGGAGAAGATTTTTGAAGGCTTAGATACTCTTCAAAAAGTAATAGCCAGACAACAGCAGTAATTTAAATAGAAGACCTGTTATATTTTAGAGGGAGATGGTTATTTTTATTGTAAAATAGATTCACATTAAAAATTCAAAATACAATTTATATATAGGAGTAGGTGCAATTATGTTTAAATTAATTAAGTATTTAAAGCCCTTTACCGCACTAATTTTAGCATCAATTATATTGTTGTTTGTGCAAGCAATGTGCGATCTCTCATTGCCTGATTACATGTCTAACATTGTAAATAAGGGTATACAGCAGGGTGGTATTGAAAGTGCTGTGCCCCAAGCAGTGAGACAAAGTACCATGGATAGACTTATCATTTTCATGAATGATAATGATAAAGCAGAAGTCTTAAATGACTATACATTAATTGATAAATCAAATGCAGATTATAATAAGTACATGAAGGATTATAAAGCCTTAGCAACAGAGCCAGTTTATGTGCTAAATGACATAGAAAAAACAGAAAACGATAAGATAAATATCATAATGGGTAAAGCTTTCCTTTCTGTTTCAGGCATTGAAAAGGCAAAATCTGAAGCAAAAGACGGAGTAATAGAGTTTAACGGAACTAAAATTCCGGCTAATGTAGACTTATTTGCTCTTATATCTAAACAACCAATTGAACAGCGTAATCAAATATCCAACTCAATGAATGAGAAATTTGCAGTTCTAGGCGATAAAATGATCACTCAGGCTGCTGTGGTTCCAATAAAAGCAGAATATATGGCTTTAGGAATGGATACCAATAAGCTTCAAAGTAATTATATAATGAATGCTGGATTTCTGATGCTGCTTATCTCCTTGCTAAGTGCAGCATGTACTGTGCTGGTGGGATTATTGTCAGCAAGAGCTGCTGCTGGTTTATCAAGAAACTTACGCAAAGGTATCTTTACAAAGGTAGAAAGCTTTTCTAATACTGAATTTGATAAATTCTCTACAGCTTCGCTTATAACAAGAACTACCAATGATATAACTCAAATTCAAATGCTTGTTATTATCATGATAAGAATGGTAATCTATGCACCAATAATGGGAGCAGGCGGAGTAATAAAAGCATTGAACAGAAGCTCCTCAATGACCTGGATTATTGCCCTTGCAGTTGTTGTATTGCTTGGCTTGATACTTACAGTATTCACTGTTGCCATGCCAAAGTTTAAAATAATCCAAAAGCTTATTGATAGGCTTAACCTAGTTACTCGTGAAAATCTTACAGGCATGATGGTAATTAGGGCCTTTAACACTCAAGATTTCGAGGAAAAGCGTTTTGACAATGCAAACAAGGATCTTACGGATACGAATCTCTTTGTTAACCGTGTGATGGTATTTATGATGCCCGCTATGATGTTAGTAATGAATGGCGTTTCACTTCTGATTGTATGGGTTGGTGCACACCAAATCGCTGAATCTGCTATGCAGGTTGGTGATATGATGGCATTTATGCAGTATGCTATGCAGATTTTGTTCTCCTTCCTAATGCTTTCCATGATGTTTATTATGATACCAAGAGCTGCTGTGTCAGCCCAGCGTATTGCTGAGGTATTGGAAACAAAGCCTACTATAGTTGATCCTAAGGACCCCAAAGGTTTTGATAAAGTTGAAGGTATTATAGAATTTAGAAATGTATCCTTCAGATATCCAGAGGCTGAGGGAGATGCTCTAAATAACGTCAGCTTCAAGGCATTACCTAATCAAACGACAGCCTTCATTGGCTCAACAGGCTCAGGTAAAACGACTCTAATTAACCTAATACCTCGTTTTTATGATGTGACAAGTGGTCAAGTTTTAATAGATGGAGTAGATGTAAAAGAAGTTACTCAACATGACCTACGTGAAAGAATTGGTTATATACCACAAAAGGGGTCACTATTTAGTGGCACCATAGAATCGAATTTGAAGTATGCCGATGAAAATGCTACAAGTGAGGATGTAAAGAGAGCTGCTGAAATAGCTCAGGCAATGGAATTTATTGATGAAAAGCCAGAAGGCTTTGCTGCTGTGATATCTCAGGGCGGTACCAATGTCTCCGGAGGCCAAAAGCAGCGGTTGTCAATTGCTCGTGCATTACTGAAAAAATCTAAAATCTATATATTTGACGATAGCTTCTCCGCACTTGATTTTAAGACTGATTCAACTCTTAGGAAAGCCCTAAAGGCTCAGACGGAAGAAAGTACTGTTCTAATTGTAGCTCAACGTATTTCAACTATAATGAATGCTGAGCAGATAATTGTTCTTGAGGATGGTAAAGTAGTTGGCATAGGCACTCACAAGGACCTAATGAAAAACTGTGAAACCTACCAGGAAATTGCTTTATCACAGCTCTCAAAGGAGGAGTTAGCATGAGTGAAAAAAATATGAGAGCTAAACAAGAACGCCCTATGGGAAGACGTGGTGGACCTATGGGTCCAGGCGGCGGCATGATGCAAGGTGGGGAAAAAGCTCGTAATTTCAAAGGTACTATGAAAAAACTCATAAAGCATTTAAGTGTATTTAAGATATCTATTATTATAGTGATTATTTTTGCAGCAGCTAGTTCAATATTCGCGATTGTAGGGCCTAAAATACTAGGTAATGCGACTACGAAGCTTTTTGAAGGTATTATGGGAAATATCGCAGGCACTGGCAATGGCATTGACTTTGAATATATCGGCAACATAATACTTACTCTGGTAGGTCTATACCTACTAAGTGCCTTGTTCGCATATATACAAGGCTGGGTAATGTCAAATGTTGCTATGAAGGTAAGCTATGGCTTCAGACGGGATATATCTGAAAAAATAAATCGTATGCCCCTTAAATATTTCGACAAAACAAATCATGGAGAAGTATTGTCAAGGGTTACCAATGACGTCGACACACTTAGTCAGACTCTCAACCAAAGTTTGACTCAAATTATTACATCTATTGCTACTGTAGTCGGTGTCTTAGTAATGATGTTTAGCATAAGTTGGTTAATGACCCTAGTCACCATGCTCATACTCCCAGTATCTATGGTGCTAATATTGTTCGTTGTAAAACGCTCACAGAAATATTTCAAAGAGCAACAGGATATATTGGGTCACCTAAACGGGCATGTGGAAGAAATGTATGGCGGACATGTGGTAATGAAAGCTTTTAATGGTGAGGAAAAAAGTGTAGAAAAATTTGAAGGTTTAAATGCAAAACTATTTGGAGTAGCTTGGAAATCACAATTTCTATCAGGATTGATGATGCCAATTATGATGTTCATAGGTAATATTGGCTATGTGGCTGTATGTGTTTTAGGTGGCTGGCTGGTAGTCAAAAATACAATAGCAGTGGGAGATATTCAAGCCTTTATACAGTATGTAAGACTCTTCACTCAACCTATCGCACAATTAGCTAATATTTCAAACGTACTTCAACAAACTGCTGCCTCAGCTGAACGTGTATTTGAGTTTTTAGCAGAAGAAGAGGAAGTACCAGAGACTCCTAATCCAGTAAAGCTTGAGGAAGTTCATGGAGATGTTGAATTTAAGAATGTTCACTTTGGCTATAATCCTGACAAAGTTGTTATTAATGACTTCTCTGCAAGTATTAAACCTGGTCAAAGGGTTGCAATTGTTGGACCTACTGGGGCAGGAAAAACTACAATGGTTAAGCTTTTAATGCGCTTCTATGATGTAAATGAAGGTGCCATTTTAATAGATGGCCACGATATAAAAGAATTCAACAGAGGCGATTTACGTTCAATGTTTGGTATGGTTCTGCAGGATACTTGGCTTTACAACGACAGTATAATGGAAAACATCCGCTATGGACGTTTAAATGCAACGGACGAAGAGGTAAAGGCTGCAGCTAAAGCTGCTCATGTAGATAGCTTTGTTCATACTTTACCTGCTGGATACAAAATGGTGCTAAATGAAGAAGCTTCTAATGTATCCCAAGGTCAAAAGCAGCTGATTACAATTGCAAGAGCTATTCTAGCAGATCCAAGCATTTTGATTCTTGACGAGGCTACAAGCTCTGTAGACACTCGTACTGAAGTGCAGATACAGAAAGCAATGAACAATCTTATGAAGAATCGAACTAGCTTCATCATTGCGCATCGTCTGTCAACTATCCGTGATGCTGATTTGATCCTAGTAATGAATAACGGGGATATCGTTGAACAGGGTAGTCATACAGAATTGCTTGCTAAGGGCGGTTTCTATGCTGACTTATACAACAGCCAGTTCGGAAGTACTCAAGCTAGTTAATTAACCAAGAAACATGAAAATGCCCACCATTAAAGCCATAAAGTAAAAAGTACCCAATAAGTAGACCGTTCTTATTGTCTACTTATTGGGTACTTTTCTATTAATAGTGGGCATTGTTTTTATTTATTATTTAGCTGCTTTGCGGCTGTCAATTAAAACATATTTAGCTATAATCGCCATATGTTCTGCAGATACTGGAGGACATACCTTCAATATATTATCAATTATGAAGTCTATGTTTGAGTCATTAACTGCTTTTACCTTAATTTCATCTATCTCTATTTCTTCGGTGTCCAAGGCATCGTAAATTCCTTTAATTGTTGAGTTCTGTACGATGTCATCATTCTCCACTGAGCTTTGTGAGAAATACACTAATCCCTCCTGAACTACAAACTGTCCAAAAGCATATTCCTTCATGCTAGCAGGTGACTCATCTTCGGAGCTGCAACTGCATTCATACTTTAAATGCTCTATATGTCTTAAATCAAGAATATGGCTTTCATCTCTTCTATTAAGAATGCATCTCTCTCCTAATTCTAAAAGCCTTTGCTTCATGTGCTTTGATAAACCATCTCCAAACTCAATAACAAACTGCTTTATGGATATGGTTCTCTTCATTTTATAATTCTTTTTCATCATCATGGCAATTCTCCTCTTAATCATGGTATTATTTCAGCAATATTTTACTAAAAGCGATTTTAAACTGTTATAACATAAAAGCCACCCTTCGGTCGGTGGCACGCTATTCTAATAATTCTTCTATATTATTCCCATTTATGTTTTTTTTACTACTCTAATTATAACATATTACATAAATAATTGGTTCTTTTTTTAAATTCTACTGCAACATTTTGATAAAATTTCTAAAGGCTATGCAATTTTGCTTCTTGTCGATGTGATTTTGCCAGTTATGCTGTTTAAGCTTTTTACCTTTAAGGTTGGCTCCATTACCCCGCAGTCATTTAGAATCTCATGCAATACCTTAAACTCTTTTCTTTTTATAACCACTTCAACCTTGTATCTTTTGTCCCCATTATTGCCTCGCGCCAAAAAGTTGTTAACTGTATAACCCTCATTTCTGAGTTCTTCAGCTACTTTAATCATTTTGTTCTTATCGCTTAGAAACACGTCTACCTCCAATATTCCTAATGCCAATTTTTCTTCCAGTTTGTTACCTATAAATACGCCTAAGGTTTTACCTAGTGCATAGGCAATTGTATAATGCAGCCCATCAGCGCTGCTTACCTTTGAAATGGTTGCTGCGAAAATAATTGCATCGGCAAAAGATAAGATATATACAGGGTTCATTATGTTTCTCGATGTTAATATTGTTTTTAAAGTTGCTAATATATTAGTGAGGACTGTTATAAGAAATAGCCCTATAATAGCAATTATTACTTGTTGTGTCATTTAGACACCTCCTATTTTATTATAATTTTGTATGTATTAATCGATTTTTTGCAATAAAAAAAGCTAACATAATCAATGCATGTTAGCGCCTGTTTTATAATAAATTTTAAGTTCTTTAACAATAAGGGATAATATGTTCAAGTGAATAAAAAATTTCGCAAATCAATAAACTAACTTATCTAATATAACATATATATACAATAATTGCAAATACTTATTGACAATATGGGAATCTTAATATATCATGTAGGAAAATAAAGCTTATAATTGGCGATGATGAGAAGAGTAAATAAAGCAATTCCTTAAAAGAGAGCTCCGGCAGCTGAAAAGGAGCAAGGAATATTTATCGAAGCAAGCCTCTGAGCCTCATACTGATTCTTGTAAAAGATGAAATTATGACAGGAGCTCCTGTTACAGAGCTAGGGTATACGTATATATAAATGCAGTACCTGAAAGGTCAATATGGCAACATATTGACGAACTGGGGTGGCACCACGGAGATATAACTCTCGTCCCCAAGACGTAATAGTCTTGGGGGTGAGGTTTTTTTATTTTTTGGTCATACGAATATATTCTTTGCTTTAAGGAACGAATTTTCTTCCAACGGCTTCAGCAGCATCAGAAGTGTTGATTGCTTTTTAGTAATGTGAAGGCTATTCCGCACCTGTATCGTCCTGAGTCTATATAATTATTATAATAAATGGAGGTTTTTCTATGAGTGAAGTTGATTTGAACAAAATTGAAAATATAGAATCTAATTTTATACAAAAGATTGTAGGAACAGACATCGAAGAGGGGGTCTACTCCAGAAGTATTTGTACACGTTTCCCCCCAGAGCCCAACGGTTATCTGCATATAGGCAGCACCTATGCCATAAATATTAGTCATACTATAGCACAAAAATACAATGGCAATTTCAACCTGCGTTTTGACGATACAAATCCTCTTAAGGAGGATATTGAGTATGTAAACTCTATTATTGCGGATATGAAGTGGATGGGTTATGATCCCGGTGACAGAATATTCTATGGCTGCGACTATTCCGATCAAATCTTTGATTATGCTGTACGGCTTATCAAAAAAGGAAAGGCCTATGTTGATGACTTATCTGCTGAGGAAATGAGAGAGTATCGAGGGACCTTGACTACTCCAGGCAAAAACAGCCCCTATAGAAATCGTACGATTGAAGAGAATCTTGATTTGTTTGAAAGAATGAGAAATGGTGAATTCCCTACAGGGGCCAAAATTCTAAGAGCAAAGATTGACATGTCCTCACCTAACATGAACATGCGAGATCCCGCAATATATAGGATTCAGCATGCCCACCATTATAGAACTGGTGACAAATGGTGTGTTTATCCAATGTATGACTATGCTCACCCGCTTCAGGATGCCATTGAAGGAATCACTCACTCTCTTTGTTCTATTGAGTTTAGAGACCACAGACCCTTATATGAATGGGTTTTAAATGAATTAGATTTCGTTGAACCTCCAAAGCAAAGGGAATTCGGCAGACTAAATTTGACTGGGGTTATAACCAGCAAGAGGTACTTGAGAGAATTGGTATTCGGCAAGTATGTGGATGGTTGGGATGATCCTAGAATGGCTACTATACAAGGCCTCAGAAGAAGAGGTTTTACTCCCGAGAGTATTAAAAGCTTCATGAATGAGATTGGTGTGGCAAGAGCAGAAAGCACGGTTGATATATCCATGCTAGCCCACTGCCTGAGAGAAGATTTGAAGCCTAAGGTTTTATCTGCTATGGCTGTATTAAGGCCACTTAAGGTTGTAATAACGAATTATCCTGAAAACAGCGTAGAAATGTTGTCCATTGCAAACAACACTGAAAATGAATCTATGGGCAGCAGGGATGTCCCATTTTCTAGAATTATATATATTGAACAGGATGATTTTATGGAAACCCCTATAAAGGGTTACAATAGACTTGCTCCTAATGTAGAGGTAAGACTCAAAGGTGCATACTTTATCAAATGTGAAGAAGTTATTAAAAATGCAGCAGGGGAAGTAATTGAGCTTCACTGTACCTTTGATCCAGCCACAAAAAGCGGCTCTGGTTTTGAAGGCCGCAAGGTCAAGGGGACAATTCACTGGGTCTCCGCTGCCCATGCAATACCGGCAGAAATTCATCTTTATGATAAGCTTATGCTGGATGATTCACTTCTTAAGGATGAATCTAAGTCTTGGGAAGAAAAGCTAAATCCCGATTCTAAGATTGTATTGCAAAACTGTATGCTAGAGCCAGTTTTAAAAGATGCACCTATTGAAAGTAAATATCAATTCATAAGACACGGATATTTCTGTGTAGATAAGAAATATACAACTGCAGATAAGCTTGTAATAAATAGAATAGTCGCCCTGAAGGATTCATGGAAGGGTAACAAATAATTTAAAAAAGCTTTCAAGGCCTGACTGGCCTTGAAAGCTTTTTAGCTGTAACTATCTTGAAACCATTCTGTTATGTTCTTAATACCATTGGAATCATTTTCATTTTGTAGTATAAAGCTCCTAATGGCGCCATCCAATATGCTAATATCTACGGCAATAGCACCTTTGTCTTCGCCTACAATAATTGTACCCACATCATGGGGATTATCTTTTGATTTGTAGGACATGCCTCTTGTATCGAAATTTCCTCCAATAGATCTTATTATGTCACATTCAACCAAGCTGCTTATATCGTCCTCTATAGTATCCAAGACCTCTTCAAAATCCTCAGGGTCAAAGTTTTTCATGAAGTTTAAACTCCTTTCAATTATGCTATTATTAAATTCCTAGCTTCTATTCTTTTATAGTTTAAACTTTAGAGTGTTTTGTATGCTTCATAGATTTACATATTTCACCCAGTATTTTTTTCTTGTATGGGCAGATAATAATGAGGTAAAATAATTTTTTTCATGGAGGTACAAATATGCCAAACAATAATGCAAAACAAAATGTGCAAAATGCATATGATAAATTAGTGGACTGTATGGATTCTTTAAATCAAGCTCTAACCTCAGTAGAGAAACAAGAAAATAAACAAAGAATACAAAGTACTTTAGGCGCAGTAGACAACGCAATTGAAGCTGCCAATCATACATTAGCAAACTATCAAGAATAGTTGAATAAAGGGCAGATTTTTATCTGCCCTTTTATTATATGTAAATGCTTATTATCTTCATTTAATAATATACAATCAATCTTACTTCGAGGTGAAAGAGGTGACCATAGAGAGATTTATTCTTATTGTCTCCGTCATAATATCTATTAGTACAATCTTATACATACCAAAAAATCAATTCAGAAGGACCTTTTTATCTATGTTGTCGTTCCAGGCAACAACATGGTTTGTATCACTTATTTTAGTACAAACTGGATTATTGATATTTCCAGTTAGAGAATTTACTAAGGCAACAAGAGTTGCATTTACAACAGAATTCTTTTTTTACCCTGCTATTTTCGTATGGTTTATGCTTTTGCTTCCCGGTAGGATTGGTTTAATAAAAAAAATGCTGCACTGGGTTATATTTATTTCAATTTCATCATGGTCAGCATACTTTTTTGGCAAATACACGGATTTATCTGAGTTTATAAAAGAAAGCAATCCTTCGAATATTTTCAATACCTACTTGCTCTTTACGCTTCAGTATTTACTTTGCTTCACATATATAAAGTGGTTTTTTGAGAAAAAGCCTGAGGGAGGAATATAACAAATGTATCTGAAGGAAAGAATCACATTAGGCCTTCTATGGTTTATTTGCGCTATTTCTATTCGGTTTATTCCTAAAAATAAGCTGCGAGACGCTTCTGCAATATTTTTAATATCCCAGCTATTCGCTTGGATATTGGGCTTACTAGTAGTAGAATCTGGCTTAATTGAATACCCCGTAGAACTGTTTTGGAAAGCCAATTCAACAAGCTTTTCCTTTGAATATTTGGGACTCCCATTCATGTGTATATTTTTTAATTTATACTATCCAAATACAAAGAGCAGATTCAAAAGGTTGGCTTATTATATAAGCATCTTATCCAGTTTTACTTTTCTTGAGTATATAGCTGAGAAATACACCCAAGTACTAAACTACATTCATTGGGAGTGGTATGGCACTTTTTTAAGCATGTGCATTGTGTTGTACTTCGTTAGAGTAGTATATAAATGGTTCTTTAAGCTTAAAAATCCTCTTTCACCCTAGAGATGAAAGAGGATTTTTTATCGTGATTTTTCTATTTTCTCAGCTAAGTCATTTAGGTATATCCATCTTTCCATTTGTTCCTCCAGCTGCTTTTCCAGATCTTCTTTGCTGGTCATAAGCTGTTGCAGCAATATATAATCAGCTGCCGTTGTGCCGATTTTGTGATCGGTGTCTTGTATCTTCTCTTCCAATTCAGCAATAACAGCATCTATTTGCTCAAATTCCTTCTGTTCCTTATATGTGAATTTTAAAGCCCGTTCCTTTGACCTTTCTACAGTTTCCTTATTGTCTCCGCCGTTTTTCTTATCATTTGGCTGGGCAACCACATTTTCTGCATCACAGAACTGTTTGTAATCCGAGTAATTACCTGTATATTTGACTATTGTACCATCCTCTTCAAAAGAAAATAGTCTATTTGCCATCTTATCCAGGAAATATCTATCGTGGGATACAGCTATCACAGCCCCTTGAAAATTCTCTATATACTCCTCTAAAATAGTTAGAGTTTCTATATCCAGATCATTGGTCGGCTCATCTAAGAGCAGTACATTGGGTGCTTCCATCAATACCCTCAGTAAATGCAATCTTCTTTTTTCACCACCAGAAAGCTTGGATATTGGCGTCCACTGCACTGCAGGTTCAAATAAAAATTTCTCCAGCATCTGCGATGCTGTAATCCTTTCTCCCTCTGCAGTAGATAGAATCTCTGCACCTTCCTTTATATATTCAATAACTCGTAAGCTCTCATTCATGTGGTAAGACTCTTGGGAAAACAAGCCGATCTTAACTGTCTCTCCCACATCAATTACCCCTGTATCAGGTTTTATTCCACCGGCAATCATATTTATGAGAGTTGACTTGCCGCTTCCATTTGCACCAATAATACCAACCCTATCATTTCGAAGTACAATATAGCTGAACATATCAATAATCCTATTCTTACCATAAGACTTGTCAAGGTCCTCTATCTCTATAACCTTCTTACCCAATCTGCTGCTTGCAACAGATATTTCCATCTTGCTGTCATCTATATCCACATTCGCTTCATTTAGCTTGTCAAAACGGTCAATTCTTGCTTTTTGTTTTGTAGTACGGGCTTTTGCTCCCTTTCTAATCCATGCCAGTTCCTTTTTTAGAAGTCCCTGCCTTTTTTTCTCACTGCTGGCATCCCGCTCGTCCCGCTCCAGCTTCTTCTCAATAAAATCACTATAATTGCCCTTGTATAGATACAAACTGCCTCTATCCAACTCTACTATCTCATTAACTACCCTATCCAAAAAATATCTATCATGGGTAATCATAAGCAGAGCGCCTTTTCTTTTGTTCAGATATTCCTCCAGCCAGTCAATCGTAGCATTATCAAGATGATTTGTAGGCTCATCAAGTATTAATAGGTCAGATGGACTTATCAAGGCCGAAGCCAAGGCAATTCTCTTGCGCTGCCCGCCTGACAGGGTGTTTATCTTTGCCTCAAAATCTATTACACCAAGCTTGGTCAAAACAGTTTTGGCTTCGCTTTCCAAACTCCAGCCCTGTAATCTATCCATATCGCTATTCAGCTTCATTAGCCTATCACCTGGTGTACTCGGATCTTGTATGGCTTTCTCATAATCCCGAATCAGCTTCATAAGTGCAGATTCGCCTTTAAATACTTGTTCTATTACAGTTGCCTCAGTATCAAAATATGGATTTTGAGAAAGGTATTCTATAGAAATAGAGTTGCCTTTAATTAGTCTGCCTGCATCCGGCTGCTCGACCCCTGTAGCTATTTTCAGCAGTGTGCTTTTGCCTACTCCATTCACTCCGATTATCCCTATTTTGTCGCCTTCATTTATTCCCAGACTTATATTGTTCAACAGTGGTTTCTCACTGTAGCTTTTCGAAATATTCTCCATGCTTAAAAGATTCATTATGTTCCCTTTCTCCGATAAATATTACTTGATATAATAATTTGCATACCAGTCATAAGCCTGACCTAGACGGTAATGATATACATAGTTTATTATACCACTTTTTTAGGGGCTAAATATTTATTATTGCATTGTACAAGATTCTTATAGACACTTTCCCTCTAATTTCAGATTTATTTGCTAAAAAAGCTTTTAAATATTAATACTTACTTCTTAATATTGTAATTTTGGACATATTAATGTTATATTGATACCGTATAGACTTTAAAATTAGGAGGAGATAATATGAAAAAAGTAAAGGCTACTATTTATGATGCGCACCTAGATTATGATGAACATATTGATGTAGAATTGTTAAACATGAAAATTAGAATATATGGAGAAGATTACGCAGAGACCGGAAAGGTTTATTACCAGGGTTCAATCGGACAGTTCATCAAAGAAAGAATCCCTTCAGACACACTAGTTGGTTTGTTGACAGAGTTAAGACATCAAGATAAGGTATCCTACCGTTTAAATACTAGCGAGAACTTTATTGAAAGAATCAGATAATATCGTACGATGCACAATGTATATATTAAAGGGCAATTGGATTTTAAATTCAATCGCCCTTTAACTATTTAATTTGCTTTTATGCTTTGTTATTATTCAATCCAACTTACTATATACTCATAACCTTCTGGGGCAAGTTCTTTAGCCTTCTCTAGACTGGGTGCAAAATGGCCATCAATGCCTATCTCCTCTGCTGTCATCTCAAAGTGACACATAGCAATTCCTATATCAATTTTTTGTATATTAAACCCAAGGGCATTGGCATAGCCTTTGGTCTCCTTCAGAAAAATATGATATTCATTTCCCTGCTTCAAAATCCTCCAAGGCTGCTTGTTAGAGGCAGATGGAGCAAGCCTCACCATCTCAAGGACCTCTCCATATCTTCCTGCAGCTTCCTTTCTTAAAGGCTTATCAAAGCTAACCTCAAAAAACAATTCGCTCCAAGGCTTCCTATTATCTGATCCTGCCAATCGTCTCATCATAGAATCAACAAAGGCTCTTCTTTCTGCCGGGTGTCCTATGGGTGTTACTATAGGAAGAAGTTCACCTTCTTTTAGATTAATCAATTCTGCAAACTGACTTCTTTTGAAGGTTCCTCCCATCCAGCAGGTTCCGAGTCCAATAGAAGCAGCATAAAGCATCAGTTTCTCCAAAGTGTAGCCTAGCTGCTCCATATTGTGGTCCTCTTTTTGTGTTGCAGCGGCTATGAAGGTCTTTGCACCCTTTATTACTCCATAAGTGCCGAATTTATTTCCTGCCCCTTCTGCAAAATCTAAGCTGTCAATGACCTCAAGCCTTACCTCAGAGGAGAAAGGACCTTTAATCCCGGCAGCATAATCCTTAATCTTATTTTTCAAGTCCTTATCCAATACTTCCACACTGTAGGTTCTAACGGAATGTCTATCCTTTATAATCTCTGAAATAGGCTTATCATAATGTTGTTTCATTGTCATTCTCCTCCATTTGGTTTAGTATTATATATATGTATATTAATATCATTTAACTTAAATATAGTATTACATAGCGCAATGAGTCAATACTAGATATATAACTTGTAGTTTATAGGAGGTAAAAATGAAAAAGATTTTAATAGTAATTGTTTTTATATGCATGTATCTTCTTGTGGGATTTTTCGGATTGGGTCCTGTCATGTTTGCAGATGGTTCTATTCAGGAAAGACTACTTACCCTTACCATAGTCCTTTTGATTTTCGTCATAATCACATATATTTTCATCAGACTATTGAGAAAAATATCCAGTTAATTCATAATAAAATTGAGGAGTTGAATAACTCCTCAATTTTATTATGAAGAGGGATTCTATGACAGAAGAGAAATATTTCACAAGGAATAGGAACATGCTGCAGGTACCAAATATTATTAAGAATCCTTTGATATGGATACCTCCTACTGTGGCTAGCGGTTTGGTAGGACAGTTTGCAACAATTGATGCCATGGGCATGAGTTCAATACCCTTGATTATTCTACTGCATTTCATAGCTCCTGCAGTTATAACCCTGATTGTTGCAGAGTATATGCGCAAGAAAAACTGGATTAAATTCGGCGATATGAAGCTGGACTTATAATTAAGTTACCCCACGGATTAAGTAATTTCGTGGGGTAATTCATTTCCAGAATGCTTGCTTCTTAAGTCTATTATTCTTACATCCTGTACATATTCTTCAATAATCTTTCCTGATAAGTTAACCCAACTAATGCAGTTGTCTAAAATCACTGAGTCACTTGTTACTACATGATCTAGATTAAAAAGTATATTATCGGGATTTTGGACTAGTTCAACCTCTATTTCCATACCCCAGTTTTCTGCGTGCTCCAATATTGCAGATTTCAACCTCCCAGAATTCGATACGGGAGAATCAAGGTAGAATTTGCAGTAAGGTATCTCCAGCTCATTTAAAGCCCTCCCAATTAGCTCCAATGCCCCTTGAGTCTTATCTATCAGCCTATAGGTCCCACGTAATCCAGCAATATCTCTAATACAACCATCACTACCCATTATTAATATACTATTTGATAGAGCTACCTCTAAAGTTATTATCAAGTTAAAGCCATCTATATATAAAATATTTTTCTTCGCAGCTTGGAGCGATTGCAGCTTTTGCCGTCTGCATTCATTTTGCTTGCTTGTACAGCAGGCACGCTGCAAAGCAATCCTTTGTCTGGCAGACAGCTGGTAATGCCCTCCTACAAGCTCTATAATAGTGCTTATTTTATAGTTTCTATCCAGCAGCCACACAATCTCTTCTTGGGCACGCTGCAGCAATACCACGGCATCCTTTGAAAACCATCTCTCATCATTTACATCGTAATCTCTCCGTTTCTCCTTTTGCTCTGTTTCATTCTCTGAAGCCCTAATCAAATCACTCATATAATCTCCATAATATTTTTTGTTATTTTAACCAAATTTAATTAACCCCATTACTTCAATGACAAAATTTGTTAATATATATATAATAGACTATTTACTAGGAGGGGGATTATGACTTATAACAATTTGAATTATCCATATACCTCGAGGAGAACCGTAGTATTCGGCAGCAGAGGAATGGTTGCAACTTCCCAACCCCTTGCTGCTCAAGCAGGACTGGATATCATAAAAAGGGGCGGCAATGCAATTGATGCTGCAGTAGCTACAGCGGCTTGCCTTACGGTAGTAGAGCCTACTTCAAATGGCATTGGCTCAGATGCCTTTGCCATCATATGGACAAAGGGAAAGCTCCATGGGCTAAACTCCAGCGGACGTTCCCCTAGGTCTATATCAATAGAAGCAATCACAAAGCTTGGACATAAGGAAATGCCCTCTCATGGTTGGCTGCCTGTTACTGTACCCGGTGCTCCGGCAGCATGGGCAGAGCTGGTTGCAAAATTCGGCAGGTTGCCTTTGACGGAAGTATTAAAGCCTGCTATCGAATATGCCGAAAGAGGCTACCCCGTTTCTGCTGTAGTCAGTGAAAACTGGAAGGCTGCCTTTAATAAATACAGTAAGATATTAACGGATGATCAGTTTAAGCACTGGTTTGAGGTCTTTGCACCCCAAGGCAGAGCCCCTGAAGCAGGGGAAATGTGGCGTTCACAGAACCATGCCAAAACCCTGCAGCAAATAGCTGATACAAATGCAGAAGCCTTCTATAAAGGAGACTTGGCTGTTCACATTGATGACTACTCCAGAAAATACAACGGTTTTTTGAGAAAAGAAGATCTTGAAGCCTTCCGTCCAGAATGGGTGGATCCAATAAAAGCTAACTATAGAGGCCATGAGGTGTGGGAGCTGCCCCCAAATGGTCACGGCATGGTAGCTCTTATGGCATTAAATATTCTGAAGGGCTTTGACTTCACCACAAGAGACTTAGCAGATACATATCACAAGCAGATTGAAGCAGTCAAACTCGCTTATGTAGATGGCTTAAAATATATTACTGACAGGGCTAGAATGAAAGTGGATGTGGCGGATTTGCTATCCGACTCCTACGCAGATGAAAGGCGAAAGCTAATAGGAAAAACCGCCATTATACCGCTTCCCGGAGAACCGCCAAAGGGAGGAACCGTCTATCTGGCCACTGCCGATGGCGAAGGCAATATGGTGTCTTATATACAAAGCAATTATATGGGTTTTGGCTCAGGACTTGTTGTGCCTGATACCGGAATAGCCCTGCAAAACAGAGGACATAGCTTTTCACTAGATCCAATGCACCACAATGCTCTTGAACCAAGCAAGAAAACCTATCATACAATAATTCCGGGTTTCCTTACAAAAGCTGGTAAGCCCATGGGACCCTTCGGTGTGATGGGAGGCTTTATGCAGCCTCAAGGCCATGTCCAAGTAGTTATGAATACTGTGGATTTCATGCTAAACCCTCAAGCCGCACTGGATGCACCAAGATGGAGATGGGTGAAAGAGAGAGCTGTAGAAGTAGAAAGGAATTTCCCATTCTATATTGCAGAAGAACTTCAAAGAAAAGGACACATGGTTAGCACAGCCCTGAGCTTCTCTGAATTTGGTCGAGGTCAGATAATTTGGAGAGAAGATAACGACACGCTTGTTGGTGGGACAGAGCCAAGAGCGGATGGTACAGTTTCAACTTGGTAGTAAAAAGCCGATTGCTTTATTGCAATCGGCTTTTTACATTTTTATCTTATAATTCTAATCTGCCATTTACCTCTTCTATATAGCCAATATCCATAAAGACATACTAATAAATTACTAAAGCTCATGGAGAACCATATACCAAGTTCTCCTGCAGTTGTAATGTATTTAAACATGAGAATCATGGGAATTCTTACAATCCAAAGTCTCCCAATCTCCATAGCCATGGAATACCTAGTATGACCTGAGCCTTGGAATACACCTTGAAGTATGCTGAATATCCCCATAAGCGGCATAGAATAAGCTATATATTTAAGATATGTTATCCCCTGAGATATTACCTCCGGATTATCATCCGCCTTTATGAAAAAACTAATAATCTCCTTATCAAATAATAAGAGCAATACACAACCAGTGATGGACATGTATAAAGAAAGACTCATAGACTTTTTGAAAGCTTCTTTTACCCTATCAATTTGACCGTTCCCGAGATTCTGCCCCACAATCGCTGTCATGGCTGCCCCTATACCCATTGCAGGCTGCATAACAAGTGACGTAATTCTATTAACCATACCAAAGGCCGCCATTGTAATGCTTCCGTAGGATAAAATAAAGCTGTTTAATACTAGGAAGCCTAGGGAGGAACCTGATTGCCCAATAATTGAAGGCAGTCCGACCTTAAATAGTTGTTTTATTATTTCCTGATCAAATTTGAAATTCTTGATGCTTGGTCTTATTATATTAGAATATTTAGCCAGTATAATTACCCCTAAAACTGCAAGCACTGCTTTGGATATCAATGTCGCAATAGCAGCCCCTGCTACACCCATATTTAGGGTGAATATGAAAATCGGAGCCAAGATGATGTTCAACAAAGCACATAAACCGCTTAAAATCGTTGGCTTTACAGTATCTCCCTGGGAATTCATTATGGCGTTGAAGCTGAAATAAAAAAACATGAAGGGTGTATCTAAAAATGTTATTTGTAGATAAATTGATCCATATTTGGCTAAGTCCCCTGATGCGCCCATCAGGCCTACTATTAAGGGAGTTGCGAAATATCCTACTACAGCAAATATGATGGATATAATACAAGTTATTATTATAAGCTGGCTGGATACCTCATTTGCTTCTTCATACTTTTCTGCGCCAATATATTGAGATAGGATTGATGTACCGGCAATAGATATTCCTATTCCTATGGATATAAATAGAAAGTTCACAGGCCACACAAGGGCGATGGCTGCAAATTCCACATAGCCTAACTGTCCGAGAAAGTATGCGTCTGCCAGGTTAAATAAGGTTTGTATAAAATTATTCAGCATGATTGGCAGCGCCAGGGTTATTATGACCTTATATAAATTACCCTTGAGTATTAAACTTCTCTTATCTAACCTCTTCATTAAACCCCACCTTAACATCCATTAATTATGCGAATGCCAGCACTAAAATATTCAGTCGCATATGTAAATTATACATTATTTAACCAAAATTTAACAACCGCATTCTAATAAAAGTTATATTATATAATCAAACACTTCAAACACAAAAATAATTTAAGGCTGATGACACCCTATCATCAGCCTTAAGACTCTTACATACTAAATATTTATGATGTTTACTAGTATTCCTATTCTTCCAGCTTTAATTTCCTTGCCAGCCATTGTGCAGTGCTTGCTTGAATGGACAAAGTAACTAATATTGTCAAGAAGGTTACCGAAGAAATAATATTTGCATGAGGTACATTCATTGATACAATCATACCTGCTAATGCCGCCGGTATAACCCCTGTCTCCCGAATCCACATTAAATATATTATTTCTTTCCAAGTCCACTTTGCTTGTCTGTCAACTACTACAGAAACAAGCACAGATAAAGGTCTTGCAATAAATATCAACACAGCTACTACAAGTAAAGATTCCTTCCAGAACTCAGCTAGGGATCCAAAGTCAATATGAGTTCCCAAAAGAATAAATATCATCATCCGAAGCAGCAATGTAAGCACTTCTTTAAATCTGGTTTGTGTTATATAATGTTCTTCCGGAACCTTAAGATCAAATAAATACTTGTTTCCACAAATGATACCTACTACGAAAACTGCCATGAAGCCGCTGACGTTCAGTCTTGTTGCAATTACGTATGCAGCAGCAACTGTCGCAATCCCTATCTCAGAAGGATGCTCTCTAAAATAACCATACTTGTCATGGGTAACGAGCAAGGATGCCAAGCTTCCTATTATGGCACCTACTGCAATACCTCCAAAGGATGTTACCATTAGATTTAAGACACTTGTTCCAACAGAGAAACTTCCACCTGCTATAATGCCTAAGGTGGCAAAGGTAGCAATAGCACCCGCCGCATCATTGAATGCAGACTCTGATATTATAAATTGTTTAAGCTTGCTGCTGATGTTCATTTTTTTAAATAGAGGAACCAATACTGATGGATCTGTTGATGCAATAACTGCCCCTAATAAAAAAGCATAAATAAAATCAATTTTGAAAATCCTAGCGGCAAAAAATGCTGTGATATATGCCGACACCAACACACCGATGGTTACCACTGAAAGTAAAGACCACTTAACCTTATTAAGCACCTTCAGCTCTATTTCTCTGCCTCCATCATAAAGTATATAGGCTGCACCAAAGGTAAGTATTAAATCATTACCAAGGGGATGGGTAGAAAGGTTAACAAGTCTTAAAACGTGGGGTCCCAGCAATATACCTGCTAGTATAAATAGAACTACATCCGGTATCTTAAGCATTTTGCTTAGCTTTGTAAACAATACGCCAGATACTATAACTAATGCAAATAACTCTAATAAATTGAGAACTTCCATTATAATTCCTCCGATTCTTATTAAGAAAATATCTTTTTAGATATAGAAATAATACTATTCCAATAATTATAAATCCACAAATACGATTATAGTCACTGGCACTCAAATCAACCAAGAATAGCTAAATTAACCATATTATGCACCATTTCTCTCTATCTTATATGTTAATTCCATAAATATACATTTAGTATTATAGCTGTATAGCTTTGCCCAAAATGGAATCATTATGTCATTTGATGAATAATATTGCTTAAGGTGCCCATGGATGATTTTCTTTCAAAAACAATATAGTCAGATAATGTGTACAAATGCATATTGAAGCATGTGTGATATAATACTATTATATCACGAAAAGAGGAGATGGATTTATGAAGCTTATAGCAGTAGGAGATTTAGCCCCAGACTTTAACTTAAAGGATAATCACGATAAGGAAATCCGTTTGTCCAACCTTAGGGGAAAGAAGGTGTTACTTTCTTGGCATCCTCTAGCATGGACTTCAGTATGTACTGACCAAATGAGAGCACTAGATGTCCATTACGAAACCTTTGAGAAGCTAAACACCATCCCAATAGGGTTAAGCGTCGATCCAGCACCTAGCAAGAAGGCTTGGGCAGTGGCAATAGCATTATCTGACTTAAGTGTTCCCTCAGATTTCTGGCCTCACGGCAAGGTAGCTCAGGATTATGGAATATTTATCGAAAGATTTGGATTCTCAGAAAGAGCAAACATTATTATTGATGAAGAAGGTATTGTAAGATGGGTAAAGGTTTATCCTATTAAACAGCTGCCTGACATCAATGAAGTTATTCAAGTTTTAACAGAAATGAAATAATTATAAGGGTGGACATGGTGTCCACCCTTAACTTTGCTAATTTTATTCTGTTAATAAAGATTTGAGCATTAGTTCAACATATTTATTTCTAACTTCAAGTTTATCCAAATCCAGGCCCGACATCTGCTTCATATTCTCTCCCAACAGTATAGGGAGTTCCATAGCGCCCACCATCTGCACCATTTTCATGATTAGCACCTCATTATCCATAAACAAACCAATTTCATTTATGGTACTTCTTATTTTCTCAAAACCCTCTTGTTTTAAGAAGACAATATAATCACTACTGCTTAAACAGTTATTTATAGCACTATATATGAAATTTCTAAATACATCAGGATATTCTAAGGCGCTTCCCATATAGCTAAACAAGAAACACCTGAGTCTTTCTACTGGTGGAGTATCCTTTTGCTCTAAAACTTCAAAACACTTCATAAGCTTTCCATTCAATACCTTGATTGCTTCGTTTATAACATTAACTTTAGAGCCGAAATGATAGTTGACTGCCGCTATATTTACCTCCGCCAAATCAGCTATTTTTTTAATGGTGATGTTCTGGAAGCCTTCTTTTCCTATAATTTTTAAGGTTGCATGCAGAATCCTGTCTCTGGTTGAAACTGCATCCTTTATGGTTTTTTCCATAGTATTCACTCCCACTGTATAATTGAATTAATCAATAACTACTTACTGTGTTTCTAGCAACCTCTTTTTCTGTAGCATTCATGTTTTCGAATGCCTTGGAAAGCATAAGCTTTATTCTGTTAAGTTGATTTACCTCACTAGCTCCTGGGTCATAATCTACTGCTACAATATTTGCTCCAGGATAAACACGTTTCAACTCTTTCATCATTCCCTTGCCTGTTACATGGTTAGGCAAACAGGCGAAAGGCTGCATGCAAACGATGTTTTTTACTCCACTCTCTATTAGCTCTACCATTTCCCCCGTCAAGAACCAGCCTTCACCAGTCTGATGTCCTAAGTCTACTATCTCGGCTGCACCCTTAGCAATTTCCCTAATTGACTTTGGCGGAGTAAATCTTGTACTGTTTTTAACAGCTTCGATATAAGCTTTTCTATAGAATTCAATTGCTAAAATTGCTGCTTCACCCAGTATCCTTGCTTTTCTGCTGCCTGACAAATACTTATTCCTATAAATGAGACCATACACACTATAAAGGAAGAAATCAACCAAATCAGGCATAACAGCTTCCGCGCCCTCTTGTTCGATAATGTCCACTATATAGTTATTTGCTGTAGGATGGAATTTTACTAATATTTCTCCGACCAATCCAACTTTTGGTTTTACAGTCTCTGTCAGTGGAAGACTTTCAAAGTCCCTCACAATATTCACGATATTACGTTTAAATTCCCCTTTTCTGCCTGACTTTAAGGAAGCCTTGCATATTTCGGCATGCTTACGATACAGCTGATTGGCTGAATCCTTTACCTTTTCATAAGGCCTTGTACTATAAAGCACCCTCATCAACAAATCCCCGTAAACCAAGCCCATAAAAGCTTTATCCAAAAGAGGAAGGGTAATTTTGAAGCCCGGATTTTTCTCTATTCCTATAGCATTTAAGGATATAACAGGTATGCTTGGAAACCCTGCATCTATTAATGCCTTACGTAAAAAACCTATATAATTGGTTGCTCTGCAGCCTCCCCCTGTCTGAGATATGATGACAGAGGTGTTGTTTAAATCATATTGTCCTGATTTCAGGGCATGTATTAATTGTCCTATGGTTATTATGGCTGGGAAGCAGGCATCATTATTTACATACTTTAGGCCTTCGTCTACAGCCTTTTTATCCTCTGGAAGCACCACTAGATTGTATCCTGCCAATTTAAACGCCTCTTCCACAAATTCAAAATGTATTGGTGACATTTGCGGTGAAAGAATTGTATGATTCTTTCTCATTCCCTTGGTAAAAGCCACTCTATTTTGCATTCTCTCTATTCTTCTAGGCAGTAAACCTCTTTTATCTCTTTCTAAAACTGCGGCCTTAAGTGAGCGCAGCCTAATTCTTACTGCACCTAGGTTATTTCCCTCGTCAATTTTCAAGGTTGTATATATTCTAGAATAACCCTTCAGTATTTCCTGCACTTGGTCTGTTGTTACCGCATCCAAGCCGCAGCCAAAGGAATTCAACTGTACAAGATCTAAATCCTTTTGTGTTGCTACAAAGCTTGCTGCTGCATATAATCTAGAATGGTATACCCACTGATCCACCACTCTTAAAGGTCTTTCAACAGTTCCTAAGTAAGCCACAGAATCCTCAGTAAGCACAGCCATTCCCAGCTTATTTATAAGCTCTGGTATTCCATGGTGTATTTCGGGGTCTATATGGTAGGGACGCCCTGCAAGCACAATACCCTTTATATGATTATCCTTAATATACCTTAAGGTCTCTTCTCCTTTTCTTTGTATGTCACTTCTGAAACCTTCCTGCTCTGCCCATGCTAGTTCAACTGCTTTGCTTATATCGCCTTCATTAATATTGAAATTTGAAAACTCTTCAAACAGCCTTGATATAAGCTTTTTCTTATTATCTATGGGCAAGAAGGGCTTCATAAAATTAATATTTCTATTTCTTAATTCATCAATATTATTTTTTATAACCTCAGGATATGACATTACTATAGGGCAATTAAAATGATTGTCCGCATTCTGCTGTTCCTTGGGTTCATTTGCTATGCATGGATAGAAAATAGTCTTTACACCCTTTTCTATAAGCTGCATGATATGTCCATGAACCAGCTTTGCAGGATAGCAAACAGATTCTGAGGGGATTGTCTCAATACCCTTTTCATAAATGCTCTTTGAACTTCTATCTGAAAGCTCCACACTAAAACCCAATTCAGTGAGAAATGTAAACCAGAATGGGTAGTTCTCATACATATTAAGCACACGAGGGATTCCTATAACACCCCTGGTTGCTTCGAATATTGACAAAGGTTCATATCCGAAAACCCTTTCGTACTTGTATTTATATAAATTAGGCAAGACCTCTTCCTCTTCAGTTTTCCCTATGCCTCTTTCACATCGGTTGCCTGAAATATATTTATCCCCACGCCCAAACTTATTTACAGTTAGCAAACAATTATTTGCGCAAAGCTTGCATCTAGCCATTCCAGTTTCCAGATGCAGCTCATCTAACTGCTCTTTTTTAAGCAAGGTACTTAAGCTTCCCTGCATATATCCTTCCTTCGCTAGAAGAGCCGCACCGAAGGCTCCCATAATTCCTGCTATATCAGGCCTTACAGCCTCTCTCTCAGATAATTGTTCAAAGCTTCTTAGGACTGCATCATTATAGAAGGTACCACCCTGCACTACTATTTTTTCACCCATTTCTTTGGGGTTAGTAGCCTTGATAACCTTAAACAAGGCATTTTTTATAACAGAATAGGAAAGTCCGGCAGAAATATCTCCCACAGAAGCTCCCTCTTTTTGTGACTGTTTAACCTTTGAGTTCATAAATACAGTGCATCTAGAGCCCAGGTCAACTGGGGCCTGCGATTGCAAAGCTTCCTTGGCAAAATCTCTAATATCCATATTGAGAGAATGTGCAAAGGTCTCTAGGAAAGAGCCACAGCCTGAGGAGCAGGCTTCATTAAGCAGTACACTGTCTATTACTCCGTCCTTAATTTTAAGGCACTTCATATCCTGTCCGCCTATATCAAGTATAAAATCTACACCAGGGCGGAAGAACTCTGCAGCCTTGTAATGAGCTATGGTCTCAATCTCACCCAAGTCCACTTTAAGCGCAGACTGAAGCAATGCCTCTCCATAGCCTGTCACTGCTGAGTTGACTATTTGTGCCTCTGCAGGCATTATATTATAAAGCTCCTTCAGAGCGTTAATCGTCGAATTTAAAGGACTTCCTTCATTGCTTCCATAAAAGGAATATAAAAGTGCCCCCTCTTCATCTATAAGTGCTGTCTTTGTAGTAGTTGAACCTGCATCAATTCCTAAGAAACAATTTCCTTTGAAGTCTGAAAGCGTTCTTCTTTTGACGGAATGAATGCTATGTCTTACTTTGAATTCATCATATTCTTGTTCATCCGCAAACAAAGGAGCCAACCTTTTAGATTCATCAATAGAGATATTATTTAAGTTATTCAGCTTTTCAATTAAGCTGTTGAAGATAATTTTTTCCTGATCAACAGATGATAATGCCGCTCCAATAGCTATATACAATTGGGAGTTCTCTGGAAATATTATCTGACTTTCACTTAAACTTAAGGTATCAATAAATCTCTGTCTTAATTCAGATAAAAAGTATAATGGCCCGCCTAAGAATGCAACATTTCCCCTAATTGGCCTGCCGCAAGCCAAACCGCTTACAGTCTGGATAACTACAGCTTGCAGTACAGAGGCTGCAATATCTGCCTTAGCGGCTCCCTCATTAAGCAGGGGCTGTATATCAGTCTTCGCAAAAACACCGCATCTTGCTGCAATGGGATATATCGTTTTGTAGTTTTTAGCCATTTCATTTAGACCAATGGCATCTGTTCTAAGAAGCGCCGCCATTTGGTCTATAAAAGAACCGGTGCCACCAGCGCAAATACCATTCATCCTTTGGTCTACACCATCTTTAAAATACGTTATTTTGGCATCTTCTCCACCTAGTTCGATAACTACATCTGTTTGTGGATGAAAGGCTTCTACCGCCTTTGTTCCGGCTATAACCTCCTGGATAAACGTAATATCTATACAAGTCGCTAAAGACATCCCCCCAGAGCCGGTTATCATAATAGTAATTTCCTTGTCTTGAAACTCTATATAAGCACCCTTCAAAAGTTCTATTACTGTTTTCTTAATATCAGAAAAATGCCTTTGATACTTTCCATATACCAGCTTCATATTGCTGTTTAATATTGCAAGCTTTACCGTGGTTGATCCTACATCAATACCAACATGAAACATTTTGTTCATTATTACGCCCCCAAAACTTACATAATATATAAAAATATAACCCCAAAAACAATTCAAATGCCATTTCAAATGTCACTTTATTACATTCTATTCCTACTCATTTTGGATGTCAATAATACAATTCTTATATATGTTATAAGTACTATATATATTCAAAGCAAAACCGATATTGCCTTATTTTCAAGACAATACCGGTTTATTTACTGTTTATTAAGATAGGTATATATATTATCCAAAGCCTTATAAGACAATCTTTCCTTAGCTTGGGCAGTCCAGCCGGCAGTCTTATCGGAGTGGATTACATTATCAATTATCTTGAATTCTTCATGGTAATTTCCCATTGCCGCTTTATCAAAGATAGCATAATTGCTCTTATTGGAAATCCAATCCGTAAAGGCCTCCACATCAAAGGTTGGTCCCAGTGCAGTATTTATGAGAACTTTGTTGTTCCCAAGCCTCTCAAAATGCTCCTTATGAAGTATAACAGTATTTCTAGGTAAATTTGTTGATAGAATATCCACATTTTGCAATAGCTCATTAAGCTCCATATATTTTACGCCCCGATCCTCAAGGGCTTGTTTTCTTGACCTATTATAATAAAAAACCTCCATGCCAAAACAAAGTGCTCTTTCTGCCAACATACCTCCTACAGTTCCCAAACCAATGATGCCTAGCTTTTGGTTTGTCAATTCCTGTATGTCCTCCTTCCATTGATGCTCTCCATAACCATGAAACAGTCTAATAAGCTCACTTATTATAAATTCTATGACTCCTTCGTCCCCATAATCCCTTACCCCCAGCACTGTAATGCCACGCTCTCTTGCAGCGGGAATATCAACATTTGCACTGCTTTCATCTATTAAGCTGCAGCACATGCCAATATACTTTATATTGGGGCAACTTTCTATTATCTCTCTATCAATTCTTGTATTCCATGAAACCAGTACACAATCGGCATCACTTATCCTTGATGTTATTTCAGCTTTGCTTGTGGGAAAATCATTGTAAAAAACCACTTCCCCGGCTAATTCTTTAAGCTTTTCTTTTACAGGCTCCACCAACCCGGTATCATCTATAGAAACTATCTTTTTAAATTTCATCTTATCGCTCCTTTTAATATCCATCATTTGCTTATAATAACCCAATGACGCCTGCTTTATTTTTACGAAAAAAAGTCAAGGGTGTAAGCCCTTGACCAATTGTATACTAACTATATCTTAAAGAATTCTACAAAGCTCTTGGTTACATAGGTGTGATCCATAACTCCGCCAAGTTCTCTTACAGAGTGCATTGCCAGTACAGGAGTTCCCATATCTACGCATCTCATGTCCAAATGAGAGGAGGAGATTGGTCCTATAGTGCTTCCACCAACTTCATCAGACTTATTGACAAAGTATTGTACTGGAACTTCTGCTTGCTTGCATATGGACGCATATACCGCAGCGGAGTTGCTGTCTGTAGTATATCTCATATTTGCACTTAGCTTTATAACCGGGCCTTTGTTGATAACAGGCCTGCTTTGAGGATCATGCTTCTCCCCTACGTTTGGATGAACAGCATGGGCCAAATCTGCTGATATCATAAAGGACTTTGCAATAGCTCTGAAGAAACACTGTCTGTCTCCACCCATTGATAGTACTATTCTTTCAAGAAGGTTTGACAACAGCTGTGAATCTGCGCCCTGCTTAGAGGTGCTGCCGACTTCTTCATTGTCAAAGCATACCATGACATTTGTACTATTTGAAGCTGACTCCTCTGCAATAGCAGTTATTCCAGCATGCACCATAGCTAAGTCATCAAGCCTTGGAGAAGAGATAAACTCATCGTTTAACCCCATAATAGTTCCTTTTTCATATTCATAAAGGAATAAATCAAAATCCAGTATTTCTTTGAATTCCACATCTAATTCCTTTGCAATTGTACTTATTAGATAATTGCCTTTTTCCATTGTTTCATTGATTAATCCCATCAGAGGCAGCATATCCTTTTGCTTATTAAGCTCTACTCCTTGATTTACATTTCTGTTCATATGTATAGCCAAATTTGGAATAATCAGTATAGGCTTATTGATATTTATAAGTTTGGTGATAGGGTTAAGAGGGTCTTCACCTTTAAGCATTACTCTTCCTGCCACTGACAAAGGTCTGTCCAGCCAGGTATTTAGAATTGGTCCTCCATAGGTTTCAGTATCCAGCTTGATGTAATAATTTTCAGCTGTCATTTCAGCTGCCGGCTTTATTCTAAAACAAGGTGAGTCTGTATGGGCTCCTATTATTTTAAAGCCATGCTCCTCAACCTTACCTGACCCTACTACAAAAGCAGTAAGAGCTGAATCATTCTTTGTCACGTAATACTTGCCGCCTGCTTCCAAGCTCCAGCTATTCTCTTCTTTTAATTCTGTAAAGCCCTTTTTATCCAACATAGCCTTTGCACTGTCAACTGCATGGAAAGCTGTTGGACTATCATATATAAAATCTATTAGCTCTTTTGCAAATTCTTTTTCCTTACTCATAAATGCACCTCCGAATAATAGTCATGGTTAAATTATACACCAAATAATTAATTAATTTAATATCTTATATTTTCATGAGCAATTTTATACAGCCTAATTATTCTTTCTGCTGAATCCTGCAGCAAATCAGCACTATTAGCAAGAGCATTCTCTAGCGACATTGGCCCGTCAACCAAAGCAAAGATACTGTCTATTCCCATATCGTATAACACATTTGCATCTTTCCCTATCTGACCTACAAGTGCCACAACGGGGATATTATATTTTTTTGCAGTCTTAGCTACCCCATAGGGCGTCTTGCCATACTGGGTCTGATAATCTATCATTCCCTCACCTGTAATAACTAAATCAGCACCTTTAATATGATCCTCCAGTTTAACCGTCTCTATGACAATATCAATTCCCTTTTGGAGTCTTACATTCATAAATGCCATTAGCCCCCCGCCCAGACCGCCTGCGGCACCTGATCCTGGGCTCTCTTTTATATCAATGTTCAGTGTTGACTTTATAACCTCTGCATAATGCTCTAAATTCCTATCAAGTATTTCAAGCATCTCACCCCGGGCACCTTTTTGAGGACCAAATGTATATGTTGCACCCCTAGGTCCACAGAGAGGATTGTCAACATCACAGGCTGCAGTTATCTTGCAATCTCTTATTCGCTTATCTATTCCAGAAATATCAATTCTATGAAGCTTTGATAGGCTTCCTCCGCCATGACAGATGTCCATCCCTTCATGATCTAGAAATTTAACTCCTAAGGCCTTTGCCATTCCCAAGCCGCCGTCATTTGTTGCACTTCCACCTATACCTATGATTATCTCTCTGCAGCCCATATCCAGAGCATGTTTGATAAGTTCCCCTGTACCATAGGTAGTCGTTATCATTGGATTTCTTTGACCCTCGGCAACAAAGGGCAGACCTGATGCTGCAGCCATTTCGATTACTGCAGTCTTCTCGTCTCCCAAAATCCCATAGAAAGCATCAACTTCCTTTAGCAGCGGCCCTTTGACCCTGACATTTAGTATCTTGCCTCTTGTAGCATCAACCAGAGACTGGACCGTTCCTTCTCCCCCATCTGCCATAGGAACACATCGTATATCTATATCTTTGTAAACTCTCTCAATACCTACTCTAATATTCTCTGCAACAGCCTTCGCTGAAAGACTTCCCTTGAAGGAATCCGGCGCTATCACTATTTTCATCATTTCACGTCCTATACTTCGTTATATTTTAATAATATATAAAATAAAGTCTTATATCAATGTACAAATTGTGTAGGGCTTAAATGAAATATTCAAGGTATTTTGCACACCCTTACTCAAAATTATATGATAAAAATGTATTATATGGTAAAATATAGATAATCTAGGCTTGCCTTGTTTTTTAGAAATTAGTTATATACATCCTCATGAAGAATGTCGCTATTAGATCGTTTTATAGGGAGTAATAAAATGAAAGCTAGGAAAATAGTTTTAATTATTGTTATCTTATTTGTTCTGAGCATACCCTCATATTTTATATATACTAGGTTTTGTTTAAGTCAGTATAAAATGAGTGGTAATACATTGATATTTAGGAACACCATCTATGTCCTCAAAAATTCCTTTTCTGCTGCTGATGAAGAAGGTCTTGGGAAGACACTAGGTATTGCTGTGGGCGAAAAGAGAACAATAACCGACTACATTTGGCCATTTTGGGTAATGGAATATAAAAATGATAAAGAATATAAGCGTATTTTTGTTCGAGGGCTAATGGGTTCAGGAGGGGTTTATGAAAGTGTTAAATAGTATTCCAAATAAAAGAGTATATAGATTCGGTATTATATATACTTTGGTATTGATAACGATTGCTGCCGTTGCAAATTACTTTACATGGGGTACACAATTTGCATCTACGATAATAAATGTATTGTTATTAATATTAACGATTGCAATGTGGACGGCTTTATATGTGCCAATACCTATTTTTATCAAAACTGCGAATTGGAAGTTGAGAGATTTTGGCTTCGTAGTCAATAAAGGCACTATTATTATATCTTTGGGATTAGCCCTACTTGTATTGTTTAGGCTAGGAGTTAATCTTCAGCTAAATTATTTGCAATATGCTTTGATTGACGCAGTTGCAAGAGTAGGTGAAGAAGTATTCTTTAGAGGCTTCATTTTTACCTTAGTAATAAAGCTGCTTCAGGGAAAGCAATGGTCTAGTTTTTGGGCTGTTGTAATTTCTAGTCTAGCTTTTGCAATTGTGCATACACAAACATTTCTCCCTAGCAACCATCTCACTATGTTAGACATATTTATTAGCTCTCTTTTAATGGGTGTTATTAGATACTTTACAGGTTCTGTGCTGCCAGGAATCATCGCCCACTGTGCAGGAAATGCAGGCATTTTAGGTATGCTGGCAGGAATACTGATTTACTGTTTATTTATCTTGATAAACTACTTATTGGGTAGAACTAAAAATAAAACAATTGAGACATCTATAGAGGAAACACGTAGTACCCTTGATTAATAATCATGGTCAGACAAAACTGCTTCAGAGGCATTGCGAGTGTGGAACTTGATAGATTTAAAAAAGCTGTTCTCAACCCCTTTGGTGTTAGGAACAGCTCCATATCTCATCTATTTACTCATAATATCAACTCTAGCTTCTGTACCCCTATTTCTTTTACCATTTCTGCTAGCTGCCTTAAATAGTCCTCAGAGGGTATACTTTCTAGCAGCATTTGTTTCTGCTCTTCTCTTAGACCAGTGGTATGAACTCTTATGAGCTTATAAATGACCTCAGGATAATCTTTAATAATTGAGGCCACTGTTTGCAAGGTGTTTTCCACATCCATGTAATCCATAGTTATAACAGTTCTAACCTCATATACTTTATCCTTTTCCAAAAGATACTTCAAATTATCCAGGTTGTGCTTCATACTGGTTCCGCATAGTATCTCTAACTGATCTATGGCTTTGATATCCACCATAAACTTATCTGTTTCCTTTATAAGCTCTGCAATCTGGCCTTTATCAAAAAATCCATTGGTATCAACGAAGCAGGTGAGTCCCAAAGGCTTCACTCTCTTAAACAGCTCTGTAATAAAATCTGCATGCAGCGTTGGCTCCCCTCCAGAAACTGTGATCCCCCTAATAAATGCTTTAAAACCATCAATGTATTCATATAATTCATCAACACTGTATTCCTTTGTCCTAGGGGAAGAGCTGTATTTGCAGGTTTTTATGCATTGATCACACCCTGTACACAGCTTTTCATCGTATACCACTTGACCCTTTTCAGACTTAAGTGCACCTGTCGGACAGCCGGGTACGCATTCCGCGCAATGAATGCACTTCTTTATAGTTTCGTGATTATGACAGTAAAGACAATTGATGTTGCAGCCCTGAAAGAATATTGCCAGTCTATTGCCTGGTCCATCAACATTTGAAAAAGGAATAATCTTGTTTACTACTGCCTTATTCCCCATCTTTCCTAAGTCTTCTCTCAAATACATGTGCATTCTTGTTGGTTCCATAGCCAAATATATCTGTATCTCTAAGTACTGCTTGACCTTCTCCCGCTTTCTTTGCCTCGCTCTTTTTCACGAGATAGCCTGTAACTCTTATTAAATCCGTATTGTGCAAATAGGTCGTTATATATCTAGCTCCACTGGCGAAAGCTCCGTCTATTATATCCAATACTGCATCCAACTTGCCTAGATAGGTTTGATCAAGGGCAAACAAATCCCCTGTGCCAGATTTGAAATACTCATGGAAGGGTGCTGCCTGTTTAATATGAAGAGGAAGAATAGGCTCTTCACCCACAATGACTCTATGTGCTGGATTATTGCATAAATCCTCTTCGCTGCTGCTTGCCCCGACCTGTGCGTGCAATAGGTATCGGTCATTTGTTCTTTCACAATAAACACCCTCATGGCTATTAGCAATGTCTTCTATCACTCTCATTATCAAATGTCCTATTTCATCCCCTCTTTTAGAGGTGCCATATTTTTCATCTAAGCCTTCCAGTTCTAAAATATAATTAACTGCATTAGCCAAGCCAACCATTCCAAACATTGCAGAGAAATTCTCTCTCTTTAGATAGCCTTCTTTTACTAGGAAGGAGGTCTGGAAAAAGTTTGACTCTTCAACTATGAAGCGTATTCTCTTATCTATCATTGTGGCCATTGCCTTTGTTACCTTTGGCAATTTGTCATTCAACAATTCATCTAAGGATTTAATACCCTTTACGATTGTACCCAGCCTAAGTCTAGGCAGTGTATATGCTCCACCTCCATGAGGCAATGCATTGTAGCAGCTTACCAATCTGTGTTCTCCAACATCCTTGCAATACTTCTTGTCATTGCTGAAGGAAGGCTTTGATACCCTAAGACAAGCCTCTGCCGCCTTTAATGCAAAATCCCTAGGAGTTATATCTTTGTCATATCGTATGGTCATATTGGGTGTAGGGTTTTGAAGCTCAATGATAGCCTTTAGTATCAGCTCTCCTGCTCTGGTTTGCTCAGGTCCAATATCTGCATGACAGAAGGAGTCAGGTATGCTTTTGTCTACATGGTTAAGGAACCTTTTGATCTTAATATAATCTTTTTCTAGATCTATAATAAAAGGCTCCATAAGCTTATCCAGGTCACCTATATATACAGGGAAGGATGTGATGGATGGCACATGTCTATATAATATTAACAAGCTGTCAAGCAGCTCATCTAAGTCAACAGGCGGCCTTAAGTCCAAAAACTCACAGCCCTTCTCTATTAAAACATAATAATCAGGAACGATATATCTTGGTCTATATGGCGCATAGCCTTCATTTAAATCGCATATCATTTCATTTTCGATGTACATCATTTCAGTCTCGGTATATCCCAGTATCTCTTGTGGATCTACTAATCTTTCTGCGGCGTTTGCAAGGCTAAAAAGCTTTTGCTGATATGTCATGCTTTTGCTTGTTGCAATATCAATGATATCGCTCATTTTTGATCTCATAAAATACCTCCATATTCTAAGTCTTCATATATAAACTATAAGTGTCACTAGTATTTTGTGCTATACCTATATTTTACTCTATAGCAATTTACTCTTCAATTCATTGGCAGTCATTATTCATATAAATCTCCTGCCAGCTCTCTCAGTTTTTCTATATCTAAGATTTCATATACCTGCAGATTCTTTCTAATGAGGCTTTGCGCGCAAAGATTATTTAGTGTTCGGAGCAAGTGTCTATAGCTGGTGCCCAATAGTTCTGCCACCTCTGATAAGTTACCCTCAAAAACAATTGAGTTTTTATCTGCATCCATTGTGTTTGATGTATCCGCTAATATATAACTGGCCAATCTATTTTCCAATGGATATAACAAGTTTATAGAACTATACTTGCTAAGCCTAATAAGCTTTTCACCTAGACTATCACATATATATCTTAAGAACCTTGCATCATCAATTGCAAATTTTCTTATATTATCAAAGGATATTCCTATGCAATAAGTATCCTCAATGATTTGAACATTTGAGTTCGCAGTCTCATAATACAAAAACTCAACATCTCCCAACACCTTGAATGACTTATAAAAGCATAGGAGAAGTGATTTTCCGTTACTTAAGGTCGAGTACACCTTTGCTCTGCCCTCAACAAAGAAAAATAAATATTCAAGCCTTTCATCGGCTTTACATATATATTCGCCTTTATCAAAGAGAAAAAGCTCCATATATTGCGTCATATTCGAACTAAATATTTCATTTATATTGTATTTAGAAATATAAAAATCTAGCTTTTCTATGCTTATAACTTTTCTCATTTATCTTTCCCTCATTTTGATAATACCAATTTACAATATTATAACATGCTTGGTATGACATATGTCATACTATCCTTCATCATTTCTGTGCTAGATTTAATTATGGATAGGAGGTTTTTTTATGTACAGACTTTTTTCTGCCTTTATAGGCGTTCTAATCACTATAATGGTTCTTTTAAATGGAGTACTTTCGCAAAAGCTTGGCAATTACGCATCAACATTTATTATTCATCTGCTTGGCTTAATCGTAATGAGCATTATTGTTCTAGCTAAGAAAAACAAAGTCAGCTTCAGTAAAGATATTCCTATGTACTTGTACTGCGGCGGAATTCTAGGGGTTTTCACTATTTTATTTAACAACATCAGCTTCAATCTCTTAGGTGCATCCTTAACATTGGCTTTAGGTTTGCTGGGTCAATCCATTTGCGCACTGGTTATAGATCATTATGGAATTTTGGGCATGAGGGTTGCTAAATTCAAAAAAGAAAAGCTTATAGGTTTGATTATTATAGCTTCAGGTATCGTAATCATGACCATATATTAGGGGGGAAAGTATGTTAATAGCGATTGTAGTTGCTATTGCCGCAGGTGCTTGCATCATAATTGCAAGAAATATAAACTCAATTTTAGCAGAAAAAGAGGGCTTGATGACTAGTACCTTCTTCAATTACGCAACGGGTTTCTCACTCTCAGCTGTATTCCTGCTGATCAGCAGTGAATCAATTAAACAGTCATACAATTTATTGGGCATAGTTCCCCCATGGGCATACTTAGGTGGTTTACTGGGCGTTGTAGTTGTAGCCATTTCTAATATTGTCACATCCAAGATATCCGCTTTTTATATGTCCTTAATTATTTTTGTTGGACAGCTATTCACAGGAATAATCATTGATTATTTTGCCTTAGGTCTTATTTCAATTGGTAAAGTACTAGGTGGATTACTGGTGGTTGCTGGGCTAATCTACAATTTATATGTTGATAGAAAAATTGAGGGCATGTAACATCTCACTACATGCCCTCAAAGTATTTATTTAAGGCTTTCTATAGACCTTTGCGCCCATTTAGAATCCTTAAGTATGGCTCTTCCTACTCCAACTAAATCTGTTTTTCCTTCAGCCAAAAGTTTCTCCGCAGCATTTATATCTGTAATTCCACCGGTTAGTATTATAGGGATTGAAACTACCTTTTTAATTGCTTCGGTCAAGGAAGCGAAATAGCCTTGTTGTCCCGCCGATTCAGCTACACTATAGCCTGAGAATCCACCTGAGATATCAAGCATATTTACACCTGCCTTTTCAAACTCTTTTGCTGCGATTTGGCTGTCTTCAATAGTTGTTCCACCATCAATAAAGTCTGAAGCTCCTAATCTAAGTAGAATTGGGAAATCATCACCCACTTCTATACGTACGGCTTCAATGACCTGTATAAGAATATGAATTCGGCCGTAAATATCACCACCGTACTCATCTGTACGCTTATTGCTTAGTGGGGAAAAGAACTGATTTAACAGATATCCATGGGCAGAATGAATCTCTACGCCATCAAAACCAGCTTCTTTCACACGGCGGGCAGCTTCTTTGAAGCCTTGCACAACATCCGCGATTTCTGCAGTTGTAAGCTCCTTAGGTATATTTCCCCTTCGTGGATTTGGCACAGCAGATGGACCCACAGGCTTAGTGCCAATAACCTCCTCTGACGCTGCACTTCCAGCATGATTAATCTGCATTACTGCTTTGGAGCCATTCTTATGAATAACCTCAGCCAGACCTTTTAGACCTTCAACCACACTATCCTCAGCTATTGACATTTGTTGTTCGCTTGCCTTTCCGACCGGTGTAATAAAGCTATGTTCAATGATAATGAGAGATATGTATCCTCCCTCTGATTTTTCTGCATAATAATCTATAATGTCCTGACTCACTTTCCCATTGGTCTCCGCCTTGGAAGTAGCCATTGGGGGCATTACCAAACGATTATTTAATGTAAGCTTCCCTAATTTAATAGGTTCAAGCATAAATTTCATAAACAAAACCTCCTTCGTCCTTATATAATGATTATCTCATATTTCAGGACATATTATTACATATTTTTCATGTTGACATGAATCTCCCTATGCATTATAATCATGTATAATTAATTAAAAAACGCGAATAACTATGAAGAGAAGAGTACGTAGTGGATGTAGTCAAAGCGAGTTGGTGATAGTGAGAGACCAATACAAAGCCTATACCGAAGAACATCTCTGAGTTTCTAACCGAAATCTTACTAGAGAGTAGACTTAGACGGAGCCAAACCGTTATAGATTGGACAGTATCGATTTATTCCGTACTGATAGAGGTGAGCTATACAGCTAATTAGGGTGGTACCGCGAAGTCAGAGTCTTCGTCCCTTTCAGGATGTAAGGCTCTTTTTTATTTGAATTTTTTAGTGAAAGGATGAATTAATATGAAAGAATTAACATTACCAGCAGGCTACAAGCCACAACTAAGCATAAGAGAAACTGAGGTAGCAATCAAAAAAATAAAGGATTATTTTGAGCATGCTTTGTCAGAGGCACTTAACTTGACAAGAGTTTCTGCACCACTTTTTGTGAGAACCGGAAGAGGTATAAACGATAACCTAAATGGAGTTGAAAGACCTGTAAGCTTTGATGCTATGGTGATAAAGGATTCAGATATCGAGATTATACAGAGCTTGGCGAAGTGGAAGCGTATGGCACTACAAAGATATGGCTTTGAAATGGGCGAGGGTCTTTACACTGATATGAATGCCATCAGAAGGGATGAGGTCTTAGACAATCTTCATTCCATATATGTGGATCAATGGGATTGGGAAAAGGTAATCTCAAAGGACGCTAGAACAGAGAAAACACTTTTTGATACTGTAAGAAGTATCTATAAGGTATTTCAAAAAACAGAGGAGCAAGTTTGCAGCTTCTATCCTCACATAGAAAGAATTCTTCCTGAGGAAATTTTCTTTATCAGCACTCAGGAGCTGGAGGATCTATATCCAGGCTTAACACCCAAGGAAAGAGAGAGTGCTATTGCAAAGGAAAAGGGTGCTGTATTTATAACTAAGATAGGCGGCCTACTTGCTTCAGGTATTAAGCATGACGGAAGATCTCCTGATTATGACGATTGGACTCTAAACGGAGATATCATATTCTGGTATCCTGTTTTGAATAGAGAAATAGAGCTATCCTCCATGGGCATCCGTGTTGATGAGGCCGCTCTATTACAGCAGTTAGAGGAAGCTGGCTGTGAGGACCGCAAGGGCCTTGAATATCACAGACTATTGCTGGAAGGTAAACTTCCATACACCATAGGCGGCGGAATAGGGCAGTCAAGAATATGCATGTTTTTCCTTAGAAACGCTCACATCGGCGAAGTTCAAGCTGGTGTTTGGCCAGAGGAAATGCTGGAAGAGTGTGCGATGTCTGGTATAGCATTATTGTAGATTTTTGAAGTTTAATAGTATAAGTCATTATAGATATAAGTCGCATATTGTGCGGCTTATATCTATATTAATTTGTAATCAAACTGTAATTGACATTAATATCCAACAAATGTATACTTTAATTCCGATCAAATTTCAACTCGCGAAACTCTCAATTCTTATTCAAGGAGGGATAAAATGATTCAAGTCGAGGGCTTAAATAAAAGCTTTAAGATTTCCAAAAGAAATGCTGGCATCGGTGCTGCAGTAAAATCCCTATTTTCTCCCACATATTCGTACACTCAAGCCTTGGAGGACATTTCCTTTAACATTGGTGAAGGGGAAATCGTGGGTTACATAGGTCCAAATGGCGCAGGAAAGTCCACCACGATCAAAATAATCAGCGGTATTCTTATACCGGACAGTGGAAGATGCAATATACTAGGAAACATACCCTGGAAAAACAGAGTTAATCATGTTAAAAATATAGGTGTAGTTTTCGGGCAACGGTCTCAGCTCTGGTGGGATGTACCCGTTATTGATTCCTTTCTACTGCTTAAGGACATCTATAAAATTCCTCAAAAGGTCTTCCAAAATAATCTAGAGCTATTAACCTCCACCTTAGACTTATCATCATTGTTGTCAACTCCTGTACGCCAACTAAGTCTCGGCCAAAGAATGAGATGTGAAATTGCTGCCTCCCTACTGCATGATCCCAAAATACTATTCCTCGATGAACCTACCATAGGACTTGATGCCATATCTAAAATTGCAGTTCGCAACTTCATTAAAACCATCAACAAAGAAAAAAAGGTTACTGTAATACTCACAACCCATGATATGCATGATATAGAAGCCTTAGCTGAACGTATTATAATGATAGGTAAAGGGAAGATACTTCTTGATGGTACATTGACAGAGTTAAAAAGCAGATTCGCAACTCACAAAACCCTAACTGTAGATTTTGCTGAAAGTAGCGAAGATATAAATATCGAGGGTACAACTATTCTTTCAAAATCAAAGGAACGGCTGGTCCTATCTGTAGATTTAGCAAAAATAAAAGTATCAGATGCAATCAGCCTGCTTTCTAACAAACTTGATATCGTAGATTTATCCGTCGATAGTCGCCCCATTGAGGAAATTATTGTTGACCTATATAAGGAATATGAAATATGAGGGCATACTACTCACTATTCAAAATGCGACTGCTTCAGGGTATTCAGTATCGAATAGCAGCTATGGCTGGGATTTCGACACAGTTCTTTTGGGGTTTTATGTACATAATGATTTATCAAGCCTTTTACAGCAGTACAACTGCTATACAGCCTATATCCTTTCGAGAATTGATTCAAGTACTTTGGCTTCAGCAAAGCTTCCTAGTAATTATAATGCTGTGGTTTCGAGATACTGAATTGATGAACCATATAACCAGCGGCAGTATTGCCTATGAGCTGTGTCGTCCCATTGATTTATACAGCTTCTGGTATGCAAAGCTGATAGCTCAAAGATTATCAGGAGCCTTTTTAAGATGCTTTCCTATACTAATTGTTGCATGTTTATTGCCATACCCTTATAACTTTTCCTTGCCGCCTAGCTTTATTTCCTTTGTACTATTCTTTATCACGCTAATATTAGGCCTAATACTAATTGTGGCAATTTCTATGTTGATATATATATCAATTTTCTATACCATGTCTCCCACTGGCTCTTTGTTGATATTTGGTGTATTTGGAGAGTTTTTCTCAGGCTTGATTATCCCTATACCTTTGATGCCGGAAGCACTAAAAAGACTTGTATATCTGCTTCCCTTTAGATATGCCTCAGATTTGCCCTTTAGAATCTATGCTGGAAATATAGGAATGCAAGAAGCTCTAATAAGTATCGTTGTTCAATTTGCCTGGATTATAACTTTAGTTTTTATAGGTAGATTCTGGCTGGGCAAAGCTCTAAAAAGAATCACTGTGCAGGGAGGTTAGTACTATGAAGCTTTATTTTAACTATATGTCAATTTTATTTAGAAGTGAAATGCAATATAGGACCTCCTTTATTTTGTTATCTATAGGACAATTTTTTGTGCCTTTTTTTGCTTTCGTTGCTATATTCTTTTTATTTCAACGCTTCTCAAACATAGGGGGCTGGACCCTTTACGAGGTTTCATTATGCTATTCAGTGACACACCTTGCCTTTTCCTTAAGCCAGTGTTTTGCGAGAGGCTTTGATGCCTTTTCAAATCTTATACTCAAAGGCGACTTCGACAGAATTTTAGTAAGGCCCCGCGGAACCATCATTCAAGTAATGGGCTCTAGGTTTGAGTTCAGTCGAATAGGGCGGCTTATTCAAAGCATAATTGTACTTGTATTTTCTCTAAATAATCTCAATATAGAATGGGATATATATAAAGTATTGACTCTAGTCTTTATGGTACCAAGCGGGGTATTTATTTTTTCCGGTATTTATATGTTAGGCGCTACCATGTGCTTCTGGACAATTGAAGGCTTAGAGATTGTCAATGTTTTTACCGATGGAGGAAGAGAGATATCCCAATATCCCCTTAGTATTTACAATGAATGGATAAGAAAATTCTTTACATTCGTCATACCCTTTGGAACTATCAACTATCTACCCCTTATGTTTATACTGGATAAGGCGGTAGGAAGCAAACTTTTATATATGCTTACGCCACTGTTCGGACTTATGTTTATAATACCTTGCACATTAATATGGAATTTTGGTGTGAAGCATTATAAATCTACAGGTTCATAGAAAAAGGCCTATACTCGTTACACCACGTTAAACGAGTACAGGCCTTTAATTTAATATTCTTTAAATCATGCTTTTTTCCCAAGCATCAGGGTAGCTGATGTCTAACAGGGTTGCTATTGTTGCAGCTACATTGGCAAGTCCAAAACTTCCTACCTTAAGCTCGTGCTTTTGCTTTTTATCATAAATTATAAAAGGTACCGGATTTAAAGTATGGCTAGTTTTTGCTTTTGCTGTGCCGCCCTTTGACTTTTCAAACATTTCGTCGGCATTACCATGATCAGCTGTTATAACTAGTATAGCGTCCATCTTGTCAATTGACTTCATTAGCCTTGTGAGGCATAAATCAACCGTTTCTACAGCTATTCTAGTAGAATTGAAGCTGCCGGTATGTCCAACCATATCTCCATTTGGATAATTAACTCTTAGGAAATCATATTTTCCAGTTTCTAAGGCTTCAATCAGCTTGTCAGTAACCTCCGCCGCCTTCATCCATGGTCTCTCATCAAAGGAAACTCTATCTGAAGGTATCTCTAAATATTCCTCTAATTCTTCATCGAACTTCCCACTCTTATTACCATTCCAGAAGTAAGTCACGTGTCCGTATTTCTGTGTTTCAGAAATAGCATATTGTCTGATTCTATGCTTTGTCAAAAGTTCTGACAAAGTATTCTTAATGTCCGGAGGGGTAACCAAGTAGTTTACCGGTAAGTTTAAATCCCCATCGTATTGCAGCATTCCGCAGTATACTACGTCTGGGCGTCTTACTCTATCAAACTTGTCAAACTCTTCATAATCAAAGGCCATGCTTATTTCAATGGCACGATCCCCTCTGAAATTAAACAATATGACACTGTCTTTATCATTTATAGTGCCTATAGGATTTCCATCTTCAGCTATTACAAAAGGAGGCAAATCCTGATCTATAACATCATACTCTTTTCTATAGGTGGATATTGCATTGCTTGCGTTGTCAAATTGTCTTCCTAGTCCCAAGACATGAGTCTCCCAGCCAAGCTTAACCATATCCCAATTTGCTTCATAGCGGTCCATAGTGATTTTCATTCTACCGCCGCCACTTGCGATTCTTGCATCGAAGCTGTCATCATTTAACACTCTAAGCACGTTTTCTATATCAGCCACATACTCTAAGGCTGAGGTAGCCAAAACGTCTCTACCGTCAAGCAGTGCATGAATACGCACCTTCTTAATATTGCTCTCCTTAGCCTTTACAACCATAGCCTTAAGATGTTCAATATTTGAATGTACATTTCCATCAGACAAAAGCCCAATAAAATGCAAGGTAGAGTTATTCTTTGTACAATTATCAATTACCTTATTCCAGGTTTCAGATGTATACATCTTTCCATTATCAATAGACTGATTAACAAGCTTTGCCCCTTGACTGTAAATTTGGCCACAGCCCAAAGCATTATGCCCTACCTCTGAATTCCCCATATCGTCATCACTTGGCAACCCAACAGCCAAGCCATGAGCCTTTATTATGGTATTGGGATAATTGCTCATCAACATATCTAGGGTCGGCTTATGCGCTGCTTTGACTGCATTGCCAAACTCATCTTCATTAATACCTATACCATCCATTACAACAAGTACAACTGGTCTTTTTTTCATATAAATCACTGCCTCTCTTATTCTTCTAATCGGGACATCCCTAGTCCCCCAGGTCATATAGCGTACTTCACTTATGGTAATTATATAAATCTTTTCTCAAGCTGTCAATTTATAGTATGCATTTAACAAAGCTATATTATTAAGTACAAACCCCCGCCGTGAATACGACAGGGGTTATAAGTAATATTAATTTATTCGTCCCAGATTCCTTATGTTTTTTAGAAATAACATTAAAAATAAAAAACATACAGTCCCAAGAAATACGAAGCCAATTGCTACGTCAAAAATGGATGATATATATCCAAAACCAATTCCAACTACAAACATAATTGCCCTCTTACCCAATGATTGAAAGGAATCCACCGTAGCCCGTATGTCTGATTTAGTACGGTGGTGCAAATAGCCGGATACCAAAGGATCAACTACCCCAGAAGCCAAGAATATTAATATTATAGATACAATACCAATTACTCCCGGAAATGCGCCGGCTGCATAGAATCCAACAGAAGTCATAGCCAATATAAATACAAGTATTTTTTCCTCACTAAAATGCTTTATAAGATAAGAAGACATCAAGTTCCCCGGAATTCTTATCAACAAACTCAAGGATGAAAACACTCCAAAAAACAGTATAGAGTAGCCAATATCCCGCAAGTACAGCTGCCAGAACTCATCCAAATAATTAATACTAGCCCCTATTGCCATTGCATTTATAACCACAAAAGCTACTTTAGGGTTGCTCTTATAAAACGCAACAGCACTTCTAAAATATACTAAGAACCCTTCTTTACTTTCTTCATCCAGGGTCTCACACTTAAGTTTAGGAGGTTCTTTCAAGCTTAATGTAAATGCCAAAGCAACAAGCATACTAACTACCGAGAGTTTATAATTTAATTCAAAGCCATAAAACTTTGCCAGCACACTGCCTGACAATGCTGCGATGACTGCAGCCAGAAAATCAAATGTATTAATACGCCCTAATATTTTCTCAAACATGCTTTGCTTATTGGAGATTAGGAGCGAATCATAGAGTAAGGCGTTAAATGCTCCACTAGAACAGGCTCCTGAAATACCTGCCATAAAAGTTACAAAGGCAAAGTCCATGAAGCTGTTTGCATATATCAATACCACAAACTCCAACATAGACAAAACAGCTGAAATAATAAGCAACCATTTCCTACCTACCTTATCTGCAAGTATGCCCGAGGGAATTTCAAGAACAACAATTGTTGCAGCATAAATAACCTCGCAAAGCACCACCGTAAAGACGGTCATACCTCGCTGCTCCCAAAACAACCTCTCGATTACATAAGCAAATATGAGATTATGAAAAAATATAATCATATATAATTTATAAACATTTTTATTATAGTCCATTTCCTACTCTCCTTTTATTGAATTCCTATTTGCCCTTTAAAAGGAGGTGGTCTTGCACTATAGGCTAAGTATTAACAAGGAGGTCTTAGATTTAACATACAATCAACTCCTATTTATCATTTATAACATAAATTCCTATTACCTAAATTATAACTTTACTCTTTCTCAATGTCATTATGTTTTAATAATTTATCCTTATAATATTCAGTGAACTGCTTATGCTCTAATAGAGCACTCTTTCCCACATCATTCAGGCTATAAATGCCTTTTTCCACCTTATCAAACCAGCCATAATAATTCTTGGAGAGTATCAACCCAGGTTTATTTTCCTCATTAAGAAATTCTTTTAGTTTCTTAGGTGACATCGGCCCATACATATCCAAACAGCAGGCTGCATAAATAGCTCTTTCCATATAGGCTGTGACAAGTTTTGTCCTAGTGCTGCCACCAACATTGGCATCAATATGCCTACCCTTGGCCTCTTTTATAATTCCTTCGCGTCTCCTCTTGTTACCTCGTCTGCTTGCTTCTCTATCAAAGGGAGTTGGGTGAACAGCAATTTCCACAATGCCTTTTTTTCCTTTAAACGAAACTAATATGAGGCCTAACTCCAGCCTTTTTACTAAATGAATAATATCCTTCCATTTAGCGTTGCTTGTTAACTTTTTAGGCTTAGGAACTGCCATGTATACTATATCTGCGCACTTTTGCCTATTTACAGCTTGGGTAAGCAAATCCACACTTAAATTTCTCTTAAGCTCTACAATTACAAGCTCTTCTTCCTTTACTGCTGTAATATCACAGTCCTTTACTTCACTTCTGACTGTGTAACCCTGCTCTATCAAAAAATCACTTACAGGTTTGAATAAATCAACCTCTAGTATTTTTTCATTCGTATTTCCCATTAAAACTCACTTCCTAAACATGAAAATTATATAAACTATTATAACATAAAAACTCCAAGCACCTAGGTAGATGCCTGGAGTTTAGCGCTAATTATAACTGTTGTAAAGCTTTAAAATTCTGCTTCAAAGCTGGATATAGATTCTTATATATTTCATAATATTTCTTATATTCCTCACTGCTTTGCGTTATAGGCTGCTGTACTACATCGGCCATAATCACGCTATCACATGCCTCAGCAACACTTTTATATACCCCCGCACCCACTCCGGCAAGTAATGCTACTCCTAAAGCAGGTCCCTCCTTCGATTGGATTGTTTTCACCGGGCAATTATATAAATCAGCTAGCATTTGGCGCCAGATAGCACTTCTTCCACCGCCACCGGCAGCCATCATATTATCAATTAATATGCCCATTTCCCCAAATACCTCAAGACAGTCCTTCAGTGAATAGGAAACTCCTTCAAGTATGGCTCGAAGCATATCATCTTTGGTATGTATCGCCGAAAGACCAAAGAATACGCCTCTTGCATCTGGGTCGAGGTGTGGAGTGCGTTCCCCCATAAGGTATGGGAGATATATTAGTTTGTTTGCACCAATTGGTATTGCTTCCACTTCCTTAAGCATTAAGTCATAGGGATCTACCCCAATCGAGTTAGCCGCTATAATCTCACTTTTGCAGAAATTATCTCTAAACCACTTAAGTGAAAGCCCTGCCCCTTGGGTAACGCCCATAATATGCCATTGTCCAGGCACTGCACTGCAGAAAGTATGAACTCTGCCCTTTGCATCAATAGCGATTTTGGAGGTATGTGCATATACTACGCCGCTGGTGCCTATGGTGGTAAATGCCCTACCGTCAGTCACTACACCAGTGCCTACTGCGGCAGCTGCATTATCCCCGGCTCCTCCAACTACAGGTGTGCCCGCCTTTAAACCAGTCAAGCCAGCTGCATGGTTATATATAACGCCAGTAACCTCAGGGGATTCATAAACCTTACCGAGTAAAGTCTTATCTATCCCAAGCTTCCCTAGCACATAATCAGACCACTGCCTCTTAGGTACATCTAAAAGTTGCATCCCCGATGCATCAGAAACCTCTGTAGCAAACTCACCAGTCAGCTTAAAGCGGATAAAATCCTTTGGCAGCAATATATGTGCGCATTTTTCATATATATGGGGTTCATTATTCATAACCCACATAATCTTTGATGCTGTAAATCCCGTAAGTGCAGGATTTGCCGTTATTTCAATCAGCTTATCATATCCTACTCTATAGGTTATTTCTTCGCACTCCTTGGCCGTTCTCTGGTCGCACCAGATAATAGCATGCCGCAGTACATTTCCATCCTTGCCAAGCATAACTAGCCCATGCATTTGTCCTGAAAGACCGATGGATTTTATATCTTCCGGCCTTATATTGCCCCTGGCTAAAACTGCTGTTATACCTTCAACTACAGCATTCCACCAGTCCTCTGGATCTTGTTCTGCCCAACCGTTCCTTGGCTGATACAATGGGTACTCCACCGTACAAGATGCCATTACATTCCCCAGATCATCAAAAACTACAGTCTTTGTGCCGGAGGTCCCAATATCTATTCCCAAAAGGTATGCCATTTTAACACCCTCTTATTCAAACATTATGGAGTTTACTATATTTTCTAAGTACTCTTGTCTTCCACTCTTCAAATCAACTACGTCTCCAAGAGCCACCGCATGCTTCTCTAAGTCAGCCATTGTAGCCTTGCCGCTTACTATATCCGCTCCTATACCTGTCTTGTAGCTTGAGTATCTATCTTCTACGAATTTGTCAATTCTTCCGTCCACTATCAGTCTATCAGCAACCTTTAATCCTAATGCAAAGGCATCCATACCCGCAATATAAGAGTAGAATATATCCTCTAATTCATGAGAGCCTCTACGGGTCTTTGCATCAAAGTTTAGTCCGCCCTTTGTAAATCCGCCGGCTTTAATCACCTCATACATGCACATTGCTGTATCATATACATTTGTAGGGAATTGGTCTGTATCCCATCCTAGCAGCAAATCTCCTTGATTTGCATCAATGGAGCCAAATACATCATTTACCCTCGCTACTCTAAGTTCATGCTGGAAAGTATGCTGTGCCAAGGTTGCATGATTTGCCTCTATATTCATCTTAAAATCCTTCTCCAGACCATACTTTCTCAGAAAACCGAGTACAGTAGCAACATCAAAATCATACTGATGCTTAGTTGGTTCCTTTGGTTTTGGCTCAATATAGAAATCTCCTTTGAAACCGATGGCTCTTCCATATTCAACTGACATTCTCATGAGCCTTGCCATATTGTCCAGCTCCAAGCCCATATCAGTGTTTAAAAGTGTATCATAACCCTCTCTGCCGCCCCAGAAAACATAGCCTTCTCCACCAAGCTCATTTGTGATCTCTAAAGCCTTCTTTATTTGAGCAGCAGCAAAACAAAATGCATCTGCACTGCTGGAAGTGCCTGCCCCGTGCATATAACGGGGATTGCTGAAGTTATTTGCAGTACCCCACAAAAGCTTTTTATTATGCTCCTTCATCAGCTGCTTTAGCAGCACCGTGATTTTATCCAGACCCTCATTTGTTTCTTGTAAAACCTCATATTCTGGCGCTATATCTCTATCATGAAAACAGAAAAAATCAATATCAAGCTTTTCCATAAGCTCAAAAGCTGCATGTGCTTTGTTTTCAAATACCTCCATGGGGTTCTTGCCGCTAAAATCCTTATTTAAGGTGCCTCTGCCAAACATATCTGAACCTTCTCCGCACATTGTATGCCAGTAGCTCATTGCAAATCGAAGCTGTTGTCTCATGGTCTTGCCGCCAACTACTGCATCAGGATTATAATGCCGGAAAGCCAGTGCGTTATCTGTTTTAGATCCTTCATATTTTATCTTACTAATACCTTTAAAGAATTCACTCATACATAGATCCCTCCATACATAATCATACTTTATAACAAGGCTTATGTAGATTTAAGGGCGGGTCTTAAGCATCATTTTAATTCGTGAAAAATGCTGCTCCATGCCCGCCCACTTATGATTGTCTCAAACTACGGAGCGGCATAGATACCGCCCCCTACCTAATAAAGTTAATTTAAATACTTCTCGTCTTAATAATCTCATTATATTTAATATAGCTGTCCTTTTTTGTACGTTCCTGAGTCTCAAAGTCTACATATACAATTCCAAATCTTTGATTGTAGCCATGACCCCACTCAAAATTGTCCATAAGTGACCAACAATAATACCCTGCAACATTTAAATTCATCTCATTCATTTTAGCCACTGCTTGCAGATGGCTTATTAGGTAATCAGTTCTACCTTTATCATGGATGTGACCTTCTTCTAAGACATCTACCCAAGCAGAACCATTTTCTGTTATATAAATAGGTAAATTAGTGTATTTATCACGAATCATTTTAATTAAATCGATGAATTCATCAGGGGATATATCCCATCCCATATCAGTTTTAGGATAATTTGAATAGGCTCCGCCAGATAGGGTTAGAGACATGGAATCAAACTCTATTATTGATCTGTTGTAATAATTCACTCCTAAGAAGTCACACTTTTCTCCTATGACTTCAAAATCTCCTTCTCTTATAAATCCAAAGTCTGCGCTTCGTGCAGCATATAGATTGATGATATCTAGAGGATAGTTGCCCTTAAACAAAGGCTCCAAGAACCATCTATTAAAGGTACCGTCAAAATTAGATGCAGCTAACACATCAGAAAAGCTTTTGCTTGCTGGGTAACAAGGAGTTAGGTTTAAGGTGATGCCAATTGGCTTATTATATCCCAACTTATGGTATAACCCAACTGCCATACCATGAGATAATAGCAAGTGGTGCGAAACCTTAATTGCAGCTGAAATGTCCTTCTTGCCAGGCGCATGCTGTCCTAAAGCATTTGATAGAATAGATGCACACCATGGCTCATTATGTGTTATCCACATATCCGTCAAATCATCAAGCTCCTCAAAGCATTTCTCTGCATATTCTACAAAAAGCTCTGTACTTTTTCTGATTTCCCATCCGCCCATATCCTGCAGCCACTGTGGCAAGTCCCAATGGTACAATGTTACTGCTGTTTTTATACCATTTTGCTTAAGCTCTGTTAATAAGTTCTTATAAAACTCCATGCCCTTCGGATTGTATTTTCCTCTCTCTGGAAAAATCCTTGGCCAAGCGATTGATAATCTATAGCTGTCTACTCCTAGATCTTTTATAATAGCGACATCCTCTTTATATCTATGATAATGATCGCAGGCGACATCTCCATTATCCATATTAAATACTTTTCCTTCAGTCTTTGAGAAGGTATCCCATATGGAAGGTGTTCTTCCATCTTCATTGTATGCACCTTCAATTTGGTAGGATGAAGTGGCTACGCCAAATATAAAGTCTTTATCAAAATACATAATAATCCTCCCAAATGTGCCCTATATACGAGCACAACTATTTCTTACTATAAGTTTTGTAGGAATTCGCATATCTATAGGGTGGTCTATATCCCTACCCTCTATCATTTTAATCAATGTATCTGCCGCATTTTCTCCTATAGCCGCCCTATCCTGTTCTATTGTCGTGAGGCTAGGGGTTGTATATCCAGAAATGGTTACATTATCAAAGCCTACAATCGACAAATCCTCCGGTACTCTAAATCCCTGTGCCTTGAATGTTGTCATAGCTGCACAAGCAATGTCGTCATAACCACAAAAAACGGCTGTAGGCAAATCATCCCATGCTTGCTGCAAAAGTTGTGTAGCCGCGGCAATGCCGTCTTCAGGCTTAAACTCCTTAGTTTCCACAAGATATTTCGGATTTTCCTCTAAGCCCTTAGACTTTAGAAATTCTTTGTAAGCGCTATACCGCTCTTGCCCCGCTACGCTTGTTAAAGGGCAAGCCATATGTGCGATCTTTCTATGGCCTAAGAAGTATAGGTACTCCAATGCTTGCAAGCTTCCCATGCGATTATCAGAAATTACTGTGTGTGTATTAGGATAATTTGTCTCAACTGAAACGCATTTAATTTCACTTGATAAAACACTCTGAATCTCATCTGTAAATATTTTGTTTGCTGCAAGAAGAACTCCATCTACACCTCTATATTTACAATGCTCCAGGTAGGACGCCTCTCTATTGCCCAATCTTTTATTTACAAAAACTACATCATAGCCGTATTCTCCTGCTCTCACTTGAAAGCTTTGTAATATTTCACTAAAGTGGGGATGGGCTATTCCTGTGTTCACATCCTCCGAAAACAATACCCCCAAAAGCCATGTCTTTTTCGTAGCCAAAGCCCTTGCATTGGTATTTACTGTATATCCTAATTTATCTGCAGCTTCCATTATCTTTTTATATGTAGCATCACTTACACCACTATAATTGTTAAATGCCTTTGAAACAGTGGTTGGTGAACATCCCGCTTCTTTTGCAACATCATATATTGTAACCAAATCTTTTTACCTCAGTTTCTCATATTTTACTAATATTATATCTCGTGTAGACAGGCTATTCAATCAATCACCTTATAACTAAAATAGTAGTAGTCTGCATATCCGCTCTTATCCATCATATCCTGACAGCTCATTCCTACAAAAGCACCTGTAAACCCCATGGGATCGGCATATTCATCAGATAAAATGCTTGCATCAAACTGATAAGGTATAGCCTCCCACTTTTTATCCTCTTTTGCATATGAGAATTCACCATATTTGCCTTTGACAGTAAGTCTAAGATATAGCTTCCCATTTCCTATAGGAATTTCATCTTCCCCCATAGGCATAGAGAAATTTCCATTATCAAAGCATAAAATTCCTAAACATTTTTGCTGTTTTTCTTCATTAAAAGCGACCCTTAGATAGTATTGATTATCCTCATTATATCGGTATAAAAGTCCTGCCATCTTTTGAAAATGGTTAAATGGCAGTTCTAAGCAAGTTTCTGCCTCAAAGCAAAAGTCCGTCTGCCTGCGTACCAGCATATTCTGATTGTGCAAAGAGGACAAGGACTCATTGCCATATACCCTAAGCCTACCATCCTCAAGAATCTTGTAATCTGCCGGCATACGCAAGGACATAAAATCTTGCTTAAATGCTTTGCTGTTAAAATCATAGTCAAAAACCCTTTGTATATGCTTTTCTCCATACCCCTGGAACTGCTCTCTTGCTACAATCCCACCATCCTTAAGATATGGCCAGCCTTCTTTCCAAATGACTTCTGCAATAGCCGTTTCACGACCTAGAGGACATCTTAAGCTTTCATCCAAAGGACGTCCACATAGAAATGCTGCCCACCATCTTCCGTCTGAACCCTTGCAAAGGCTGCCGTGTCCAGTCTTCTTTATGCCCGCATCAGGTGCATCCTTTGTGCTTACTAAATGTGTGTTTGGATGCAGTTCAAAGGGGCCATCAATATTCTCTGAACGAGCAACTGTCATCGCATGTTCATAAGATGTACCACCTTCAGCAGTGATTAGGTAATAGTACTTATCTATTTTATAAAGGTGAGGTCCTTCAACCAAACCTCTTTCTGAGCCTGCAAATATCTTTATGGGGTCAGTGATTGGTTTTAGGGTTATAGGATCTAACTCCGTAAGCAAAATACCAGTAAACTGTTCATTCCCCTGCTTTCTATAATCCCACTCCATGTTAACGAGATATTTTCTTCCATCATCATCATGGAAAAGGGATGGGTCAAAACCAGAACAATTGATAAATACCGGTTCGCTCCATGGCCCCTCAATTGTTGGGGACTTAACGATATAATTCGGTGTATCCTTAAATGGACCAGAAGCCCAGCTCTTCACGTCAGTAAACACCAAGTAGAAGAATCCATCACAGTAAGTTAAGCACGGTGCCCATATTCCACCGGATTTTGGGTTGCCCATCATATTCAACATATTAGTTGCATTTAAAGGAGCCGCGATACTCTCCCAGTTTGCTAGGTCCGTGGATGCTGAAATGGCGATTCCCGGGAAATATTCAAAGGTTGAGTTTGCAATATAGAAGGTACCATCAACAAATATCATGCTTGGATCAGGATGAAATCCTGCAAGTACAGGGTTTTTTATCATATTAGCCACCACCTTCTGCATTTAAATTACTCTTTTACTGCGCCCATGGCGATACCATTAACAATATACTTTGAGAATATGGCATATACAATAATTATAGGAATAATTGATACTGCCAGACCTAGATAAATGCTTCCATATTCCGTCCTATAGGTATCCCCTCGCAAGGTTTGAACCAGCATGGGCAGGGTATATTTATTCATCTTGGAAATCATTATAAAAGGGGTAAAGAAATTATTCCAAGAGCCTACGAAGGCAAAGATACCCAATGTAAATGCTCCAGGCTTAGCAATAGGCAGCATTATTCTGTGAAAAATCCCAAGTTCTCCGCAGCCGTCTATTCTAGCTGCATCGATTAGTTCTCTTACAACTACAGACTCAAGATACTGCTTGGCAAAGAATATTGCACTTGGTGCAGCTATTGCCGGCAGAATCAAAGGTAAATAGGAATTCGTAAGATGAAATGTAGCCATATAACGATAAAAACCAATGACCGAAACCTGTGTCGGCACCATTACGAGAAGCACCACAAAGCCATATATAAACTTCTTATAAGAGAAATCATAAACATGAATTGCATATGCAAACATCATTGAGAAATACACTGTTAAAACTGTAACTGAAACTGAAATCACGCTACTGTTAAAGAGACCATGCATGATGTTAAAGCCTCTACCGGTCAGGGTATTCCAATTCATTAGTAGGTTATTACCGGGTATCAAGCTGATACCTTGTTGAATTTCCGAGGTTGAACGGGTTGCATTTACCAACATAATCCACAAGGGTAATATGCAAACAATAAATATGATAATTAACACTGTATATACAAAAATACGCATTAGCGTTGTCTTAGCGGCATAACTCATGCTTTTAAATCCCCCTTTGCGAATACTTTTACTGCTTTATTACTAGGCTTGTGCTCTCTCTCACTGAGGGCCTTAATGACTAGTAAAGCTGCAATACAGGTAATTATAAATATCATTACCCCAACACTGGAAGCAGCACCTATGTGACCCTTATTGCTTGCAAACTTCATATACATAAGTACATTCATAGTCATAATTGATCCATTTGGAGAACCACGACCATCTGTTAGCATATAGGGTATATCGAACATCTGCATACCACCTACAAGGGATGTTACCATGGTATAGACCAAAACAGGTTTTAAAAGCGGCAAGGTTATTCTAGAGAACATATTCCAAGAACTTGCGCCATCAACCATAGCAGCTTCATAATACGTAGGAGAGATAGAAGTCATGCCTGCCATCAATATAATAAGCGTTGATCCAAACCACATCCACCATTGAACAAAAACTAAAATTGTTTGAGCCCAACCGTTGCTTCTAAAAAAATCTATGGCATCATTTATAATACCGGCACGCACTGTAAACTGGTTTACAGGTCCATACAAAGAAAAGAAACTAAAAAACATTACCGCTATGGTAGCCGGCATAAGAAGATTTGGCAAGTAAAAAACAGCTCTCCATACACCAGCAAATTTTATTTTCAGCCGGCTACTTGTGAACCAAACCGCCAAGAGCATTGCAATGCCTATCTGAGGTATAAAGTTTAAAAGCCAAAGCTTCCATGTGTTGCCTAGGGCTTGATAGAAATACTTATCTGCAAACAGCTTTGTAAAGTTTTCAAGTCCTATTACTTCGTAGCTTCTGCTCATCAATGTCATATTTGTGATACTTAAATAGAAGGTGTAAATCAAAGGATAAAGACTAAATAAAAGAAATCCTATAATAAATGGAGCTGTAAAAAGATATCCATAAAAGTTCTTATTAATTTTACCAGTGCTTTTTCTACCACTAGTTTTTGGCGTCAAGGCAAGCACACCCTTTCATATTTGATAATACAAAAGCAGATGTCTCTACTGATTTTGTATGTATAGCTCTTTTTTATAACATATAAGAATTAGTAGCAAAATCTGCGGTGTTTAACTTAACCGCAGATTTTGTTACTATTAAAAAAACTTACTCTACTATGATATCAGGAAGTGCACTTTTTACTGCATCCTTAAATTGTTTTACTGCTTCATCCTTTGTTTGTTTATTAGAAGCATAGTTATTTAAAGGATCGTTTAATGAACGCTGTATAGCATCATCAGAAGCTTGAATAAGTTTTAAGTCAATTGTAGGTGCTGCAGCGGCAAAACCTTTATAGGAGTTTTGTCCAGCTAAGAACTTACTAGTTGCTGCATCATCAAACTTCGATGTGATTTCTTCAACTACTTTTTGGCTGCATATAAAGTCCCCAGGACCTTGTGCAAGCTTATCACCTATGGATGGGTCAATCTTCTTCAGATACTCATTAGTATAAGTTCCAAGTGCCCATGCTTTAAGTGTATCTGCATTTAAAGTTGTGAATTTTACAAATTCCTTAGCTAAATCAAGCTCTTTTGCATCCTTCATAGCGCCGATCCATGTGCCGCCCCATTGATATGGCATTGGACCATTGATGCATGCCCAGTCTCCTGCTGTATCTTTTCCAACAGTTTTAGTCTTTTCCGAACCCTCTTCCTTAACATCCTTTGGTGCTGCATTAGGCATTAAAACATAAGGAAGTCCCCAAGTTGGAAGCAAATAACTGAACACTTGCTTTTGATTTCCTTTTGCGTCTACAAGTGAATCATTCATTCCTGCAAACCAACCTTCTTGCCATTGATTAGCTTGAGCTTCATAACCGTTTTGTCTAAAGGATTTTGCTGTTTCAAATAACTGGTCAACCATAGGATCGATTACAAGCTTATCATCAACAACCCATGGAGTTTGACGGTTTGCAAAGAATAAGTTTGCAAAGTCTCCAGTTGAGCCTATCATGTAAGTGTTGCCCTTTGATTTTTCTTTGACTACCTTTGCTGCGGCTTCAAATTTATCCATGCCAGTAACTAATTCTTGAATCTTAGCAGGATCATCTGTGCCAAAGTATTCCTTAGCAAGACTTCTACGATAGAACATTGCTCCTGGAGTTGCTTGATAGGAGAAAGCCTTTGTTACTCCTTCATATGTGCCTATATCAATAGTAAACTGATATACGCCTAAGTCCTTAGCAACTGGTAATAAATCAGATACATCAGCTAAGAAATCGCTCTCAACATATTCTCTTACAAATGACGCTTCAAGAGATATAACATCAGGAACTTCTCCAGATTGTAAAGCTGATTTAAGCTTTGTTTGGAATTCTCCATTTGTCATAGGAATCATTGTATATTCTACTTTTACATTTGGGTATTTTTCTTGAAATGCTAGTGCCATTGTCCTTACTTCATCGGTAAAGGACCAAACTTTAAGTACTTTAGGAGTGTCATTTTGAGTTGGTTCAGGTGTGCCAGCTGTTGGTTCTGTACTAGTCTTTGTACATCCGGCAAACATACTGACCACCATAAGCAATACGAGAGCAAGTGCCAGTGTCTTTTTCATTATTCTACCACCTCTTCAAAAATTTTTGATATCCCCTAGGTATGGAAACCGGTTTCCATACATTAATTTCATACTACCATAATTGTTTTAATTTTACAATATATTTTGTATTTTGTGAATATTTTTTTTATTTATGGGCATATGGCGCTATCAAAGGGCTTTAAAGTCATGAATTTTTATAAAAATATATACATATGCATGATATATCTCATATATTACTAGGAAACTTTATTAGGAAACCGCTTCCCTTTTGTGTCGAATTTTGACAAGTTTTCAGCCCTTATTATTATCAAACCTTTTTCTTCTGACTTGTTTATTTAAACACCATATATTTCCATTATTTTTTTCTAATAAAGACTATTGCATAATTATAACATTGTATGTATAATAATTCATAAATGAAACATCATATTAGCACTTCCTTTAAAACAGAGGCTAATAAAGCCATTTTTATGGACGGATAAAATTATCATGGAATTTATATCTATGGAAATCTTTTAACCCTATAACCTAATAGAACCCGAGTGTTCTTAACTAAAATTATTTAATATTTAATAAGCGAGGAGATTATATTATGAAAGAGAAAGTTATATTAGCATATTCAGGCGGCTTGGATACATCAATAATAGTGCCATGGTTAAAGGAAAATTATGATTTTGAGATTATTGCAGTATGCTTAGATGTTGGCCAGGAAGATAATATGGAAGCAGTTAAGGCCAAGGCCTTAAAAATTGGTGCCTCCAAGGTTTATATCGAGGATTTAAAGGAAGAATTCATAACTGAATACTTATACAAAGGAATCAAAAGTGGCGCTTTATATGAAGGAAAGTATCTACTTGGAACAGCCTTTGCTCGTCCTTCAATGGCAAAAAGATTAGTGGAAATAGCCCACTTAGAAGGTTCAAAGTATATATGTCATGGCTGCACTGGCAAAGGCAATGACCAAGTTCGTTTTGAAGTGGGTATAGCATCCTTTGATCCTACTATTAAGATTATTGCACCTTGGAGAATATGGGATATCAAATCAAGAGAGGAAGCCATTGATTATGCTGAAGCCAGAGGCATTGATTTAAATGTTACAAAGCAGAAAATCTATTCAAGAGATCAAAACCTATGGCATATAAGCCACGAGGGTGGTGACCTTGAAGATCCCAAGAACGAGCATAGCTCAGATCTTTATATGATGGTTACTCCTCCGGAGCAAGCACCAGATAAAGCGGAATATGTTGAAATCTATTTCGAGAAGGGTATTCCAATTAAGGTTAATGGCACAGAGCTAGCGCCTATCACTTTATTGGAAGCTTTAAATAAAATCGCAGGCAGAAATGGTGTTGGCATTATAGATATTATTGAGAATCGACTAGTGGGTATGAAATCAAGAGGGGTTTATGAAACACCCGGCGGCACACTATTATATGCTGCTCATGAGTACTTAGAGAGTTTAACCCTCGACAAGCAAACCCATCATTTCAAGCAAACCATAGCGATAAAATACGGTGAGCTTTTATATGATGGCTTATGGTTCACCACCTTGAGAGAGTCCCTAGACGCTTTTGTAGATGTAACGCAGCAAACCGTGACAGGCAGTGTAAAGCTGAAGCTATATAAAGGAAATGTTAAATGTGCTTCTATCGATACTCCTTATGCATTGTACAGTGAAGAAATATCTTCCTTTAGCACAGGTACGATGTTTGATCATAAAGATTCCGCTGGTTTTATCAACCTATATGCATTGCCTTCAAAGATAAAGGCTATGACTTCAAAAAAGTAATAAAGGAGATGACTTGATATGAAGCTTTGGGGCGGAAGATTTACAACAGCTGAAAGCAAGCTTATGGAGGACTTTAACAGCTCCTTAAGTTTTGACAAAACATTATATAGACAAGATATTCTTGGAAGCGTTGCCCATGTTAAAATGCTCTCTAAGTGTGGGATTCTAAGCAAAGATGAAGGATATTTGATATTGAGCGGCTTAGAGGAAATATTAGATCAAATTGAATCTGGCAGCTTGTCTATAGAAGGAAGCTATGAAGACATACATAGCTTTATAGAAACAAAGCTGACGGAGATGCTGGGCGAGGTAGGAAAAAAGCTTCATACTGCAAGAAGCAGAAATGATCAAGTTGCTGTAGATATGAGGCTATATGCAAAGGAAAAGTCAAATGAGATTGTAATGGATGTTCAAGATCTTATAAAGGCTTTGATAGATCTTGGCGAAAAGCACAGTGGCGCCATCATGCCAGGCTACACACATATGCAAAGAGCTCAGGTTGTAACTTTTAAATATCACCTTTTAGCCTACGTTAGCATGTTTGACAGAGATATGAAAAGGCTTAAAAATGCAGTTGAAATCCTTGATGAAAGCCCCCTCGGCTGCTGCGCCCTAGCAGGAACTACCTATAATATAGATAGGGAGTTCACCGCTAATGAGCTAGGGTTCAGTAAGCCTACCAATAATTTCTTGGATGGAGTAAGCGACAGAGATTATCTTCTGGAGCTTCTATCCGCTTTCTCTATAATAATGATGCATTTAAGCAGATTATGTGAAGAGCTTATACTTTGGAGCACCAAAGAGTTTGGCTTCATTGAAATAAGCGACCAATTTTCTACGGGCAGCAGCATTATGCCCCAGAAGAGAAACCCAGATGCTGCCGAGCTAATCAGAGGAAAGACTGGCAGAGTTTATGGTTCTTTAATTTCTCTACTTACTACAATGAAATCTTTGCCTTTGGCCTATAATAAGGATATGCAAGAAGACAAAGAACCATTTTTTGACTCAGTAGCTACGATTCAGTCTTCCTTAAAGGTGATGACCGAGATGCTAAATACCTTAAAGGTAAATAGTACTAAAATGAAGGACTCTGTGAAAATGGGATTTCTAAATGCTACAGAGGTTGCTGATTATCTCGTTTTAAAAGGATTAGCCTTTAGAGATGCTCACAGTCTTGTTGGAAGTATTGTGCTGTATTGTGAGGGTAAACACAAAGCCATTGAAGATTTAACCCTAAGTGAACTAAAGCAATTCAGCCAGTCCTTCGATAAAAGTATTTATGAGTACATTGAATATGAAAACAGTCTTGATAAAGGCATAAAGAAAGAAATGAAGTAGTTTTGCCGATTATAATAATGAAGAGGTCACATTAGTTTAATGTGACCTCTTCCTATTTCCTTGTTTAAATTAAAACTATTCATTTATATCTCTTAATAGCTTATCAACTTCACCTTTTAGATTTGCAAGAAATTCAATGTCACTATGAATTGACCCTATAACACACTCTGGTACCTTCATAGCTGCTGCCTTCATCCCTCTGCCCTTTTCAGTTAGCGATACGCACAGGAGTCTTTCGTCTTCCATAGAACGCACTCGTTTTATCAACTCCATGCTTTCTAATCTTTTTAAAAGCGGTGTTAAGGTTCCGGAATCAAGATAAAGCTTCTTACTTAAATCCTTTAAGGTTATTGTTTCATCCTCCCACAATATAAGCATTACAAGGTATTGAGGATATGTTATGCCGAGTTTGTCAAGAAAAGGGCGGTATATCTTTGTTATAGCCCTAGACGCAGCATATATGGAAAAACACAATTGATTTTCAAGTTTTAAAATATCATTATTATCCATGGATTTCAACTCCCCTAACGTCTTCACGTAACATATATAAATTATAAGCTATTAAAATTGATTTGTTAATACCTATTAACAAATCCTATTTTGTAAAACTTCATTGCACACAATTTAACTTATATTATAATAGTTTAATGATAGTGAAAAGTATCCAGAGAATGTATACGGAGATACCGTGAAGTGGAATTTTACAAAGTTCTTGGTAAACAGAGAAGGTGAAGTAGTTAGAAGATTTGAACCTTCTGTGGCTCCTTTTGATATGGAAGCCGACATAAAAAGCATTATCTAATAAAAATTTAATAAAGCAAGGGCAGTTCATTATCATGTACTTCCCTTGCTTTATATTTAAATTCATATGCATTTATACAGCTGATTTGTAGTTCTCTTTAAGCTGCCTAACTATTAATATATCTAGATCTTGGCTTACCTTTAGAATTTCGCTATATGTAAATTCCTCTGAACTAATCATATAATTTAGCTTCTTTTTTAAATTTTCTATCTCGTTAATAATCATCTTAAGTCCTCTAATTTCTATATCTTTCATTTATCTTTTTTATTATTTTTAAGAACGTATTTATATTACCTTTTTCACTTTTATTGAGTTAATTACTGTATCTTCAGGAACTGGCCTGCTGAAGAAATATCCCTGGATTTTTGAGCACTTGTGGGAACATAAATAGTCAAATTGTTCTTGGGTTTCAACTCCCTCTGCCACCACACACAAATCCATAGTTGTTCCTATCTTTATAATCAAATCTGTAAGTGACTTATCTTTATCATCTACTAGTATTGTATCAACAAAAGATTTATCAATTTTTAAAGTAGATATGGGAAGCTGCTTTAAGTAATTTAGGGAAGAATAGCCTTTTCCAAAATCATCTAATGCAATCATGACTTCCTTGTCTCTTAAAAGCTTTAATTTCTCCGCAATGTCTTCATAAGATTCCATCAGTATTGACTCAGTAATTTCAAGCTCCAAGTATTTTGGGTTAAGCTTTGATTCATTAAGAATTCCCATAACCTTGTCCACAAAATTATCCTGGATAAGCTGCAGCATTGATATATTTACTGATATGGTCATATCCTCATGTCCTTGCAAGTGAAGTCTCTTTAGAAACATACATGCATTTTTTAGAACCCATTCACCTATAGGTATGATCAAATGAGTATCTTCTGCTATACTAATAAATTTAGCGGGAGAAACAAATCCAAGCTCTGGACTATTCCATCTTATCAGTGCTTCAAGACTTGATACTTGGTTTGTAGCAATGTCCAACTGAGGTTGATAATGCAAAATAAATTCATTATTATCCAAAGCTGTTCTAAGATGTTTTTCCAGCATCACTCTTTCCGATATTGCTTCATTCATTGGCTTATTGTAGAATACAATCCTGTTCTTTCCTGTTTGTTTTGCCTTATACACTGCTATGTCTGCATTCTTAAGTAGCTCATCCAGATTATCACCGTGCTCTGGATAAAGGGCTACCCCAATGCTTATTGAGATAAAAATATTGCTGAAATCTATATTAAATCCTGAAGCACACCCTTTTAGAAGCTTTACAGCTAGCTTCTCTATGGTAGCTAATTCATCAAAATCCTCTAGTAGTATTACATACTCATCTCCGCCAAGTCTGTAAATTTTGCAGTCATCTTCTATAAGACTCTGAAATCGGTCACTTACTTTTATCAGTAACTGATCTCCAAAATGGTGTCCCATTGTGTCATTAATATACTTGAAATTATCAACGTCCAAAATGAGTAATGCAACCTGCCCTTTGGCTTCCCTGCTAACGAGCCCATTTAAGTTTTTAATTAGTGCCCTTCTATTTTGAAGCCCTGTAAGTTGGTCGTGATATGCTTGGTGATGCAATTCCTTTTCATATTCCTCAAGTATATGCTGGTTTTGCATCAATTTTTCATTTTGTAGCCTTAATTCATTCTTTGATTTATCAACTTTGTCACAGGCTGCTGCTAATTCATCATTGGACTTGTTGAGCTTCTGATAACTGATAAAAAGGGACGCCTCAGCTTCTTTTATTTTCTTTAATGCTGAGCTAACAAGCACGTAAATAAGAAAGCCTGTTATCAAGACATAAAGCCATCCTTTTATCATACTAATATTTGCTAAGGCTTCTTTGTTGCTCACAAGAAATAGTAAAACCTTATCTGAAATCAATATCCATAACGCTCCGATAAGCATATACTTAATGGATATTCTGAGTGGCATTAATTGTACGTTGAGCCTGTCCTTTTCGAGACCGCTCTTATTATCACCTTTTATGTTTTTAAGTAGCATTATCTCCTCCTTCTCCATAATATTAAATAGCTATAAACTGTATGTTTTGCGCCAAGCATCATCTATTAAACTCAAATGGTGCAAAACATTTTTCACCGCTCATATGTATTGAAAAATTTAATTTAGATAATACAATATCTGTTGATCCAATGATTTTGTATTTATAGTTCTTTTTCATAATATGTCTAGCTAATAATAGTTTGGACTTCTAAAACTTCTTTGATCTGTTGCCCTAGTCTGCTTAAGTATTCCTTAGATATATACCCTGAGCAGCCGTTGTCTATAGCTGTCTTTATATCTTTATCTGGCATATCCTCTGAAACTATTACAAAGGGGGCTAGGCAGCCTTCTTGTCTTCTGACCTCAAGTGCATGGAGTGCATCGAAGCCCGGCATTTGGTTATCACTTAATATAATATCCCATTGTTTCTCCCTTAGTGCCTTTTGCATTTGTTTTTTACTTGCTACAATTTGATGTTGTACATTAAACCCAGCTTTTTTTATTTCTCTTACATTTAAATCAGCCGAATAAAACGAGTCTTCTATCATTAATACATTAATTTGCTTCATATATATCCCCCACATCACTTCAAATAATATAAAAAAGGATAACTTGTACTATATGGCTATAATACAAAATTATCCCTTCTTATAAAATGTAATATATTTGGTTAATACCTAGAAAATTTTCGGTTCTATAAATATTTATTCGTCGCATTGTATTTAAATTCTGTAGGTGTGCAGCCTGTGTACTTTTTAAAAAGCTTGCTAAAATACTCTATATCTTTAAATCCCAACACTTCAGCCATTTCATAGTTTTTTAAGCTTCCATCAACAATCAGCTTCTTTGCCCTCTCCATTTTGACAGTAGTAAGATATTCCGTGAAGGATATTCCAGCCTTTTGCTTAAAAGTTTCACTGACGTGATTTTTATTCATAAAAATCAAATTGCATACAGTACTCAAAGATATGCCATTATCAATATTTTCTAGTACACAATTGCATACCTGATACATCATTCCATTAGGCTCTGTACCATAGTTCAATTTATTAAGTAAAAGTGATATATTGTTAACCCTTAATATAAATGCAACTTTTATAAAGTCTATATCAATGAATTCTGAATAGCCAACACTATCTAATTCTCTATTAATAATGAATTTATTTAACCAACCATAGTACCCCTGCAGCTCATTTACTACCTCATATACAATACTATTGAGAACGCTTTCTGATTTTATCAAGTCAAAATTAAGGTTAGAATACACTAAATCAACTATATGCTTAGCATATTCCTTTGTCCTTTCATCCCCTGCCTTCATAAGCTCAACCAGCTGGTTAATTTCTGGACGAGGAAAATATATTTCAATCTTTTCTATCATGCCTAACTCTAACTGCTGCAATCTTTGTTTCTCGATGGTTTTTTCAGTAATATAATCTCTTACTCTATGAAGAAGCTTTCTAAACTCTTCTTCTTCAACAGGCTTCACCATATAGTCAAAGGCACCTAGTACCAGACCCTGCCTTGCATAATTAAATTCACAATGGTCGCTCATCAATACAACACATGTACAAAGTTTTTCTGTAGTTATCTTCTTTAAAAGCTCAATACCGTCTAATTTGGGCATCCTAATATCGGTTAATACTAAGTCCACAGGGTTTTTCGCGAGCTTCTCCAAGGCCTCACATCCATTGCTTGCTTCTTCTGAAATAATAAAGCCTATTTCTTCTCCCCACAGCTTAAACCTCTTTATTTCTCTTCTTATGATATCCATGTCATCTACAATCATTAACTTCAGCATACAGGTCTCCTCCTTTTAACAAAGTATAAAATTACTGTGAAAAAGGTAATGTGAAATATACTGTTGCTCCCACATCAATCTTTCCTTCGATCCATACTCGCCCACCATGTCTTTGTATAATTTTCTTGGCTGTAACAAGGCCTATGCCGCTTCCCTCAAATTCATCATTTGTATGAAGCCTTTGAAATATTCTAAATAGCTTAGATGAAGATTCCATATTGAAGCCTGCACCATTGTCTTTGATATAAAATATATATTCATCCCCCGTAATTGTGCAGCCTACAGTTATGAGAGCTTTTTCTTTATGTTGAGTAAACTTGACTGCATTAGACATTATATTATATATAGCTTGCGTCATCATTATTTTGTCAGCCAAAATAATAGGTAATCCCGTCTCTATTGTAAGCGTAATATCTCTGTCAGGATTACAGGATATAAGTTCTTTATATATAGACCTAAATTTCTCTTCAATATTAATTTCTTCTTTAAATATATCAACTTTGGATGTTGTAGAATACCGCAGCAGGTTGCTAATCATTTCAATCATATCTTTACATATGGTTCTGATATTATCGATAATCTCCTTGCCGTCGCCTTCCAGCTCGGACTTAAAGTCCTCACTCAAAATTCTACTATAGCCATCTACGGCTCTTAGGGGTGACTTTAAATCGTGAGATACAGTATATGTAAAGGCTTCAAGTTCATTTACAGCACTTTGCAGCTCCTCCGTCCTATCAATAACGCGCTGCTCAAGTTCATCATTTAATATTGATATTTCCTTAATCGCCTGCTTGTATTCTGTAATGTTATTAAATACAACTCCTATTTGATTATCCGATATCTTAAAAGCATTGGCTGAGTAGTATATATTAGTACCCTGGTAATATGTATCAAAATACCTAGCTTCATCCGTGCGTAAAATATCATGATATATTTCCAAATTCTTATTTGGATATTTGTATACCTCCGTCCACGTCTTTCCAACTATATCAGTGTTGGCAATACCTAGCTGAGTCCTAAACCCAGGATTAATATCTACAAAACGTACATCGACTAGCTTTCCACTTTCACTCATAACAGGTTCAAATATACAAAAGGCATTCAGCATTTTCTCATAAAGCAGTGAATATCTCTTTTCACTTGAGTTCAGCATACGTTGCGTATTTTCAAGTTCATTTAACTGACGTCTTAACTTATCATCTGATTCTATAAGTTCTTCATGCTTCTTCTCTATCTCATTTTTCATGCTGCCAATTTTCCAAAGATAAATAGCTAGCATTATTATGAGAAGTATAAGTAAAATAAATATCACTATTGCTATATTTACTACGTTTCTATAAGTCTCAAAAAAAGAGAAGGGCTTATTTATTATTGTGCTATCATCTGGGACTCTTTCTATAGGAATATTGAATTTTGCAAGGTTTTGATAATCAAATATGCAATTTGTGTTTATGGAAGACTCTATAGGTATTTGATCAACGTCTTCCCCTTCCATTATTCTGACTGCTATTTTACCTGCCGCTTCACCTTGCACCCTGCCACTTATCATGCATCCGCCAACTACACCATTATTAAGTCCAAAATCATAAAGGTGAAACACAGGTACCATACTGCTCTCACTTACTCTGCGGCTAAAATCTTCAAAACCTACTTTAGCGCCCTTGGCATCATAATAATATGTAGTGATAAGTACTATACTATCCTTATGGGCTTGTCCAACCTCAGATAAAATCTCATTAATACTTTTGTCATTTAAAGTATTGATTTTTATGCTTGGGTCTATTTCTCTTATAGCCTTTCTTGTGATTTCACCCGTTGATATACCACTTTCACTATTATCAAACAGTAAATATATCTCCTTAAGTTCCGGATTTAATTCTAATGCAGCCTTTACAGTCCTTTTAGGATCTATAATTTCTTCTATGCCAGTGAACTGCGAGTACCCTCGTCCTATTTCTGTGACGCCTTGCTCATTGACTCCAGAGAATACTATTGGAGTATCCGAGGATATTTCCGCTCTGTTCTTTAGTGCAAAATCAAATGCTGCATCATCTGTGGTAATAACAACGTCAAGCTTCTTGCCTGAATATTTATATTTAAGATTATTATATACATTTCTGAGATTCTCCTGTGTAGGGTAATCCTTCCAGTCCATATACTCTATAAAGACATTGCAGTTATCGTCGTGCCTTTCTAGAATATCTAAAATACCTTCCGTCTGTTCATCGGTCCAGGAAAGTCCCATTTGGTATGAATTTAGAATGAGCACGTTTTTGTGAGGTTCGTCAGAGTATATATATAATACTTTAGTATTGTACAGCATAGTTATTGCAAGGAATAAAATACAAAGCAGCTTATATATTTTGTATCTACTTTTCATCTCAATCTATCCCCCTTATTACCATTACTTTTACATAATTATACAATAAACTCACTCACCTTACAACAATTGGCACATCCTCAGCTGTCTGTAGTAAGAGCTTCCGGATAAAACAAAATCAGGAGTAAATACCCCTGACTTAATATCATTCCCATATTTGCTTTATTCCCTCACAGCTTTGCAGGAGCTCCTCTAATTTACCCTCCGCTTCTATGCGTCCGTTGCTTAGCACTATTATGTGATCAGCATGTTGAAGGGCGGCCTTGCGATTGGATACTACAAGACAAGTTTTGCTTTGTTCCTTGAAAATACGATCCCATAATATACTTTCTGTTTCAACATCCAACGCACTGGATATATCATCAAATATCAGAAGGTCTGCTTCTCTCGCAAACATACGTGCAGCGGCCACCCGTTGAACCTGCCCCCCTGATAACTTGACACCCCTTGGCCCCACTATTGTTTCAAGGCCGTTTTCAAAGGTGCTTATATCTTTTTCCAATACAGCAGAATAGATTGCTTTATCAATATCTACGTCATCCTTTGCAATTCCAAGCATTATATTCTCTCTTACGGTATGGCTCAAGAGATGCGGCACCTGCGCTGTATAGGCACTTCTTGGATAAACAAAGAACTCAGAGGCTTCAAATACTACTTTTCCATTCCAAATGATCTCTCCTGACTGTGCAGGCAGTAATCCCAATAAAGTTCGAAGCAGAGTTGTTTTTCCTGATCCAATTTTGCCGCAAATCACCGTAAAGGTATCCTTCTTTATAGTAAAGCTAATATCTGATATTCCCCCACCTTTGTTTGAATACTCATAAGTCAAGTTCTTGACCTCCAGAGAGTCAAACTTATCCTCTCTAATGGATTCCACAGCACTTGCTATTGTTGGCTCATGTTTCATATATAACGGATTATGTTCTACCAGTTTTTCAATGGGTGTCTCCTCCATCAAATCAGACATTCTCTGAAAGGAAACACAGGTTTGCTGATAGTGAGCAATATATCTGCCATAAAATTGAGTAAAGTCTGTTACAAAGGCTAAATAGTACACAAAAACTGCAAAATCTCCAACTGAGAAACTACCTGCTCTCATTGATTGTGCTGCAAGGAGCAAAATAAGCCCAGTGCCAAGACTCATGGTATTTTGATATATAGATTCCAAAAGCTGTGTAAACAAGGTGTCTCTCAGCATTAGCTTATGCCTTTTGTTATTTAGCTTTTGAAATTGATTTATGATGTGGTCCTCGGCACCTAATATTTTTACCGCCTGTACAGAATTAAACATTTCCCCGGCTATGCCATTAACCTCTGCAGATGCTTTTCTACTGGCACGCCTATTCTCTTCTATTCTGTGGCTTGCCTTATTTGCCATTACTATAACTGCTACAAGAGGTGTAAAGACATAAAAAGTAATTTTTGCATCAATACTAACAAGAATAATTACCGCTACTACAGCAAATATTAATGTTCCTATTACATCAATGATCCAGTCAACAGAATCCTCTATTTGTTTTGCATCATCTCTAAAGCTGTTTAATATTTCACCATAGGAAGCCTTGGTAGGAAGAGCCCCTGGTCTCTTCATAAGAACCTCCAGCAAATTCCTTCTTATCAAAGAACTTTCTTTAAAGCGAAATAATATATCTATCCTAGCCCCTGTGTATATAAGTCCTGCTCTTGCAAAGGCGGTGACTGCTACAAGTATCAGCAAACCCCACAACCCACTTTGTATATTGGAATCTCCACTTAGCATATCAAAGAACTTCTTTGCTAGCAGCCCCGGAATTAAGGGAGATGTATGAATCAATGTCCACGCAATTACATCAATTAAATACAGAAAAGGAGTATATATTATTATTCTCCATATCAAGTATAAGGGCTTCTTTTTACCTACTTTTTGCTTCATACCAGCACCTCCTCAATACCCTTAGCAAGCAGCTGGCTAAATCTCGAGGTTTTATCCGCTACCAAAGCCCTGCGTTCACCTTGCTCTGCTATTTTGCCCTCATCTAAAATCAATATGTTGTCTGCTCTTTTTACGGTTGATATTCGATGAGCAATTATAATACAGGTGCGATTTTCTAGCAATTTGTCTATTGCCTTTTCAACAAGCAGCTCTGTAATTGGGTCTAGTCTTGAGGATGCTTCATCAAGTATTATAAGGGATGGATTTCTCAGAAATACTCTAACAAAAGCTAGAAGCTGTGCCTCTCCTGCAGAAAGTCCTCCTCCTGAGGAATCAAGCTTAGTGTCAAGACCTTCAGGAAGTGATGCTATCCAGTCTGCAAGCCCTATTTCACCTATAGCACTTATTATTGCTTCATCAGATATATCAGAATTAAAAAGTGTCAGATTCTGTCTGATTGTTGCATTAAAAAGTTGAACATCCTGTGTAACATATGCTATATGTTCTCTTAAATATCTTATTTGTATAGAATTCAGCAATTTATCATCTATGTAAATTTCTCCTGACCTAGGGTCAAAGAGCCTGACTATCAACCTAGCGAGGGTCGTCTTTCCACTTCCGGTTCGCCCTAGCAGCCCCAAGACCTTTCCAGGTTGAAGCTGAAAAGATATATCATCAAGCACTGGAACATCCTTCTCATACTCAAAATATAAGTTATTAGCACGAATAGAAATAGGTCCCTTGCATTGCAAAACATCACTGCCATCCTTTAGCTTTGACTCCATTGCGAACAGCTCTTTTACACGAGCTATGCTTGCTCCAGCCACTTGTAAATCCTGAAGCTGAAATCTAATTTGCTCTATTGGTCTGTTTAGCAATTCAGTGTAATAAAAAATCAAATATACCGTTCCAATTGTTACAATACCCTTGAGCCATAGATACCCTCCTATTCCAAAGGCCACAATGTTCCCTAGTGCAAATATTATTACGACAGATATCCACATAGCGTACCCCATAATAACAGCTTTTCTTTGTATTGGATACCATTTACGTAAATAGTCATAAAATCTATGCATTGTACTGTGGAAAGCGCCGCTGGATCTAATATCCTCAGCACAGGATATATTTTCACCTATAAAGCCATAGAACTTCGCGTTTGTTTCCCGCTCCTTAGTCCAGTGCTTTACAGCAGTTGGCTGTATTCTAATCAAAACTATTATTGCAGTGAGTGCAAAAGCCGATAGCCCAATACCTACACGCCAATCCTCAAGAAAAAGAATTACCAAGGTTCCAAATAGTAATGCCAGGTTATTGATTAGGTTAAACATAAGCTTCGAGAAGAAATTAAATAACGATGAAACATCGCCATCCAATCTTTCCAGCAGTTCCCCTGGTTGCTTTGATTTATGAAAGGTCATATCTAAACCAATACAATGTTTCAACAAATCTTCTCTTAGTGCATTGGTTGATGACCAGCCGACATCTTGGCTAATATATGTGGAGGCAACTGCAAAAATCTGTTGTGCCAGTGAAATACCTATGAAAGCAAGTGCTGCGCCAGTCAAGTATTTCCCGGCAGCTCCGCCTTTAGCCGCATCTATAAAATATCGCACTATTTGCGGATTTATGAGTTGAAGACTTACGCTTATGGCTAAAAGCAGCATAAGTGCCATCACTTTTTTGCTGTAAGGCTTGAGGTATTTGCTAAGCAGGAGTACGTACTCCCTGACAGGTATCTTCATTGACATATCCCCCTAGTTGTATTAATGATAAATATACATTTTCCCATAATTAACCTTATAGCTTATTCTAAGGTATTGACCTCCATGAATGCAATGTAGGTTTCTATTTTAATCATTCTATCAGTTTTATTGCTTATAAATTTAGCTCCTGGCATTCATTGACAATAGCATCTTATATTGCTATATTACCAATGAGAAAACAATTATAAGAGGTGTATTATGAATATGAATACAGACATTAAGAAAAAAGGTATCACTGAATATAACATTAAAATATTAACTGCAACAATTTTTATCGGTTTTCTGGTTTTCGGATTTTCTGAAAATATCAAAGGTCCTGCAATCCCTAAAATCCAAGCTGAATTCTTACTTAGTGAATTTCACATAGGCTTGCTTCTGGCACTTAACTCCCTTGGTTACCTACTTGCATGCAGCTTTGCCGGCTTACTTGTCAGGAAGATGGGTATAAAAGCAACTACAGTTGCAAGCTTTATGACTATGGCCTTTGCCGGCGTACTTATATACTTTGCTCCTAATTATATGTCTTTTTCTGGTTCGTATTTTGTAATGTACTTAGGTAATGGTATGTTGGAAATTTCTTTAGGTATGATGGCTGCGACCATCTTCACAAAGAACACGGGTACCATGATGAATCTATCCCACTTCTTTTATGGCCTCAGCTCCATGATTGCACCTTTGCTTTCTACACAACTAATGGGGTTATCATTTTCTAATTCAAGCCTCGGTTGGAGAGGGATGTATTTGATAGTGCTTTCCTTTTCTCTTATTCCAATATTGCCTGCACTATTTGGCGTGTTTCCTAAAGAAGATAGAAACAATCATGAGAGAGTCCCCTTTAAAGATTTTATTATGAATCCCATTGCATGGCTGATATTATTTATTCTTTCCTTTGGAGTAATTGCGGAAATGGCTGTAGGAGGCTGGCTTGTAAACTTTCTGGAGAAGTCCTATGGTTTTGACTCTACTTCTGCAGCCAGTGTTCTATCGGGCTTCTTCTTCTGTTTCATGCTGGCAAGACTATTGTTTGGTCCTATAATTGATAGGCTTGGTTTTGTTAAATCTATTTTGTTTTCATCCTGCTTCTCAGGTATTTCAATCATAGTATCTCTACTTATCGGAAGACCTGCTGTGTTTTTATTGGCTATAGCAGGGTTTGGAATTGCACCTATTTATCCAACCGTAATGGCATTGATGTCTAAGGTCTTCAAGAATAATATGGATACAGCACTTACATTTACCTTAACCTTAATGGGTATCACAATAGTTATAGGTAATCTATTGGTCGGTGCAATAACAGATAGCTTCAAAGCTATATACACGAATTATCAAGGCATAGATGCTGGTATAAAGGCTGGTTATAGTGCTGGCTATATGTTTATTGGCTTGTGCTGTCTTTTATGCTTTGGCGGCACTATTATTTTATATAGGAAATTAAAGAATTCAAATTCTCTTTATTAATAATAGACATAAAAAAAGATATCTGACTTCCCTTTTGATAGGGAGCCAGATATCTTATTTTTATTTAACGTTATTTTATTTGCGGGATACTAAAGCCTGTTGCAGCTTGAGCCTCTGCTCTGAGGAAGGCTCTATCCATTTCCCTATCCTTTTGACGCTTCCATGAGTGAAGTACCAATGCTAAAGTAACAACTCCATAGGATACAAACATTCTAAGATACTCGCCTAGCATAGCAGAACCTGTAAGGTTTTTTCCTGCTACAGGCATAACGATGAACATCAGATGGAACAAAGCTGTACCGATTATTGCATTTGGTATAGATGCCTTTGTAACAGTAGCACCACCTACTAAAAGTGCCGCTGCAGCAAATAATGCTGCCTGGTCTGCTCCATTGTAAGTATTCAACGTTCCTATATTTTGCAAGTATATAATTTGACCATAGCAAGCAAGAACAGTAGAAATTATGATTGAGAGTATACGAGTCTTTTCTACCTTAATACCTGCAGTATCAGATACTGCCATATCCTGTCCTACAGCCCTCATATCTTGTCCTAGCTTAGTCTTTCTAAACCAAACGGTGAATGCACATATTACAGCTATTATCAAGAAAGTACCTATTGGTATAGCCACTCCCCCAACCTTCCACAAAATCAACTTATCAAATCCACCTGCAACATTAAGAGTTATTGCATTTCTAATGCCATAACCTCTTGATAGAAGCATGGTAGCGCTTTGTACTGGTATGATCGATCCACATAAATACAATAGGAAGAATTGGTATATACCGGATACAAAGAGTCCCAGCATCATTGAGGTAATCATTTCTCTTCCCTTTGCTCTGTTCAAAACAGCTCCACCAAAATACCCCAATAAGACGGCAATTGGCGTACCTACTAGCATAGCTAATAAAAGTCCAGATGCTCCTGTTACTCCCCAATCAGTGATAAAAATCAGTCCTATCTGTCCTGCCATAGCACCTAATACCATACCAAAGTTGATACCCATACCTGCCATGATTGGCAGTAAAAGTGCTAATACGAAGAACAAATTTCTACCAAGGCGAGCCACGATCTCTCTGGCTAGAAATGTACCAGTATATCCTGATAGCGGTATTGACACTATAATTATAGCTAAAAACAAAAGTGGAACAGCACTACCGGTCAAAAACTTCTTTAATTTCATATTATCAAGCTTCATGTTTCTACCTCGCTTTCCTGGTAAGAGCATAAACTATCATACCATTTGTCACAATCATTCTTACTACTTCAGAAACGTCTATGCTAATTGCACTATTTATTACGGATGGTGTCATAGTTAGTATTCCTTGGAACAATATAGTTCCTATAATTACATTGGGAATTGACGCCTTGTTTACTGATGCTCCGCCAAGGAGTATAGCAGCTACTGAAGGGAATATAAAAGCCTGCGGAGAGCCATACATCTGTATAAACCCAAAGGCCTGCTGATAAACTATAATTCCTATAGCTGCAATCATTGTTGAAAGAATAACTGATACAGTTCTCATATTGTTTACATTTATTCCTGATGCCCTAGCATAATCAGGATTAGATCCAACCGCAGTGATCGCAGTACCAATTTTGGTTCTGAAAAATCCCCATACGATTAAGCTCATAAGTGCAAAGAATAATAGCATTCCAGTTGGAATTATAAAGTTCTCTGTCACCTTTATTTGTAGAATATCGCTCAGCTTATGAATCCAATATTCTTGAACACTTATTGTTACACGAAGTCCTTCTCCCTTAAAGCCCTGTACGCTGGCAGGATTCTTAAACGGAAGAACCAACCATATAATATTCATAAAGAATATAAAGGAAAGTCCTACATAGGTAGCGATAATCATCTCATCGCCCTTTACCTTATTTAATAGCATCCCATATAACCAGCCAAAAACTGCAGCAACAACCATTGCCATACCAAATGCTGCAAGTATTCCTGGCATTCCAGTTAAATTAAACTCCAAGCTCATTACAGCACCGATCATTCCGGCGATTATACCTACAGGAATACCAAAGTTAAGGCCAGTTCCGGATTGTATCATCGGTACCATGGAAAGTACAAGAATAGCATTCATTCCAAAACGTACAATAACGTCATTTAAGGACATGTCAGTTTTAACCCCGAAAAAGGGTCCTATTATAAACAATGCTACCAAAAATGCACCTATAATTATACGCGGCCATCCAAAATTCTTTATGAAACTACTTACTCTCATCATTGCTCTTCACCTTCTTTGCTCAATTGAATATCGCCAGCCATCAGCATTCCAAAATCGGCTGCTTCTGCACCAGGCGGTAGAATTCCAGCTACCTTGCCTTCAGTGATTATGGCGATTCTATTACAAATAGACCTCAACTCTTCAAGCTCTGACGAGATCATTACTATTGTTGTGTTATTTTCTTCGTTATATCGTCTTAGTGCGTCCAGAACTAATCTTTTAGCACCAACATCTATCCCTCTAGTAGGCTCAGATACAAACAATAGACTTGGCTCCATGGCAAATGCTTTTGCAAGACACACCTTTTGTTGGTTTCCACCTGATAGCTGTCTTGTTTTTTGCTTCGAGCTAGTGCATCTTATTTCTAAAGCATCGATATATTCCTGTGCGCAATCCTTCATAGCTTTATCATCACGCCACTTTATAAGACCGCCTAAGTATTTCTTAAGAAACTTATCCTGAACCTGCATTGCATTAAATGCAATATTCCAATCAATAGGCTCATCCAGCAACAGTCCTACACCTCTTCTATCCTCAGAGACAAATGCCAACCCGCTTTTTAGTGCATTTAGTGTTGAGTTTAGTGGAAGTGGTTTTCCATTAAAAATTACTTCTCCAAATGAGGTAGACAATCCAATTATACCGTTAGGTATTCCCAGCTTGCCTTGCCCTGCAAGACCACCTATACCAAAAATCTCGCCTCTCTTCACCTTAAAGCTTACATCCTTTACGGTTTCTCCAGGCATATCAACATAAAGATTCTTAACTTCCAATATTATATCTTTATTATCATCCGAGACATCAACTACCTTTGTATGAGCGGCTTCTTTGCCTTCAACATCACGTCCAACCATCCACTCAGCAATTTGTCTTACATTTACGCCTTCAGTGGGTCTCTCAACTACACACACACCATCCCTTAAAACGACGATGGTATCGCAAGCTGAAGTAATCTCATGAAGTCTGTGGGATATAAAAATAATCGAAACACCCATGTCAGCTAGTTTTCGCATGGCTTTCAACAGTATTTCTGCTTCTGTTTCTGTTAAAACAGCTGTTGGCTCGTCCAAAACAAGTAATTTAACGTTTTCTCTGTCTATTTCACGAGCAATTTCAATAAACTGCTTATGTCCAACAGGCATTTCAGAAATAAGTGTATCAGGATTAAGCTGTACACCTAAGGTTTCGATTGCTTTTTGAGCACGCTTTCTCATAGTGGGCATATCAACAGTTTCTAGCTTTTTGCCCAACATCCTTGATATAACGCTCGGCTTGGTTTTTTCCATATTTAATAATATATTCTCAGTCGTTGTAAAACCAGGTATTAAGGAAAACTCCTGGTGTACCATTCCTATACCCGCATTTAATGCATCCAAAGGACTCTTAAAATTTATTTTCTCACCGTCAAGATATATATTTCCTTCATAGCCACCAGTTTCTGCTATAACATTCATTCCAAAAAGAATTTTCATCAAAGTTGATTTGCCGGCACCATTCTCGCCGACAAGGCCCAATATTTTTCCTTTTTCAAGTGAAAAGTTAATATCTTTTAATACTCTGTTACCCTCGAATTGTTTGCCTACGCCTTCGACTTTTAACCTCATATTCTCATTCGACAATTATTTCACCTCTTAATCCTACTATCAAAGTACTTACCCTTTATAATGCAAATAAATAAAAATATAATAAAAATTGCTGTAAATAAAGTAAAACCCTTCCCAGGATTTTATTTATTTAAAAATAAGTATCCACCCGATTAACGGGTGGCTGCTTATTTGACTAATTATGATTGCACTGGGAGCAATCTTTTATTGATTGTTCCCAGTGCTTAATTAATTACTTTATTTGAGCGTATTTCTCAGGAATTGTTTCTTTTGTTTGGCCTAGGTAACCTTGACCAAATACATAAGTATCTTGGTAAACCATTATGTGGTTAGTCTTCTCTGCGCCAGTTGCAACGTCAACAAAGTATGAACCGTTCCACTCTGCGCCTGGTGTATACTTTTCAAAGCAAGCCATCATATCATCAAATGAATCCTTCTTAGCTTCTCCAGCAACTACTCTCTTACCAAACTCAGCAAGTGCAAGTGTAGTAGTATAGTTGAATGAATAAGCCCAAGTTCCCATTCTCTTAGCTCCGCCCTTTTCAACTACTGTTGATTCAACCTTAGCTAATATTGCAGGCCAATTTCCAGCTTCTGCCTTAAGATCTATACCAAAAGCTCCTGGGTAACCCATGATTGGTGATGGAAGATCTGGCTCAACGAATATTGCGCCAAGCTCAGCAACTCTCTTCAAAAGAGGCTCTGTTTGAGCATCGTTTGTACAGAAGAAAGCTGTGTTCTTGCCATACTTGTCTACCCATGATGGCATTTTTTCAAGTATGAACTGTTGTGCGCCTGGAATACCGACGTCACTCATTGGATCTGGAGCTGTTTCGAAAGCAAACTTAAGACCTAAATCTTTACAAGCTTCTTCCATAATAACTCTTCTTCTTGATAATAATTCAATACTCATGTGTCTTGGGAAGGAAATGTGAACAAATGTTTCTGCTCCCATTTTCTTAGCAGCAAGAATCATTAAATAACCACGCTTTACGTTATCAGCGTCTACAACTACGTCTGCAGCAGCTTCGATCATGTTAGTATCTTCTTGAGGTATACCTGATAATAATAGTATGTCAGGTCTTAACTCTCTGATCTTTGTAAATGCAGCAGCTGTACCAGGAACTGATTGGTTAACTACGATTGCCTTCATATCTGGGTCATCTGCAAGACCTACGATTTGAGCAATTGTTGTTTCTTGTTCGTTCATGAAGTTATCTGGGTATATAACGTGTCTTACTATACCACCCTCTTCAACTGTCTTATACTCAGCTATGAATGCCTCAGCACCTCTAAGTTCATCTTCTGATTGTGCTACTGATCCAGTAACAATACCGATATGAGCTTTAGCTGGTTCTGCAGCAGGTTGCTCTGCTGGTGGTGTAGTTGCTGGGTCTGCTGTCTTTGCACATGCAGCCAAGCTAAGCACCATTACTAATGCAAGAAGTAATGCTAGTACCTTTTTCAAATAATTCCCCTCCATTTTTGATATTTTTATATTAGACTGGAAAGCTAGCTTTCCAGCAGCTAATCAAGTTAAATAAACCTATATTTATCGCTATGAATACATGTCTACAAAATTATATTCTAATATATGTACCATAAGAACAAAATCAATAATATCTATGTTTATTGCATAAAAAAATAGTCTGATTTTCTTTAATAGTATCTATTTCTAGAAAAATCAGACTATTCCTATTTTTATAACATATTTCTCTTAATATTTTTTAGAATATTTATATTTGTTTTTTGGCCTGCCTAATTGTCCATATATAGGAAGGGTTTCGATTTTACCTTCTTCTATAAGATATTGTATATATCTATGTATCGTTTGATACGCCAGATCCAGTCCAGTTGCTATTTCATCAAGGGTAAGACCTTCACTTTGCTCACTCATATAATCACAAATAATGCTTAAGGTTGCAGGACTTATTCCCTTGTCAATGAATATTTGTTGTTTTTCCTTTGCATACTTTCTCTGGATTTCATTTATCTTTAGGTTTATTTTGATCCTAGATATCAAATCAGGAGATTTAATTGGTTTTATGGCAAAATCATTTGCCCCTGCCAACATAAACTTTTCTGCTATTTCTTGTCTTTCATCAACTGTAAGCACAAGTATCGATGTTGCACTATCTATCTGACGAATTTTTTTTACCGTAGTCAATCCATCCCAATCAGGCATATGATAGTCGACTATCACAAGATTCGGACTATGAATCTTACATAGCTCCAAACCATGCATTCCACTTTTTGCTACAATAGGACTCCACCCAGCGTACAAGCAGATTTCTTTTATAGTATATTGAATATCCGGTTCGTCATCAATAATCACAATCTTTTTTATATGCTTTGTTTCATCCATATAATCACCCCTAAATAAGTAGTGTTTCACAGTTAATCGCTAATTCCGAGTTGCTTGTTATAGAAGGCAGAAATATTGTAACAGTGGTTCCTTGTCCTGATTCACTTGATACCGTTATTGTACCATGGTTATCTTCTATTATCTGTTTTGCGAAGGGAAGCCCTAGGCCCGATGTGTTGTTGGTGGAAAAACCTACATCCCAAATACGTGGAAGATCTTCTTCTTTAATACCTATTCCATTATCACTGACAATTAAATGCAATCCATTGTTCGTCGGTTTTACATCAAAAACGATATGTTTAAATGAATGTGCAAAGGGCACTATAATAGCGTTTTCCAATATATTAATAACTGCTCTCGCCATTCTGATTTTATTTACATATATATCTGGCAGCTGATCCGCAATTTTTAAATCAATCTTTATTGAGTCATCCTCCAAAGGCAGCTGTGCCCTTATATAGCTTATTAGATCTGCCGCTTGCAGCTTTTGCCTAGAGGTTTCATATAAAAAGCTTGAAATCATCTCAGTCATTTTACCTACAGAATTATCGATGCGTCCACTGTACTCCTCAAGCTTCCCTTGGTCCTTAGATACCGCAAGCAAGGAATTTAACCCCCTTATTGTAACCAAGGGTGTTTTTAGATCATGGACCAGTGAATTAACTTCCTTGTATATCCTGCTTTCCAATTCCTTTGCCTTCATATCTTGTATTTCACTTTCCTTTTCATAATTCTCTTTCATCATACGAATATTTTTAGAGTAGCTAATGAAAAGTGTAGTGGTAATAAAAGCAGAAAATATGAAAGGCAAAAAGAAAGCAAACCCAGTAAAATTTAATACTGAGGCAGCATTCAAATATAAACCGGCTACCTTTATACTAAAAGGAATATTGCTTTGGCCAATATTATAGGATGAAAATAAGGGCATTATATTCAACCATTGAAATGCAAAAAACACTTGAATTGATACTATAGAAACATGAAGAAGACTGTTGGTTTCTCCAAACAATTTTTCAAAGATAAAAAGTGCAATAATTAGTGCTAGTATTGTTGATACAGGCTCCCAAGGCAAATTACAGATTATAGAATTTGCAATATGCAGTAAAGTTACAGCAAGAAAAAAGATGATTGATATCTTTAATTTGCTAAATGTAAGCTTTAGCTCACTGTAATACGCCACCAGTATTGCTCCTAAAAATAAAAAGGTGCTCTGAATCGCATATAAAAGGTTCATTGAGGCAGCAGCCAGTATAAGGTGTCCGCTGTCTCCAGCACTTATTGCCTGTCTAATTTTATATATAATATTAAACCACACACCTTGGGTGGTATATGGAAATATCAAACCAATACCTATTAATAAAATACCACATAATATAAAGGCTTTATTATGCTTAGCCTGATTCTTATCCATAAGAAAACCCCTTTCAAGATATCACGAGTATTAATGAAATAAAGTTAAAGCCTTAACAGGCTTTTATTTATTATTAAATAAAAGTCTAACGAAATGCAGATGCAAAGGGCTCCGATAAATCATTTACTCCATTTACAAGAGTTAAAGGTATTTTATTACTTTTTGCCATATCCGATAGAAAACCATCTCTATTAGCATCCTTAGTACTTATTAGGTAATCCGTCTCAGGGATTATAATACTTAATAGTTCCTCTGTCTTCTTGTCCCGCTGATGTTCTCCTCCAATATATACAGCTATTATAACCAGATTTTCTTCTTTTGACTTATTGACAAGCTCTATAATTCGCTGTCTTTCAATATCGTAGCTTATGCCATGAAGTCTCTCCCCGATAGCACTGTACCCAACTACAAATACAAGGGTGCTTACAATATCCAAATTGCTCGCTTCCGCTTGTGGCATAAAATAATTATGAATCAATAACTTATTAGCAATGTCATTGATAATATAGGCATCTGTTCCCTGTCCTGCCGAGGTTATCAATGCGTATTCCTTTGCGATTGGTTTAGGAAGTGTAGGAACTGATTGAACATTTGCTGCTCTTTTCTTGTCAAATATTGCGACATTCACCATAAGTAAAAGAAAAAGTGCAACCAGCAATATTACTTTAATAGGCTTTATTTTCATATCTATATCCTCTATACCTTATTCAATATTAGCGTCAAGATTGGCATAAACTTCAACATCCACATCAATATCTACATTTTCTAATGATTCTACCCCTGTAATATATGGTGAATATCCTATAACCGACAACCGTGCTGCTAATAAAGGCATGGTATGCACTAGAGGTACTGAAGGTTTCTCATTATCGACAATTTCCAAAAGCTTTATATAAAGATTTTTTCTAAATACCATATCTGTAGTTTGCCTAGCCTGTGTAAGCAAAAGATCTACTTCTTTGTTTTTATAGAATGAATAATTGCTGGCATTCCCAGCATTTGCGTTATCAGAAGCCAGAAGTGTATTGAGGAAGTTATCTGGATCTATATTATCACCAGTCCAGCCAATCAATGCCATCTCATGTTCCCCGTTTTGTATCCTATTTAAATATTCATCCCAGTTATAGGTCATAATTGTAGCATCGATATTTATGGTTTTTAAACTGCTCTTAATATATTCAGCTACCTGCAAAGGTCTTGGGAAGTAATCCCTCGAGCTGTTCATGACCCACAGGGTGATTTTGAAGCCCTGAGGAAATCCTGCTTTTGACAGAAGCTGCTTTGCTTTTTCAGGGTTAAATTCGCTATCCGATACACTTTCATTATATCCTGAAAGAAGCGGAGGAATAAGCGTTTTAGCAGGTCTTGCAAGGTTTGCAAACACTTCTTTAATCATTTCTTCCTTATTAATAGCAAGATTGATGGCAGCTCTTACATCCCTTCTGTCAAAGGGTGTCTTTTCATTATTTAATGCGATGTAACCTACATTGAAATAAGGTCTTAATAGCAATTGTAGATTTTGGTCATTCTCTATTACAGAAACGTCATCAGGACCTAGATTGTCAGCAATGTGTATTGTACCTTGCTTCAATTGTTCCAACCTGTCTACATTGGAAGGTATAACTTTGAATTCTACTTCATCAACCTTGGCAAGTATATCCCAGTACGCTTCGTTACGTACAAGAAATATGTTCTTGCCAGGCTCCCAGCTTTTGAAGCAAAACGGACCTGTGCCGACAGGATGCTTGTACACCTCATCCCCATATTTTTTTATAGCATCAGGACTTCCAATCCCAAATATAGGCATCGCCATGGTGCTTAAAAATGGTGCATAGGGTTTATTAAGCTTTATCTCAACACTATAATTAGATATGGCAGTAACACTTTTTACGAATCCCGGGAAACCACCAAACACATAATTCCAATAACTAAACTGTCCATTGTGATATGGATTGCTTTTATCCATCCACCTATGAAAGTTAAACTCCACTGCTTTTGCATCAAAAACGGATCCATCATGGAATCTAACCCCTTGACGCAAGCGAAATACCCAGGTAAGTCCATCCTCACTGGACTTCCAGCTTGTAGCAAGACCTGGTATTATTTCCTTTCCTTCTTTTTCATATTTAACAAGTGTTTCAAATATATTAACTGTTACCTTCGCTGAATCCATATCCGTGGTGTTGGAGGGATCCAGGCTTATAGAATCACCAGCACGCCCAATAATAAGTTTTTTACCTGTATCAGTGTGATGCAGCGTAATGAACATGCTGCTATATATACGGCCTATTTCATCTCTGAAGGCCAATATAACAGTGAAAAAGAATATGATTATAAAGAGTAAACTTATTACTTTATATTGCCTTTTCACCATTTTCCCCCCGATTAACAATTTACTGCTCTAGTCGATTAATGAAAATATATTAATATAATTGTAGCGCATAATACTAAAAATATCAAAATTTTTGGAATATCGTGAAATTACGTCAAAAAAATAAATGTCAGAGAAAAACCTCTTAAAGCGAGGTCTCCCTGACACAATAGTTCTTCATATTTTAGCCCTACTTACTTTCATTTCCCAGAACATATTTATAGCATACTACTGCCTCAACTTGTTTAAAACCTTCCTGAAGATACAAGGACTTTGCTCTATCATTCTCAGCATTTACACAAAGTATGGTTCTATTAAAGTTCTTGTGTTTGGCAAAACCCAGAGAAGCTCTAAGTAATTCTCTTCCTAAACCACGGCCTTGGTATTCCGGTATTATGGCTAGTGGCCCAATATTCATTATTGGTGCATCCTCATACTCATCTGCAGCACCTCGTACTACTCCTACAGGCTCTTGATTATGATAAAGTATCATCAATCCACCTTCAATATAATCTTCACCTGAAATCATCTTTGCTATCATCTCAGGGGTTGCCGGTGTTTCACTGCCCTGAAGCTTTGCAAAGCCCTCATTCCTGACCTTGCACCAAATCTCTTCGTCTATCCCTGCTCTAAAAGGTTTGATTTCATAGTTCTCAGGCAAATTTAACTTCGGCACTTGTAAGTCCTCTCTTACTAGCAAAAATGAATATCTCTCAGTAATAAAGTTTATCTTTTCAAAAGCCTCCATTAATTTATTATTTACAATGGGGATAAAGATGTTTAACTTATCTAATCCTTCTCCATGCTTTAAAATAGCCTCCATCAACAGTTTATAGCAATCTAGACCCTCCATCTCTGTATGAAATATTCTAAAGCGTCCTTTTCTTCCTCTTCTATTATATTCATCAATAATAAGAGATGCTGTGCCGATTATTTCACCAATATCATTTGTTAATATATATGTAGGATTTTCTCCATTTGGCTCAAAGCTTTTTAAATCTTCATCATAAAGGAAAGAATCATCAATCTCTGCTTTATGTTTTTTACAGTATGCTATAAAGTCTGCAACTCTATCATTTTTTAATGCCTCTATTTTCATGCTTTTTCACCATCCTTTGTTTTAGTTAATTATAGCATTATCCTTGCCCCTAAATATGGTCCTTTTTATATAAAAAAGAAGTATCCATATAGCAATGGATACTTCTTGCAAGTATTTATTTCTTCTTTTTAATATAACTTTTCGTGACATTCTTTATGAAGAAATACATGCAAGGTACTGCATATACAATTCTACCGGCGCCTATAACAGTCTCATCTTCAATCGCCATCAATTCGGCTATACCTTCACCAAACATCAAGGACCCTATAAAAATAAGAACTAAGGTTATGATACTAAATAGTATTCCTATATTCAGCTTTAATGTAGTTCTATATATAACTATTGTAATTGCGCTAGATACAAAAACCCCCAACAGAAGACTTATTCCTATATTTAGCGCTCCTATATCAAACAAAGGAAGTCCAAACATAATAATCTCAAGGCTTTCTCTAAATACTGTTAAAAATGCTAATATGAATAGACTATAAGCGTTTATAGATACATTGTAGTCCTCCTCAATATTAGCAATTGATTTTCCCTTCTTAGAACCTATAATTACTAAATTGTACAAAATCAAGCCTGCCACAATCAACAATATACTACCTTCAAACAGATTCTTGGAATAGCCAGCTAAACTTTGCGAGTAATCATGAAGAAGTGCTCCCAATACTATACTTAATAGAAGCCCGGTTGAACTGCCCCAGTAGATATACTTAGCCAAGTCTTTTCTATTCACCTTTGCCAGATAAGCGATTAAAGGCACAAGTATTAGGAACATCTCCAAGCTTTCCCTAAATGCTATAAGAGCTATCGTATACATATATATCCCTCCTTAATTTCAGTTTCACTATATAATACTCGTCCGTATAAAAAAGTGTTACAAAATTCCCCGACTAATAAATAACAAAAAAATAAAAAGGGTTTCGCAGGAAACCCTTTTTATATCTATCTATATTAAGAATATGGCTACAATGGTTGTAACGACCAATCCAATGAAAACTGGTTTTAGATTTCTTCTCGCCAGTTCAAAGGGATCAACTCCACAAATAGCAGCTGCTGGTATAACAGCCCATGGTACGAGCGTTCCACCGCCTACCCATATTGCTGCTACCTGACCAAGGGCTGTAAGTGTTGCAACACCTGTTCCTATTGATACTGCAAATAATTTAGCAATAGGGCCAACTAAGCTGATGCCTGAAAAACCAGAGCCATCTAATCCAGTTATTGCTCCTACTGTTGTAAGCGTGATTGCTCCTACTGTTGCATTAAGTGGTACCAGGCTGGAAAGAGCAATACCTAAGTCATTTACTAAGCCATGGGATGCCTTTGGAAGTACTTCACCAAAAACGCTAATCATGGCCGAATCTCCAAGGTAAAAGAATGCAGCGATAGGAATTACAGGTCCAAATATCTTAAATCCAAACTGCAGACCTTCAATCAAGTATTCCATGATCTTTTCCATGCCCTTATTCTTGTTATAGAGCATTGAAACCAAAATCAGTATGAATACTGAAGTTCCTCCTATAAGGGCTGTAGCATCTCCCCCCTGCAGCTTTGCAAGGTACATAATAATAATGTCTGCTAAATAGAGTACAAGTATCAGAACTGCCAATAGGTTTTTAGTGCTTTGCTTCAGTATATATGAATCTGCTTTCTTCTCTCTACTTTGTGTTGGAATTAGAATACTCTCTGTGTTAAGAGCGCCGCTTTTCATGTCCTTTTTGAGTAGCCAAAATGCTGCAATGGTGGTTACAACACCCATTACGATAACTAGGGGTATGCTGGCTGCTACTACGTCACTTACAGGAATTCCTGCACCATCTGCAGTAAGCTTCGGCGCACCCTGTATGATAAAATCTCCGGATAAGGCAATGCCATGGCCAAATAGATTCATAGCAACTGCCACACCCATAGCCGGCAGCTTTACATTAAGAGCTACCGGAAGAAGTACTGCTCCTAAAAGTGCAACAGCAGGGGAGGGCCAGAAAAACCATGAAATTACCATCATTAGAATACCAATTACCCAATAAGCCAGTGTAGGCGTCTTGATTAATCTTGTGAAGGGGCTAACCATTACTTCATTTATACCCGTTTCCAACAAAACCTTACTCATGGCTGTAATAATAGAAATAATCAATATGGTACCAATAAGCTCCTTAATGGCAAATATAAAGCTATTGAATATTCCCATAACAGATTGATACAGCGAGTCTGTCGCGAATAACCCAAGCAGGAAAATACCCGCGATGCAAACCAGGCTGGTATCCCTCTTCATTACCATGACTGTTATGATAAGGACGATGAAAATCAGATAAATCCAGTGTAGAACATTTAGTTCAATTCCCATAGAATGTCCCCCTTTATACAGATTAAAATACTATAATTCAGATTATGCCGAGATACCAAAAGTGTGCATTAAAAATATTTGCCAAGCTCTGTTATAAAGTATTTGATTGAGCCAAGTCATAATAATCAAGGTGTCATTTTATATTTTTTTGAGAATATATTATAGATAAGATACAATATTAATTTCTACCAAATTATGAAAGGGTGATATAAATGGATAACCTAGAGATGTTATTTCTTTTGAGCGGAGTGGCCTTATTTTTATTTTTTATTATCGGAATCATCTTGTACTTATTAACCGCACTAGGTCTTTATGGTTTAGCGAAAACCGAAGATACAGGAAACCAGTGGTTTGCATTTATTCCTCTTCTTCAATTTTATATTGTTGGTAAAATACTTAAAGAAATCAAAATTAGCAATTATACAGTTCCCCAGCTTGAATTGGTGCTTCCTATAGCACCCATAGCAGTCTTCATCGCGGGAAGTATTTTAGGAATCATGCCGTTAATTGGTGGTTTGCTAGGATTAGTTCTCAATCTCGCATTTGTAATATTTACTATTATAGTAATGTTTAACTTCTACAAAAGATACAAAGGTGATAATGCTACATTAATGACTGTTCTTAGTGTTATTCTATTCTTCATGGGTCCAATATACGTATTTTGCTTGAGAAATGTAAAACCCTTAAAATAATTTAGGAAAAACCACCAGACAAAGTTCTCGAATGTTTGGTGGTTTTTTACAATTCGTGCCATAGCGAAGAGCATATAACTTGACAATAACTTAAATTGGTTATATCATTTTATAGACTTATTAGATTTTGAAAGATAAATTTTAATTGAAATAATGCGGACAAGCCTTATTAAAAAAACTAGCAAAGGGGTTGAACATATTCAATGGATAACAAAAGTATTTATCTGGTTTTTGCAAAAACTGGTACTTGGCTTTCAAGACTTATTTGTACCTTTTCTGAAATAGAATTTGCTCACTCTGCAATAAGCTTTGATAATAGTTTTAAGAAGATGTATTCCTTTGGCAGAATTAACCCTGATAATCCTTTTTCCGGTGGGTTTGTTCAGGAAAGCTTATTTGACGGTGTTTATAAGAAATTCTCCAAATGTGAATGTCTTATTTACAAAGTGGCTATAACTGAAGAGCAATACTTTGCCCTTGAAAATCAAGTTGAAAAATTTATGAATGAAAAAGATAGATATAGATATAACTTCCTAGGTCTGTTTGGTATACTTCTGAATTTACAAATAAAAAGAGAAAACCATTATTTTTGCTCCCAATTTATATCTGAAATCTTGATGGAGTGTAAAATACATGATTTCAAGAAAACTCCCGAACTTATGAAAACAACCGATTTATTTAAGATAAAGAACAAAGAGATTCATTGGCGAGGTCGTGCCAATGAATATTTCATAGTCCCAAATAATTTTAATCTCTCTATGCCTTCTATTTAATTTAAAACAATGAAATATATCCGCCCATAAGTAAGGGAGCTAAAGCCCATATACTTATGGGCGGTTTTTTTATATGAATTAATTGTAATTTGCAAACCTTTAAGCTGCCTGAATCAACTAAAAAATAAATCTGTTATATATAATTTCTTTCAAATTTTAATTTAATTTTCTGAAAAAATATGCTAAAATGTTCTTGGGAATCATTTGTCCCTTAGGGACATTTACAGTCCCATAGCAGGGCTATATAAATAATAATCAAATACATAATAAATTTAGGGAGGTTTCATATGTTAGTATCAGCGAGAGAAATGTTAATCAAAGCTAAGGAAGGGAAATATGCTGTTGGTCATTTTAACATCAACAACTTGGAATGGGCCAAAGCAGTTCTACTGACCGCTAAGGAAACCAATTCACCTGTAATATTGGGTGTATCAGAAGGTGCCGGGAAGTATATGGGTGGTTATAAGACTGTCGTTGCAATGGTTAAGGCATTAATCGAGGAATTAAACATCAATGTTCCTGTTGCATTGCACTTAGACCATGGCAGCTACGAAGGAGCCTTAAAAACCATTGAAGCCGGATTTTCCTCAGTCATGTTCGATGGCTCACATTACTCAATCGAAGAGAATATTGAAAAGACAAAGGAAATCATCAGAATTGCAAGAGAGCATGGAATTTCTATAGAAGCAGAAGTCGGTTCAATTGGTGGTGAAGAAGATGGTGTTGTAGGGGCAGGGGAAGTTGCTGATCCAGCTGAATGCAAGTTAATATCAGATTTGGGTGTTGATATGCTGGCCGCTGGCATTGGCAATATCCATGGTAAATACCCATCAAATTGGAAGGGTCTTGACTTCGAAGCTTTAGCTGCAATCAAAGAAGCTACTGGTGGTGATGTGCCATTAGTTTTGCATGGTGGTACAGGCATTCCTGAAGATATGATAAAAAGAGCCATCTCCTTAGGAGTTGCAAAAATCAATGTTAATACTGAATGTCAGTTGTCTTTCGCAGCTGCTACCCGTAAATACATTGAGGCTGGAAAAGACTTAGAGAGCAAGGGTTTTGATCCGCGTAAACTTCTAGCTCCAGGTTTTGAAGCAATTAAAGCTACAGTAAAAGAGAAAATTGAACTATTCGGTTCAGCCAACAAAGCATAATCTATAATAAAAATTGAAGCCAGGAACGAAGTAAATACTTCGTTCCTGGCTTCATTCTAAACAATATTATCTAATATACCCATTGTTTTTCCACAGCATAGCACATCCAGGCTGTGTAACGCCCTAGTCATTGCAACATACAGCAGCTTCAAATCTAGTTCCTTCAATCCATAATCCTCATCCAGAGCTGTAACTATGACAGCATCAAATTCAAGGCCTTTTGCCATGTATGAAGGCACTATAACCGTTCCTCCCGTATAATTAGCATCTTCTGAATTTAGAAGTTTTACTTTGATATTTCCTCTTTTGTCCAAGAGCTTTTTCACTTCTTCACATTCATCAACCGTCTTACATATCATTGCAATGGTTTGGTATTTCTTGCTTGTCAAAGCCATTAATCTTTTTTCCAAGACCTCTATAAAGTCTTGTTTAGTATTGCACCTATATATTCCCGGTTTATCTCCGTGTCTGACAACAGGGCGGGCTAGTACCAATTCAGGAATTTTGCTAAGTTTCAAAACCTCATTTGCTAAATCCATTATTTCTATAGTTGTTCTATAGCTTTGTTCTAAGGTCAGAAACTTACTCCTACTATTTGTGAATACTTGTTCCAGTATATCCTTCCAAGTTTTGATTCCTCTATAGGAGTGTATTCCTTGAGCTAAATCTCCCAAAAGAGTAAATAGCTCTGTATTAAAAATTTTCTTCAGGGTATAAATCTGAAACAAGCTAAAGTCCTGTGCTTCGTCTATAACGCAATATTTTATATCAATCTTTTTATTAAAACCAAAGAGCTTAAGTTGCATATACAACAATGGCGTAAGGTCTTCCAGCTCTAGCTTCTTCATGTTTAGAATTCCGTCATTACTGCTGCAAAAGTACTCCATCATTTCATTATCTTCAGATCCACTTCCAAAGTATTTCATCTTATCTACACTTGTAGTCAGTTCTCTATAGTAATCCATCACATCACGTTTTGGGAAAAGTGCAATATAGTTTGGTATGGCAGTTTTCGCAGCATTTTTTAGAGAAATTAACTTTTTATCTCTTTCATCAACCAGTCTAATTACCTCAAGGCGCCTTTCATCAGAAGGCTCCATGGTTTTAAATACATTATCAATCTGCTTGTCATACCTATCTTCAGCAGCTTTAATGATTTTTACCTTCTCCCTTTTTAATCTCCTTGCTAAAGTTTTCTTAACTTCAGCAATTCTCTTATACAAAGGGTACTTTGAAAGGTCACTTATAGTCATTTTCTTTATTTCTACAGAGGTACAAAGAGTATATCCTCCAAAGCAAAAATCTTGTTCAGGTGCGAAAGTTTGCTCCAAGGATTTAACATACTGGTTAATTGTATCTCTAAGCTCTAGAGAGCCTTTAAATTGCGATACTGCACTTAATAAGTCTAGTTCCTTGTCACAGCCTACTTTTTCAGGAGTAATAAATCGAATCAGTTTTTCATCAGGATTTATGAGCTTATTTTTCACTCCTAAGAGGTCATAGGCAAAATCAATAAATGTTGTTTGCTTTACTCGCTCTACTCCAAGCTCTGGAAGCACTTCAGCTATATATTTCAAGAATAATCTATTAGGAGCTATTATCAAGAAGCTTTCCGGATCAAAGCTTTTCTCATAAGTATAAATCAGGTAAGCAATTCTATGAAGGGCAATTGTGGTTTTCCCACTTCCTGCCGCCCCTTGCACAATCAGCGGAAATGAAATATCTGCTCGAATGATCTCATTTTGCTCTGATTGAATCGTAGATACAATGTCCTTTAGTTTATTATCCTTGTTTTCCCCTAAAGCTGCCTGCAGGAATGTATCTGTCGTAGTGATGTCAACATCCAATATATCTTCAAGCTGTCCATTATTAATTGTAAATTGTCTTTTTAAGTGCAATTCTCCCTCAGCCGTTCCCGTTGCTGTAGCATAGGATACCTCTCCCAGCATCCCATCGTAATACACACTGGCAATAGGAGAGCGCCAGTCTATTATAATAGGCTCATTGTCTTCCTGCCTTGTAAGTGCTGCTTTGCCGATATAGTATTTTATAATTTGCGGAGTTTCTTTAAACTGAAAGTCAATTCTCGAGAAATATGGCTTTTTACGAGCTCTAATCAGCCCATCATAGTTCTTTGCCAGATTATCTAAGAATCTAGCATCAAGCATGATGCGTGAATAGCTTGAGCTGCTATCATCACGGTTATTAAGCTCTACATAGGCCTCCTGCATATCTGCTCTCAAATTTTCCTGTCTATCTTTTGCCGAAGCAATGGCGTTTTCTACATATTCAATGGTATATTTAAGCCGCTCTTGCTCTTCTTTATATTCTGGGTGATTTTTAAGTGTCATATATTACTCCTTACGCATTTATCCATAATTCACTTCTATATATTCAATTTCTCATATTTTAATGTTATCCAGTGTTATTATATGTTTTGCACTAAACCTCTTACATTAATCAAATAGTGCAAAACATTTTCCTCTATTCATATGTTGTGAAAAATACATTTTTGATAATGCAAAATCGGATGCTTCTACTGATTTTGTGTATGATAAATCTTTTTCTCAACATATTATATGTTTTGAACAAAGTGCAAAACATTTTCCGCTGTTTATATGTTGCGAAAAATACATGTTTGATAATACAAAATTGGATGCCTCTACTGATTTTGTATATGATAGATCTTTTTCTCAACATATATTAGCATAATGCATATTCGTAAAAAAATATAGACTTTTTCTTTCCTATGAATTATCCTATAGCTAAAGAATGCCCCAAAAAACCTGGGTTTTCACTTAATTGCATATAAAAACGTACTTAAAAGTTGATTATTCCTCGCTTGTGAATGGTCAACTTTTTCAATTTTAATAACAATCATTTTAATGGTTGACTAAGTCAACTATTGGTGATATGGTTATTATAATAACGATATGGGGTGATAAAATGGATTACAAGGATGATTTAATAATAAAACAAATCAGAGACTTCAACAGGGTTTATACTAATATTTTAGGTTTGCTTAACACACATATATTAGATAGCTCCTATACCCTGACTGAAGTACGTATCCTTCTTGAAATTAGTAAAACCATAGATTGCACAGCCAACACTTTAATCACAAAGCTAACAATTGACCGTGGATATATGAGCAGGATTATCAAAGGCTTTGAAAATAATGGACTTATTATGAAGAAAAGCTCCCAGGCAGATAACCGCATAAGCTTTTTAAGTCTAACACAAAGGGGCAAAGAAATTCTAGCTGAGCTGGAGGGCAAATCCGACCTTCAGGTAAAAGGTTTAATTGACCATTTATCAAATGATCATCAAAGAAAGTTGGTTGAATCAATGAAATTTATCAAAAATACTCTATTAGATGGTATAAACCCAATTTCTATACGAGCTTTTAAACCAGAGGATATTGAATATATCATTAATAGGCACCGGGCTTTATACGAAATTGAGTATGGCTTTACCTCTGAATTTGGGGATTATGTTGAAGAGTATGTCCGAAAGTTTATGAAGCACCATGATGAGGATAAAGAAATTATATGGATTGCTGAAGAGAAAGGAATGCCCGTGGGGGTAATAGCTATAGTAAGAGTCGATGATACTACCGCACAACTCCGCTGGTTTCTCATTGAGCCTGAGCTTCGCGGCAGAGGTCTTGGACACAAGTTAATGGAAACAGCTATTGGTTTCTGTAAGGTAAAAGGATACAAGCATGTTTTTCTTTGGACTGTTAATATACTGGAACCAGCTAGGCATCTATATAAAGAACATGGATTTTCACTCACTGAATATAAGGAACATGAGCTATGGGGACATCAATTGACTGAAGAACGTTGGGATTTATCATTTTAAAATTCAATTGTTTGGTATCATGTATGTGGACTAGCAATATAATATTCTATACTAAAGATTTCCTATTAAAATTCTTTGGATGGAAGGTGAAAAAATGATAGAGAGCATATACAAAACATTATTAGACAAAGTAAACTCGGGCAGCAAAGGTGTTGTTCTAACTTATATTGATTTCCATAGTGAGAGACAGGGCTCAATCACAGGAAAAATGCTGGTTACCCATGAAGAAATCAAAAATCAATCCTTGCTGATTCCTGATAATATCTATAAAGAAATATGTCTTTGTCTAGAAGGTGGAGAGCTAAAGGTTTTTAATATAGATCAACGTAAAGCAGTTTTGATTGAACCCTTTATTCCCAAGCCTCATTTAGTCGTCTTCGGCGGCGGACATATTGCCAAGCCCTTATCTGAATTTGCAGCAAGGGTCGGATTTTCTGTTACAGTCATAGATGATAGACCTTTCTTTGCCAACGCAGAACGCTTTCCTGAAGCTGATTCTGTGATATGTGAGTGCTTTGAGAAATGCTTTGATTTGATTAATTTGAATGCATCTGATTTTGTGGTTATTATAACTAGAGGCCATAGACATGACGGAGTAGTTTTACGTGAGATTTTGAAGCATGACCTGAGCTATATCGGCATGATTGGTTCAAAGCGCAGGGTAGCTGGCATGAGAGATGAATTGTTAATGGAAGGCTTTGCAAAAGCTAAGCTAGACTTAGTTAATGCCCCCATTGGACTTGATATTGGCGCAATTACCCCTGATGAAATCGCTATATCCATAGTGTCACAGCTTATCAGTTATAAAAATCAAGCTTCTACTCAAAAATTCGGCAAGAATTTTTCCAATCCAGAGCTTGACATAGAAGTTCTGAAAAAGGCATCTGAAAAATCATTGCTGCCCAAAGCTATTATAACTATATTATCATCTAAGGGCTCTGTTCCCAGGAAGGCAGGGGCAAAGATGGTGGCTTACTATGACGGCAGCACAGTAGGAAGCATCGGCGGAGGCTGTAGTGAAGCTGAGGTCTTAAATAAGGCCAAAGATATAATGCTAGATAAGGGCTTTTTTATTAAACAAGTTGATATGACTGGTGAAGTAGCCGAGGCCGAGGGCATGGTGTGCGGAGGGACTATGGAAGTTCTTATAGAAGCTTTTTAATATTGTTGTATTTCAAAGTCAATTCATGTATGTTAAAATCAAAATGTTGGTATTAATAATGCAAGGAGTGATTGTTATGAATCCATTTTTACAGAAACTGGTAGATCAAAAATTTATGACTGAAGGTCATGGAAATTATATTGAAGCAGCTGTACTGAGAAAGGACTCATTTATTATTTCAGGACATAAAGGTTTTGGAATTCTTCCCCTTATGGCAACAGTAAGCACCGTAGCCAAGACAAATTTTAAAATAAAGCAGGTAAAAGGCTTCGAAGATCTTAAGGAAGAGGCTGATTATTACATAATCGCGGACCTTAGCGACATTGATTATGCAAAGCTTATAAACGATACGATGTCAGTTCCTAATTCTTCTTTTATAGCTCTTAAAGACCCTGACCACCCATATTCTATCCTTAAGCTGCTTGGAGATGTGTACAAGGCCAATGGCGACACTTCAAAGGTTTATCAGATTATTGAATGTGTAAAGGTAGATGGCGAGAAACAGCTTGGTAAGATTACTCAGATGACCTTAAATGAAAATGGAAAAGTTGTAAAGGTTGATTTCGCAGAATAGTATATTTATAACTGTTCTTTCTCTTTCAAGTTAATCAGGTTTTTGAGATAATAAATTAACCGGTTAATTTCTGTGAAAGGGGCTGATTTTTAAAAATGATTAATAAGGTGATTTCTAACTAATATATGGGAGGCGCAAAGGTAATCCTCGTAAGATTACCTAACGCCTCCCATATTAATTTTGTCTTTATAAAATTCCTTGATTTTCTTCTAAAAGACTGATAAATTCATTTACTATAAAGGGATCAAACTGACTTCCCGAACATGCTCTTAATTCTTCAAAAGCATCTTTTATACTCATCGCATCTTTATATTCCCTCTTATGGGTCATAACGTCAAAAGAATCTATCACATTAATAATTCTAGCAAGTATTGGAATTTCCTCTCCTTTTAAACCATTAGGATAACCCGTACCATCATACTTCTCATGGTGATACAGTATTTCATAAGCAATATGAGACAGCTCTGTTGTAGATTTTGCAATTCTATACCCTATTTCAGTATGACTCTTCATAATTTCCCACTCTTCCTTGGTTAAGGCCGATGGTTTCATAAGTATTTGATCTGGTATTCCAATCTTTCCTATGTCATGCAATAAAGATAGAAGCTCAATTTCATCCAGCTTATCCTGGGATAAGTCCAGTCTTTTACCTAACCTTAAGCTTAAGTTCTTAATTCTCATTGTATGTTCTTCTGTCTCACTATGTTTTTCATGCAGCGTTCTTAGAAGCGAGCTTATGGTTGCGTTCCTTGCACTATTGTTTTCCATAAGCTTATTTCGATACATTCTATTCTCTGCCAGACTCATCACATATTCTGAACCTAGACTATTCTTCTCTTTTTCAGCATACCCCAATGCGATGCTTATTTTAAAATGAAACTCTGATATTTGTGCAACTGCTTCTCTAATTCTATTAATCAAATCAGATACATATATTTTATCCTTATCTCTTATTAAAATTACGAACTCATCTCCGCCCCATCTTGAAACAATATCCTTGGCATCACAAAGCTTCTTGATTACACTACCAACTGCACAAAGGAGCTTATCCCCTTCTACACGTCCTATACTATCATTTGCCACCTTTAAGCCGTTAAGGTCTCCAATAATTATAAAATAGCGTGATTTCTCATCTTTATCTAAGCTCTCGAATTGCTTCTCCATGTAAACTCTGTTTTTCAGCCCTGTAAGCTTATCTGAATAATTCAAAAATAATATTTCTTCTTCATACTTTTTCCTATCTGTTATATTCGATAATGTGCTTACTATCCGCATTGGCTTGCCATACTCATCTTTTTCTGCAACTTTCCCTCTCTGCTGCACCCACATTATATCTCCAGATGCTCTGATGACCCGATATTCAACAGAGAAGTACTCAATATCTCCATTAATAGCCTGATCATATTTACTCTTTAATCTATCAAAGCATTCAGGATAAATTCTCGAAATAAAACCTTTAAATAGCTCAGGTCCATTATCTTCAGTATACCCGACCAGCTTCTTCCACTCAGGGCTGATAAATAATTCTTTGCTCTTTATGTAGTAATCCAAAAATCCATCATTTGTTGCCTCCATAATAAAACGGAATCTATTATCTTTTTCGTTCATATCCATATAGGCAGAGTTTAATTCCACAAGCATTTTATTGATAGAATTAGCTAGCTTATAAAACTCATCGCTTCCTGTCATTTCTAAGGACAAAGTAGCATCCTTTGTCACTGCAACCTCATTCATAAAGTTATCCAACATATAAATTCTTTTTAGAATATACTTGTCCGCAATTATGGCTATAAGAATTACAATAACCCCTATTAATATTAAAAAGTACCTAATAAAGGTATTAAAATAGAAATTTATTGCCTTAAAGTCGTCAAGCTCTTTAACGATTGAAATAATTATTGAAGCATCACCATTTATATCTGCTATTATTTTATCTGCCTTTATAAATTCTTGATTCCTCTGATTAATATTAATATGGTATAACTCCTTTAGGTTGCTATCATATGTACTAAACTTCACAGTCACATCAGCTACATTTTGTATATAGTTTAATAGTTCATCATCAATCTCACGGACAAATACCAAAGCACCATTGCTTTGCAGGTCTGCAGCTGAAGTCGTTATATGTGTCGCAGCAATAATAAAAGCTTTATCCTTAATTAAAAACAAACCCACCGTTTCATCATCTTTATCATGCTTTATTACTAAATCTGTTAAATCCTCTAATATACCATTTTCAAGCTCCAACGCACTCCTGTAAACTATGTCTCCGTGAGCATCTAAAAAAACCATCATCTTTAGATTCAATGTTTTTAAAGTACTATCCGTTAGATTTGATTCTATATACTTTGTATTTGAATTTCCTATGAATTCATAAGTATCATCCCAGTAAGCCCAATCCATAAGCGTACTCTTAATATTGTCTTCTTCGTTGTGGATTATATTATCAACAACTCTGAAATCCCTACTAATTTCTTGTTGCTGCTGTTTATTTATGTACCCGAAATATGTAAAATTAAATATGAAATATGTTATTACTATTAAGAGAAATACGCTTAGACTTCCTATTAGAAGAACTTTATATTTAATCTTCATAATTAATCCTCCTCAACAACAACATCGATTAATTTTGGTTTACTTTTATTGAGTACATAAGTATATATAGCTTCTTATAATACATTATATATACTTATTTAATTAATGTAAATAATGGCTATTATTCTTAGATATGTTTTATCCATAAGTATTTATTATCCATTATAACCATAATAAACCAAAGGGTCTGACTTGATGTATCACGCCAGACCCTTTCTCGTTATACGCACTTTTTTATTTTGTTAATCGTATATATCCGAAAATTCTATATTAATCTTTTCAATATGCTGCTGGTCTTTAGTTGAAGCTATTTCTTCTTCATATTCACAGCTTACTTCCCTATCTGGAAGTTCAATTATAAATTCTGTACCCCTCCCAAGCTCACTTTCAACATAAACAGTGCCCTCATGAAGTTCAACCAGGCCTTTTACAATTGATAATCCAATACCACTGCCTTCCTTAAGTCTAGTTGAGGCCCTATCCACTTGAACAAAACGATCAAATATCACTGTCCTCATTTCTTCCGGTATCCCGACCCCAGTATCTTTTACACTTATTATCAATCTTGTTTCCCTGATATAAATCCTTACTAGAATCTGTCCACCAGGGGGTGTATATTTAATAGAATTAGAAAGAAGGTTTAGCATAATCCTTTCAATTTTATCAGGATCACAAGCTATTACTTTCTCTTCAATCTCCGTATCAAAGATTAGTTGAATATCTCTTGATTCAATGTAATCTGCAACAGAGAGCGTAATATCTTCAACTATCATTACTACATCACAATTCTTCATATATATTTTTAAGTATCCTGCATCAATTTTGGTAATATCAATTAGATTTGAGACCATACGTATGAGTCTGAAACAATTCTGCTTAATGATTTTTCTATACTTCCTCAGATTTTGGTCTGTCCCCTTTACCTTTCCATTTCTTAATAGATGATCAATCATTTGTTCTGCAGAAAAAATAACATTGATTGGAGTTCGGAGTTCATGAGAAAGATTAGCAAAAAAAGCTGTGCGAAGCATTTCATATTCTTTTGCTAGACTCAGCTCCTCGGTACGTAACTTTAGGGTTTCATCTGCCTTTTTATATAACATGTCAAGTTCTTGGTTTTTTAATTGGATGGTTTTCCCTTGGATAAAGCTTTTAAGATAGGCAGAATAATTGATTCTTGATATAATAGCTGCAAATATCATCAACAAAATTGTATATATAGTGCTTCCTAAAAGCATTGGTGCATCATTCATCACGATCCAAATACCTGCCATATAAATATAATTCGGCATTACATATACTACTATTCGTTCCTTTGTATTCAGATAAACAACAGAAGATATGCTGAGCATTGCAATTGCAAACGAAAAAGGCTGTTGATGAATTACTGTGGCATTTACTGCCGCTAAAGAACTAAGAATTAATACTATGAGGTTCAATATTATATGCAGGGTATTAAATAAAGTATAATTATAGTCTTCTACTTTTTTAACTCTAAATGTCAAGAATATGAATAGTGTCGCTACAATGAAAAGTAATGAAAACAGCACAAATAAAAATATAATTGAAATACTTCTTAAATCTTTTTGATCAAGGGTTACCATATTTACGAATAAGACACTAAATGTTAGTATCATTAAAATTACCGCAAGTATTCTTTCCCTTTTTATATTAATTATAAGAAGATTTTTGCGAAATTCACTTCTATAAGCTTCCTCTATTTCAATACTATCTTGCCGAAGTTTATGCGCAAATCCAGATAAACTCTGCCTTAACATATTACACCTCAGTTCTATATTCTGCCTATTTACGACTTCCCATATGGTAATATCTGTTTATTCTACAATTTATTTCATTCTCCTTCTCAATTATATGCATATGAAAATTAATATTCCAAGAAAGCGGTTATATCATTATCTAAGATAAGAATTCTTCTGTCTTATTGGAACTTCTTTACTTTTAACTCGTCATAACAATATAACAACCAATAAACAGTTCCTTAAGGAGGATATTAAGATGAGTAAAAAAGTTGTATTAGTTAGCATTCTAGCATTTGTATTTACATTTGGTGCATTATGGGGCGGAATTTCTTATGTAAATTATGCTGAAACCCCACAGGCACAGACGCTTCAAAAAACAATTTCAGTCAGTTCAGAAGGTTCAGTAAAGGTAAAGCCTGATATGGCTTCTATCAACGTAGGTGTGCAAACAGAAAATAAAAGCTCAAAAATAGCTCAACAAGAAAATGCAACAAAGATGAGTAAGGTAATGTTAGTTCTTAAAGGGCTAAAAATTGCAGATGCCGACATCAAAACTTCCCAGTATACAATTTACCCAGTGGAAACTTACTCTCAGAATGATCAACGTTCATATATAACTGGTTATAGAGTAATCAATACATTAGAAGTAACAATTAGGGACATTTCTAAGGTTGGAGCAGTAATTGATGCAGTAACAGCTAATGATGCAAATACAGTTTCAAACATTCAATTTACAGTAGCTGACCCAGATAAATACTACCTACAAGCTTTAGAAAATGCAACAGGTAAAGCAAAAGCAAAGGCTGGTGTATTAGCTAAACAGTTTGGAATTACAATAGGTTTACCATCACAAATTAATGAAATAAGTGGTGGCTACAATCCTCCAATCATGTATCAATCCATGGACGCTGTAAAGGCTAGAGCTGAATCAGCACCTGCAACAAGTATTTCTACAGGTGAATTAGAAATAAAAGCCTCTGTAGGCCTAGTTTACGCATATTAATAGACACAAAATAAATAAGAACTGCTTGCCGATAAAGCAAGCAGTTCTTATTTATTTAAAACTATATAACAATTGGCTATCTATTAATCCTGAGGCAAGACTCTTCCAAGCTGCCTAATTAGTATTACACCCACTATTGCCGGCAGTATTTGACCAATGCATAAGCTTATCGCTAATACACTATAAGGTAAACCAAGAATTGGTGACAGCCATAGTGGTACTATTAGACCTGGTCCAAATATTATTGGAATTGCAACCAGTAATTGATTAAGCTTAAATCTTTTTACTAAATAAACTAAGGTTGAAGTAATCACCCCCACTGATATTCCGCCTATGATATCAAATAAACCAAGTCCTCCCATTAGGGTATTGCTCAAAAGATTTGCAATTCCTAGAGGAATTATGAGAAATGGGAATAGATAGCTAAGCGAGTATAGGGACGTAGCTATCCTAACCTGATAAGCTCCGAAAGCAAAGCCTTGTGTCGCAAACATTAGCACAATATAAAGTGCAATAATCATTGAAGAAATAGTAAGTTTTTTAGTGTTTTTCATTTAACATCATCCTTTCACCATATATACAGCAGCCAACTGCTCCATTGAAAGCTGGGTTATCTATAACAACAACCTCATTGTAGTCTTTCTTTAGATAGTTGATAAGCGCTAAGTTTTGCGCTACGCCGCCTGACAGAACTAATTTAGATCCTCTAAACTTTGTGAGTAGTGGTTGAAGCCTTTTGTACAAGGAGTAGTTGACACCTGCGCATAACTCTCTAATGTCTACCCCTTCAGCTATTTTACCTATAAGCTCTGATTCTGAGAATACTGCACAAGTCGAATTCAACTCTACTGGGTTTTCATAGCACTTGAACATTTCATTTAGTCCAACCTCTAGTATCCCTGCCATATTCTCTAGGTACCTGCCACAGGAAGCAGCACATTTCTCGTTCAACTCAAGATCCGTAACGATGCCTTTTTCTATCCTAACTATTTTAACGTCTTGACCCCCAATATCTAATAAAATAAAGTCCTTCAAAGAAGTTTGATGCATTGCACCATAAGCATGAGCTTTAATTTCATTTATTGGTGTGAACATCTTTAAATCTGTATTATTCCTTCCATAGCCTGTAGAAACGCCAATGTCGATTTGTCCAAAATTCAGCTTATCGAAATTTACTACGATCTTACCATCAAAGCTGCAATAGTCCCTATAAAAAGACATCGTGCTAATACTCAGCTTATCTTTAAATACACCATTTTCATATAAAGCCATCTTGACTTCACGGCTTCCAAGATCTACTCCTAGTACTTTCATTCTGTTCCCCCAATAGATCAGACATCATATCAAGAAATGCCTCCAGTCTCAGCTTAGTCCGCGAATCAAGCTGATTAAGCTTATCACCCTCTATTGTAAGCACTGGCAAATCTAACTCTTCTTTGATAATAATATCTTCGATCGCTCTATAGCAAAATGCCTGCGTATAATGTACTATGGCATCTATTTTTCTTTCTTTTATCTGCTGCTTTATCTCTTGAAGCCTAAAATTTATATCATATGGATAAGTATAATCATGATACTGCTGGTAAATGTCTTCTGCCTTTTCTGCTCTTGGAAATGCGAACTCCCTTTGCACCTCATTGTATACAAACCTCGCATTAAGCTTTTCTACATATTCATAGATATCGCAAGTCATTGGAGGTACACCGATATAGCCCAACCGTATCTTTCTTTTGCACGGCTGTCTCATCTTTATTTCTTCAAGCTTATAACTCATCCTATCCTCAAGTTCTTCAAGATTTCCATTTAGATCACTTAAGATGACTTGGTACAAATGATTTTCAAACCCCGTGGCTTTTCCGTCCACATAAGTTTGTTTATCTATCTCCTTGGCGAGCTTTCGTATAGGATCAAGTCTTTTTCTTACTTGCTCTACTGCTTCAGCACTTACCCCAAATACCTCCATCAATTTTTCAATGGATTCCTTTATGTCTGACTTCTGGTGGCTGTGTGGGAAGCCGAAGGGTATTATATTAACTCCTTTTGATTCCAAGACCTCAATTAAAGCTTTGCTATTGGAGCAATCACCTTCCACAACCCCTATTACATCCTTTATGCCATTTTGTATACAAGCTCCATATATTCCTTTGATCCACGCACATAGACTTTTAGGAAATCCGTCTCTTTCTGCTAAATCTATATAGCTTGCATAGCTTTCTGAATTAACAAAAAGATTATTTAAGTCAATAACCTTGTACCCAGCAGCATGCAAAACCTCAACTGGTACGGTTGTTGTGATACCAATAACTTTCATACTTCACCTCCAGATAACAATCAAACAAAAAAAGGGCCCTCAAGCCCTTATAAAACAAAATAAGCTATCTTCACCGATAGCTGGCCCGTAGTTTTGTTTAGAGACAGGATGGTTACAAACTGTCTGTTATTAAATTTATGATATCATTATAACATGTGTTTCAGTTAATATAAAGACTTTTCCATTCAAATCGCCAGGGTATTTAAGGAAATTACAGTGTAATTAATTTGTAACAATATATTAAAAAATATATAATAGTTATATATAGTAAAACTGTATACGATCTTAATCAGTTTCGGTATAAAAAGGGGGAGAGAAATTGCAAGATAAAGAAAACAAAAGTGTTTTGTGGGTAACCATATCACTAATATTAGCAGCATCTCTAGTTATTTCATCCTATATTGTAACCGCAGGAATAAAAGAGATAAAAGGGCCAGGAAATTCACTGTCTGTGAAAGGCTCAGCTAAGAAACAAATTACATCAGATTTAGTAGTATGGAACGGTTCCTTTAGTTCGCAATCGCCAATACTTTCAGATGCATTTAAAGATCTAAAGGTTAGCGAGGGCAAGGTAAGAAGCTACTTGGCAAGTAAGGGGATAGATGACAAAGATATGATTTTTTCCTCTATTACTACAAGTACAAATTTCGTGATACTGCCAAATGGCATGTATTCAAACCAAGTTGACAGCTACAGACTATTTCAAAATGTTGAGATTCGATCTGGCGACATAGAAAAGATTACCAGCATATCAAGAAGTGCTACAGATTTGATAAATGAAGGCGTGCAATTTCAATCAAATGCACCACAATACTTTTATACCAAGCTTGCTGATTTGAAAATAGATATGATTGGATTGGCAACTGAGGATGCAAAAGCAAGAGCTGAGAAAATGCTTTCTGCGACAGGCAACGGTGTTGGAAAATTGAATTCAGCAAATGTAGGTGTATTTCAAATAACGCCATTATATTCTGGTGAGATATCAGATTATGGCATCAATGATACCTCATCCATAGAGAAAGAGATTACTTCCGTTGTAACCTGTGAATTTGAAGTGAAATAAATTAAATAGTAGAGGGGTCAGGCTTGATTTAAACGCAAGCCTGACCCCTTCAAAATTAATTTTCTCCCATGAATCCTATTATATTCAGCTTCATTTTATCTACCTTTGAATAAATAGCCATCTTTGTTTTATCTTGATATGTGTACTTTACAATTCCAGTATCTTCTTTAGATATCAAATCTCCCAAGCCCTCAATAAGCAGCGGGTGCCCTATCTGTTCTAAATTTGGATGCATAATGATTGTCCCATTTTGATCTGTTATAATCATATAGCCATTTGCTCCAAATTTAATATCTTTTACTTCTTTAACAATTAAGTCTAAATTTAAATCTACTGAGAGAACTCCTATTACTTCATCCTCATTATATACAGGAAGTGAAAGGGTTATCATAGAATTTCCCGTTCCAAAGTCTAAATATGGCTCGCTCCATGTAAACTCCGTATTGTTAAGGGCATTAATATACCAAGGTCTACTTGTAGGATCATAATCTTTCGGAAGCTCAACTTCAGGATATACGTGCATTTTTTTGTCTATCATTCCTACGTAAATGTTCTCTACCTCTGGGTAAGTATCTCTATAGTCCTTAAATTCCTTGAGTATATTTTCTAAAGCCCCACTTTTATCTTCACTTAAGAGACCCTGGAAGTCTTGACCCTTACTGATTAAGTATAACCTTTTCTCAATCTCATCTGCTGACTTTGTTATAGCGAGAGATGCCTGATTGATTGTTTGTTTACTTTGATTAATCAAATCATTTGATTTGTTATCACGTTCTTGCTTATATGATAACAAAGTAGATATTGCATAATATTCTGCCATAGCAAAAGCTGCTATCACTAAAAAAGCGATTGCTGCTACTAGTATTATGAATCTTTTTGATTTTGTTTTGCGTTTTCCTTTATCTATCTCAGTCAATATATCCAACCCCTTAATATTAAGCTATTACTTTATTCCATAGTACAACCCAAAATACCTCCTAAAAGTTGGTTATATATAATATCGCTAAATTATAAATTTATTGCGAAAACAAAATCTATCTGATTTTAGGCATGTAAAAACCCCTTAGATAGTAAACTATCTAAGGGGTAAAATATACATCAATTAAAGAATTGTGATATTTTCTGCTTGTGGGCCTTTAGGTCCGTTAGTTACATCATAAGAAACTTTTTGACCTTCTTGTAGTGATTTATAGCCCTCTGAATTTATTTGAGAAAAATGTGCGAATACATCTGTTCCATCTTCTCCAGTTATAAATCCAAATCCCTTTTCTCCGTTAAACCATTTAACTGTACCATTCATATACTTTTACCTCCAAAACATTATTTCTTAAACTCTTTGTATTTACTTAACAATAGAATTTACATATTAGTATACTATATTTTTAGTATTTCATGCAATATATATGTGTTCTATTATCTACCATTTATTTAAGCTATACTTATGATGCCATATTTTATCAAATAAAGCAAGTCATTTCATTTTTTTCATATAATATATATTAAACCATAATATTATGAAGTATTTTGCAGCATAATTCCCAAAGGAAAATCCATTGATAATCTATAAGTATTTATTGTTTCTCAATAAATACTTATAGATTATCAATGAAGTCAGTGCTATAATATCCATAAAAAGGATTTTATAAGGTTTTTATATAGAAAGCAAAATTTTTCTATATGACTTACCGAGTTCATAATTTGCAGTAGCTCTTAAGTTTGTGCTGCTTTACCTTTTTCCATTTATAGGTTTGCAGCGTTCATAGCAAAATACTTCTTCTACTTTACCATAGCTACAGCTATTAGTATCATTTTTGCTATCGCCGCATTTTTTTGCTTAGTATTGGCAGATGTATTTAGATAAGTAATACTATATAAAGAAGAAAACAACTTAACTGTATGAGGAGTGAGGGAAGTGTCTAATATAGCAAATTTGGATGTCCTAAGGGCAAACGCAATCCGCTTCTCTATCTTGGAAGAAATCTGGCAGGCATTAAACTTTCAGCCTAATGATATTCTAGAATATGTAGAGGATAAGAAGGATGAGTATTAAAGTACATAATGCAATTTTTTATTGTCTTGCCTTTTTAATTGGCGCACTGTTATTATATTGGCTAAAAAATGCAGATAGCAATACCATAAGGATTCTACTGCTGCCTCATGCAAGATTGACAGAAATCTATTACAATATCTCTTTGATTTATATTGATGAAATAGGTTATTCCTCTGCGGATGGTGCCTTTGCAATTGCACGGGAATGTATGGGCAGTAATTTTATCATTATGATGTTTGGAATGACTTCCTGCTTATTTGCTAGTCATTTCATAGGTGCAAAGAAATTGCTGTGGTTAATTACCAGTTTACTACTCAGCATTGTAATTGGTATTTTAGTAAGCTGTATCAGGATTATAGGCTCCGTTGCATTTGTAACGAATCCTAAATTTGCTCTTCTGCATTCCGGAGTTGGTATCTCCCTCTATTTCTTTACTCTTACAGTAAGTTATATCATATTGAAAAAAGTGTTTGGGAGTGAAAAAAGTGAAAAAGCTATTTAGTCCCCTATTTATATTCGTTTTTGTTGTTCTGCCCCAAATTATAGCTTTAGGCTATACCCCTGTAGTATTCGGTCTTTCAAGCATAAACTCATTAGCGATTCCAATAACTATCATGCTGCTTGCCAGTTCTTTCTTTGCTGTATATGCTTACAAAAGACGTAAACAACAAGTTATCAGCACAAGCATACATATTGCAATTTCAATTGTTTACTCTATGAGTATTGTCTGGAGCATACTATATGGTCCTGAGTTCTCTAATTTACAGAACTCTATTAGCCCTAAATTACTATTTATTGCGGCATGCGTTATCTCTATTATCTACGCTATACTTGGAATTTCATATAATACAACTGCCCCAGGTAAAACCTATGACGTGGTGAAATATGTTGTGGGCATAATCTTTGTCCCACTTACCTGGTTTTTATCAATCAATCTAGCCAGCGGTGCTAACAACAATGCCATGGCGCTAATACTGATAATTGCATCTGTCTACGCGCTTATATTCTTTATAGCCAAACTGCTATTTATAGGTAGTTTGCGTTTACCGCCCCTGTCTTTAGATCATAAACCCAGTAAAAGGTACTATATTGCAGTGTTTGTTATAACACTTTGCATGCCCTTGCTAGGGCTGAGTATTAATCAAGCCTTTTCAGGTTTTGGCAGTGATAGTCCTTCAGTAGGATTATTTGGGGATTTTAGTCATCCTTTGTTTTATATCATTGCAGCCGTAAATGGCTTGCTTCTCCTTATCCCGCCTGTAGTAAACAAAGGATTAAGATTATTTCTGTTTTATCTCAATTCTGTGGGCTATGCTTATATACTTTATTTCCTTGGGGTCTTCCTTCCAATTCTCCCGCTTGGATTTATTGGCATCATCCTTTATGGTTTAGGACTCCTTGTACTTGCACCTCTTTTTGCTACATTGTTGCAAGGATACCATTTGTCTAAAGAATGGGTTAACCTATCAAAATCGTATAGCAAGCTCCTAATTACTGCGATCTTTGTCATTGGAGTATTAACCTTGCCCCTTTCTATGGCCGCCATATCTTGGGGTGACAAGGAAAACTTGCACCTTGCTGCACAGTATCTTGAGCCGAAGAGTTTTAATAACACTGAAACAGTAAATTTAATCAGACTCAAAAGAGCTTTAAATAATATTAAAGGCAGTCTCCAGGTTACAAGGGGGTTACTTGGCTTTTCGGAAAGCAATATCCCTATTATCTCGAACTTATACAACCGTATCATATTGGATGAGAAAATACTTTCTCCAGATAGTATACTGGCCTTAGATAACCTATTCTTTGATGCAGGTCATAATCTCAGAACAGAACATATCTCCAACTCAGATATTGTGAGCAATAATGTCCGCCTTATTGATGCTATTAGTGAAACAAAGTTTGATGAAAAAATCGGTGTTTATAGAACCTGGGTAAATATAAAATTAAGGAATGCATCCTTTGAAGGCAATGGCGAATATAGCACTACATTTAAGCTTCCGGCTGGTGCATATATTAGTGATTACTACCTAGATGTTCTAGGTACACGAAAGTTCGGGCTGCTGACAGATCGCCGAGCCGCTTTGTTTATTTATAGTAAAATTGTGAATACAAGACGGGATCCGGGGCTGCTCCGTTATATAGGACCAAACACCTTGGAGCTTAGAGTTTTCCCTTTTGCAGCAAATGAAGAAAGAGAAACGGGATTTGAAATCATCCATAGCCAAAAATTTGATTTTGATTTAGGCACTAAAGTAGTTTCACTTGGCGGAGATAATGTGCAAAAGGAAATCAAAGTAAGTGGTGCGGTTTTATTGCCTGCAGCACAAAAGGCTTCTTTGAAGTCTGTCAAGCGAATGCCAAAATATCATTTTGTAATAGATAATTCAAAGAATAGCAACGTTCAATGGCACATAAACCAGGTTGTGGCATATGCAAAAGCAAATCACATTGAAGCTGCAGATGTGACTTTCGCATCCTATAAGCTTCAAGTACACACTCTTTCGGATATGACTCACATAAAGCATATACCTGAAGGCGGTTTTAACCTTAATATGGCAATCCATAAGATTTTAAGCTCTGAAGATGAAAATATGTTTCCTATCATAATCGCTGTAACTGATAATATGCCTGCGGCGGTGCTGCCCATAGATATTCAGCCCTTGGCGGCTAAGTTCCCCGAAAGCTTATATTACTATGTTTTGAACCATAATCTCACAGTTACACCCTATTCCTATGAAGACAATAGTACCTCTTATACTGCAACACCCCTAATAATTACACCTATTTTAGACTTTAATGGAACCTATGTTTTAGATAACGATAAAAACGAATTGGTATTAACTAAGGACTCTACCGACAAATCTGATTTTACTGGAAACCAATATGAAGATGCCATATTATTAGATGCTATGATTCAAAAGGAACTGCTAGGGGGTAAGCCGGATACCGTGGAATTGGTCCGCGAAAGCTTTAAAGCGAAAATACTGACTCCACAAACTGCCTTTATAGTAGTTGAAACCCAGGAACAAGAAGAAGAGCTTTTGGATTTACAGGAGCGAATTCTGAACAACAATGAATCAATTCCGACAGTTACTCTTGATGAGCCCTCATTAGCACTATGTGCAATCGCATTTCTATTTATAATACTCATATTAAAAATAAAAAAAGCGAGGAATCCGCTTAAGGGATAAATGCTTCTTCAGCGGCATTCCCTTAAATTCGGTTCCTCGCTGCTTTTCATTTTAATCGTTTCCCTTCGGCACTAAATGGCGGTAAGGCACAGGAGATTCTAAAACGATGGTTGTATTAATATCTCCGTATGGCATTAAACGGTCAATCAACATCTTCATACTGCCCATATCTTTGACTGCCGCCTTGATAAAATATGAAGTGCTTCCTGTTACACGGTGGCATTCTAATATATCCCCATCTTTTTTAATCATATGCTCAAATTCATTGTTGGACACCTTAAGCGAACTCAATTGAATAAACAAGATTGTAGCTCGATCAATTGCTGCAAGTGAAACCCTTGCAGTAAATTCCTCAATAATGCCTTTTTCTTGAAGCCGAAGTATCCTCTCAGTAATACTAGGTCTGCTAAGTGCTATCTTTTTTGATAATTCACTTATTGTTATACGAGCGTTTTCCTGCAGAATTTTAAGCAAATCAATATCCAATTTATCCACCCTATGACCTCCTTCAAAATGAAGCTATTTAATTGTTTTTTTATTCAAAATTAATGTTTATAGCTTCCTATTCCTTCAATTCTTTATATTCATTAATTTTTATATATTATATCATTAAAATAGGGATATTAATATTAAGTATTATAAAAGCAAAATAGGAGGTAATCTTATGTTTTCAAAGGAAATAATAAAGAATCTTGCTAAATCATCATGGATAAGATTAATGTTCGAAGAAGGATCAAGACTTGCTGCAATACATGGAGCAGAGAATGTCTATGATTACAGTATTGGGAATCCTTATGCAGAGCCTCCAGCCGAGGTTATAGAATCACTAAAAAAACATGTGTTAAGTGATGAAAAGGGAACGCATAGATACATGAATAATGCAGGCTACCCAGATGTTCGAGAAAAAATCGCTAAATCTTTGGGCAAGGACAGTTCCGTAGAACTTTCATCCAGCAATATAGTAATGACCGTTGGTGCTGCAGGAGCCTTAAATGTTGTTCTAAAATCCCTTCTGAACCCTTTGGAAGAGGTAATCGTTTTTGCTCCATATTTTGTTGAATATAATGCTTATGTTGAAAATAATGGCGGGCGAACAGTTGTAGTAAAACCAAACCCTGCAACTTTTGAACCTGATTTAGAAGACTTTGAAAAGAGTATCACTGCAAAGACAAAGGCTGTAATAATCAATAATCCTAACAATCCAACCGGAGTTGTATATAGTGAAGCAACACTAAAAAATGTAGATGCAATTATAACAAGGAAGCAAAAGGAACTTGCCACTACAATATTTGTTATTTCAGATCAACCCTATGCTAAAATTGTTTATGATAACATTAAAGTTCCAAATATGCTTTCTATATTTAAAAATACAATTATTGTAGATTCTTTTAGCAAATCTTTGGGCCTTGCAGGTGAAAGAATCGGATATATAGCCGCAAGTAGTAAAATTGAAGGTATAGATCTCCTTATGAAAGCATTTGCTTTCTGCAATCGTACTTTGGGGTTTGTAAATGCTCCGGGGTTGTTTCAAAAGGTTGTGGGAGATGCATTTGATGCAACAGTAGATACTACAGGATATGAAAAAAGAAGAAACTTTTTATATGAAAATCTGACTAGATTAGGATTTGAATGTGTAAAGCCACAAGGAGCTTTCTACCTTTTTCCAAAGGCATTAATTGCTGATGATGTGGAATTTGTTAAGAGAGCTATGAAATATAATTTATTGCTTGTTCCAGGAAGCGGCTTTGGATATCCAGGATATTTCAGAATGTCCTACTGTGTGAAATTTGATATGATTGAGAAATCTATCGCTGCATTTGAAAAGTTGGTTGCAGAGTTTAAGTAATCAATTGATAAAACTTCATATAAAAGATGTAAAATAAAATGCATAGTCTCAAGGCGTGAGACTATGCATTTTATTGTTTAAATTTAATTATTTAAAAAGACAATAATTATTTTTCAATGAATATCCACGGACAAAGCTTTCTCTCAAGCAAGTCTATACCTTTAAATATTAAGAAGCCCATAAGGCTAATTCCTATTATGCCGGCAAACATTTCTTTGTATCTCAAAATTGCCCACTTGTCCATAATAAAGAACCCTATTCCATAGGAGGTTGCAAAGTTTTCACTAAAAAACAACACAGATATGCCTACCCCTATACTAATTCTTAAGGCCGAAATAATTTTGGGAAGTACTGCAGGTATAATTAAATGTACATACATAGCCCATTTATTTAAGCCAAGGGATTTTACAGAATAATGCAGCTGCCTAGGTGTCTCCTTAACTCCATCTCTTGTTGCTAGAAGTATCTGAAATACAATGATGCTAATGAGCAGAATAATCTTTGATCTATCACCAAGTCCAAACAGCAGCATAAATACAGGGAGAAAAGCTATTTTAGGAATCGTATAAAGTATGTATATCACTGGGGATAATACCCTGTCCGCTCTCTTATTAGATCCTATCCACAGACCCAAGGGAACTGCTATAACCATGGCTATAGCTACAGCAGTTATTACCCTCAGAATACTGACTCCTATATGTAGGGCTAAGTCTCCCCTAAGCAATTGAATGAAAACAATGAATGTTTCATAGGGATTGGGTACTACCTTTGATCCAATCACACTATGCACTAGGTACCAAAATATCAATATCATTAGAACCCCGTACAAAGTCTTACTTTGGATAATTCTTTTCAGTGTCTTCATTGTTCACCACCCTACTCATGTCATTGCCTCACTTCATTACCCTGGTATTAGTACTCTATTCTATAAACGTAAAGTTACTTATATCCTCTAACTTATAGGACTTTTCAACTAGTTTCTTTGATTGTGTCCATTCTAATACCTTAGTAAAGCTTTCATTTGTTACCTTCTGAGCTTTTGTATATTTTACTCCTCTGCCTAAATAACCTTGTATTGCTTCTGGAAAACCATACTTCGTTAGTACATTGCTATATTCTGATGCATCAGTAGTATTGATATACTCAACAGCTGCATTATAGGCTCTATAAAATGCTTTCACTTCTGCTGAATTGCTGTCTATGGTTTTTTTATTAAATAAGAGTGTTCCCGCTTTTATTCCGTATTCCTTAGAAGTCGCTAAAACATTAGCACCCTTTGCAACAAGCATGCTTGCTTGTGGCTCTGTAAAAATTACACCATCAATTTGATCAGCCAGCAACGCTTCAAATCTTGCTGTAAAAGCAGGTATGCTGACTAATTTGTACTCTATACCATTCTTCTTTGCCATTTCATCCATGATATACTCTAATACAAAGTTTGGAACAACTGAGACGCTTTTTTTATCAAGCTTTGCAAAACTGTCAATTCCAGACTTCGGTGAGGTTAGCAGTTTAAAATCTTCGTTTATATCTGAGGTAATCTTCATTTCAATTCCATTCTCATGGAAAGTAAGGGATGTCATAATGTCCCCTATAATAGCATCAATATTACCCGTCTGTACAGCTACATTACGGTCATTAGGTGAATTAAAGGGAACTAATTCTACAGATACCCCTTCCTTTTCATAAAATCCCTTTTCTTTGGCTATTATGATAGGAATTGCTGATTCTGCAGGTAAAACCCCAAACTTTATTGTGTAATCAAGTGCCTCTTTCTTTTCACAACCTACAAATAGGCTTGATATGATTGTCAGCGTTAATAGTAGTATTAATATTTTTTTCATAAGTACCCTCCAAATTAATAAAATTAGTCCTTAAATAAGTCTGTAAATTTTTCTAAATCATAGTCCAGTAAAACACCATTTCTATGGAGCTTATAGGGATTTGTTATCTTCGTATTTATTCCGCCCACTGAAGTAAATGCCAGCAAAAACCCTGCTTCCTTCATCCAGTCTATGTTTTCATCGGTATAAATCCCAAAAGGATATGCAAATACATGTTCAGTGCTAACATAGTCCTCACAGATTTTCAAATCCTCTAGGAATAAATCCTTACCTACACTTAGTAATGCCCCTTGCCCTTCTTTTCTTGTATGTAAAGCCGTTGTGTGGTTGGCATATTCAAAAACATCTTTCATTTGGTCTAATTCCTTATGGGATAGACAGACTGATTGAGTTACAGAATAGCTTTGTTCATTGCTAAAAATCCAGTCTTTAACAATAAAACCCACAGCATGAAACCCATATTTCTTTAATATAGGATAGGCATAAAGCAAAATAGACTTATATAAATCATCAAAGGTTAAAAGCACAGACTTTTCAGGTATTGTTTTGTCATAATAATAAAAGTCTACAACATCCTTAAGTGTCAATGTTACGTAACCCGCCTCATATAAATACTTCATTTGGCTTTCAAAGGCTTCAAGGTATGCAAACAGGACTGGTGGCAATGCATCTTGATAATCCTGCTGGACCTTAATTCCTTTGTAATTTGCATAATCAAAATCCACTTTCTTTATTAGCTCATGGTACATTAATACATTAAATCCTTCCATCACAACCTCCAATGTATTCTTACAAATATAATTCATTAATTTATTCACAAACACCTTAATTATAATATCACAATTCTACAATATTTTGACCACACCAGCAAAACTTTTTGGCAAAATGCTGAAATGATTTACCTGGTGTTATATTTTATATATAATTGTATATGTATTACATGTTTTTCCAAGGAGTCTCTATCATATATTTGATAGTAATCGCAAGTGAATTTCGAGGTTCTATTGCCTATAATATATACGGAGGTTTTATAAAATGAAACTGAATAAAAAAGATTTATTAATCCTTATTATACCTTTGATTATTGCCGCGGCTCTTTATCCAGTATTACCAGCCCAAATTCCAAAACAGTTTGGCTTTAATGGCGAGGTAAGCTATATGGCTAAAGAATTTATATTTATAATAGGACTGACACCCTTTTTAATCTATAAATATCGTCAGGCAAGAAGAAAATAATCTATAGTACTCCACAAATAATAAAAGCGACTAAAAAGTCGCTTTTATTATTGCTTTTATAGGTCAGCTCTTACCAAGGGCATGCTTATGCATCTTGGGCCACCACGCCCTCTGGATAGCTCATAGGATTCAAACTCAAGTACTTCTATCTTATTCCTTCTTAAAGCCTCGTTTGTTACATGGTTGCGGTTATAGCAGGCAACTTTGCCTGGAGATATAGCAAGGGTATTACTTCCATCACTCCATTGCTCTCTACTGGCTGCAATGCGATCTCCATCTCCACACCTTATCAAATTAACTGCTGATAAGTTTAGATGTTCTTTTAATACTGTAGACAGATTTTCATGCTCATACTTTATATTGAGCTCATCATCTTTTCCTTTGGATATGCTATATACGTCAAGGGGTTCTTCAATCCCTGGATATATTGTAAACTGATCATGGTCAACCATAGTAAATACTGTATCTAAATGCATAAATGCTCTTGTCTTAGGAATATCAAATGCTAAAACTGTTTCAAAGCATTTCTCTGAGCTTAAAAGCTTATGGGCTAATTTTTCAATAGCGACTGGATCAGTTCTGGCGCTTATTCCTATAGCCAAAACCTTGTTTGATAGAACTAAAATATCTCCACCTTCAATTGGGTGAGTCTTATCTCTGTTATACCATCTTGGTATGTTTTTGAACCTTGGATGGTAATCAAAAATATACTTTGCAAAAATGGTTTCTCTATTTCGGGTTTCATTTGCCATTACATTTAGAGAAATTCCACTTCCTATAGATGCAAAGGGATCTCTTTGAAAGTACATATTGGGAATTGGGTCAAGATAAAAAGGGTAAGGGTTTTTAACCATATCCCCCAAGGACTTAGGCTTTATATGTTTAAGCTCTTCTTTTCTGACTCCCGCTATGCACTTTTTAATAAGTTCTTTTGAAGAATAATTACTAAATAACTCCTTTATAGCCTCGCTTAGTCCCTGTGTAGCTGCCTTTCCTTCCTTTATGAATTCCTCTAAAAATGTTTCTCTAACACTGGCATCCTCTAAAACATCTGCCATTAAATCAGTTAAATAAACAACTTCTACTCCTTCACTTCTTAGAATATCAGCAAATTGATTATGTTCTCTACGGGCTTGCTCTAAGTATGCAATTTCATCAAATAAAAGCCTGCGTAGATAATCTGGAACTATGTTTTCTACTTCCTCTCCAGGACAGTGAAGAAGAACGGATTTTAGTTTTCCTATTTCACTATAGACAGATATACTTTGGTTTGAAGGCATCTTATTCATCCTTTCCACATGTATTCTATATGTCTTGCTTTTACACATAGTAAGTCACTTTCGCAATATATACCCTATAGTTTTTTCCTATTAAAAATTGATTATCCCTTTATTTAAATAAAAATAAGGATTACGCTTGAATAACTCCAGCCTAATCCTTATTTTAATATCTAATAATATTTTCTATAGCTTGCTATCATCAACTGAATCTAGCCAAGCCTCTATATCACCTATAACTGACTTAACACATCCATCTTCAAAAGGAGACTTCAGGTTTGCTATTTTCACTAGCTTAAGGAAGGGTTTGCTGCCACCTTCTTTACAAAGCGAAACGTAGTCATCCCAAGCCTTATCCTCGCCATTATTAGCTCTCTTCCAGAATTGTAGGGCACATATTTGAGCTAATGTATAATCTATGTAGTAGAAAGGATCTCCAAATATATGACCCTGTTGATGCCAGAAGCCGCCTCTTTCAAGATAGGCATTTTCCTCATAGTCTCTATGGGGAAGGTACTTTTTCTCAATATCCCTCCATGCCTTTTTTCTTTCGGCGGTCGTTATCTCTGGATTTTCATAAACAAAGTGTTGGAATTCATCTACTGTAACACCATAAGGTATGAACATTAGGGCTCCTCCAAGGTGACTGAACTTATATTTATCTGTATCTTCCTCAAAGAATAGCTCCATCCATGGCCAAGTGAAAAACTCCATACTCATTGAGTGTATTTCACATGCCTCATTGGTTGGAAAACCATATTCAGGTACTTTATAAGAGCGGCTTGAATATACTTGGAATGCGTGCCCTGCTTCATGAGTTAATACATCAATATCTCCAGAAGTTCCGTTGAAGTTTGAGAATATAAACGGAGACCTATATTTACTTATGTAGGTACAATATCCGCCTCCAGCCTTTCCTTTTTTACTGACTAAATCCATTAATTCATTATCAATCATAAAGTTAAAGAATTCCTTCGTTTCATCAGATAATTCGGCGTACATCCTCTTTCCATTTTCTACAATCCACTGAGCATCACCCTTTGGTGCTGCGTTGCCAGTCTTGTAGCTAAACTTGTCATCATAATAAGCCAGTTTATCTACCCCAATTCTCTTCCTTTGCTTCTCTTTTAACTTAGTTGCGATAGGAACTATATGCTCTTCTACCTGCTTCCTAAAATTAGCCACCATTTCAGCATTGTAATCGATACGATTCATACGTGTATAGCCTAGCTCTACGAAGTTCTTATACCCTAATTTTTTTGCTATTTTTGTCCTTACCTTTACCAAATCATCATAAATTTGATCAAGCTTTTCTTCATTGGCACTGAAAAAATCATATTTTGCTTCATTGGCTTTTTTTCTCATATCTCTATCCGTAGAAAGTTGAAATGGAACTAGTTGAGATAGGGTTCGCTCTTCACCTTCAAAGTTAATTTGTGCCGAAGCTATTAACTTTGTATACTCACTAGATAGCTTGTTTTCTATCTGCAAATCTTCTATTATTTCAGGAGCAAACGTCCTAAGGGCAAACTCAGCTAAACTAAAGAGCTGCTTATCCCATTTTTGCTCCAGCTCAGCTCTAAATTTTGAGTGAACCAGTCCATGGTAGTATTTTGAAATAATGCCTTGGTAGATTGGTTGGGATTCATCAAAGAAATCTTGCTCCGTCCTGTAAAATTCATTATTTGTATCAATGGTATGTCTTATGCCGGCTATTTCACGCATAGACTCACATTGCTCCCTAAGACTATTGATTGCTTCCATAGCTTTATCTTGCTCTTCGAAGCTTTTAGCATTAGAAAATTCTTGGAGCAAATGGGTAAACTGTGCTTCTATTTCCTCCATATTGGGTCTTTGATAGTTAAAATCCCTAAATTTCATAGACACCCTCCCTATAACCTTTATAAATATTAATTTATGCTTTGTTCTATGCTTTTACCATATATTCCTTTAGTTAATAAAAATTTTATTACAAGCCCTTTTGTATCTTTTTCAGTAAATCTTCCACGAAGTTTGGCTGATCCATTATAGGTCTGGCAAGGGCAACGAAATCCACTTCATTCTTTTCCACCATATCTGCCGCTATCTCAATATCGGCTAATTCACCTGCCCCAATAACAGGAATATCTACGTGCTCTTTGACAGTTCTCAGCATATCCCTTAGCATAGCAGGGCCAGGTAGATTAAGTGGTGGAGCAAGCCCAGTGGATATATCAAGAATATCAATACCTGCATGCTCTAGTTTCTCCGCCACTATACAGCCTTCTTCTAAGGTAAGTCCTCCAGGCAAAAGATCATCTAAGCCTAATCGGACTAATAGAAGCTGCTCTTTACCTATTGCCTCACGTACTGCTTTGGTAATCTCCATAAGAAGGCGACTTCTATTCTCCAAACTACCGCCATATTCATCTGTCCTAAGATTCGTCAGTGGTGAAAGAAACTGTGATAATAAAAACCCATGGCAGTTGTGAATCTCTACACCATCGAAGCCAGCCTTTTTTGCTCGCAAAGCTGCTTCAACAAAAGCTTCTATCAGCTCATGAATTTCATCTATAGTCATTGCTCTAGGCATAGCACGGTTGAAGACAGGATGTATTACTGCAGAAGGTGCTACTGCCTCCATTTTCGTTATATCAACATCTGAAGCACTGCCTGCATGATTAATTTGAAGCACTGCCACTTGATTATTATTATGTATAACACTTACCAGTTTTGATAATCCTTCTATGCATTCGTTCCGGTCTATAAAAATCAGTTTCTCCCTATATTGACCGGCAGGCGCAATAGCCGCTTGCTCTACAATCATTAAAGAGAGACCTTTGCGCTTTTTATAAATTGATAGCAACTCCTCCGTAATCAGACCATCCTCTGTTGCCATTGATATATCAAAAGGCGCACATGCATATCGATTGTCAAAGGTAAAGCTCTTTACAGTTTGTTTGTCTAATAAAACAGAACTTCCTTTCATTGTTATTCCACCATCCTTTATCTATATATTCTTTGTTATTATGCAATATTATCAAGGTGATTAATCTGATGCTTATTAAATTTACTTAGCAAATAAAAAAACACTTACTTATTAGGTAAGTGTTAAATTTATAGCTGAAGGACTTTAATATCTGAGCATCTTAGATCTCTCTAATCTCTCCCAGAACTTTTCTTTGCTCTGCCCTTCTTGGGCCATTGTCTTTCCGCAGGCTTTTTCCCAGCTCTTCTTGTATCTGGCTTTGGACCAGACCTTTCTCCAGAAGGTCTATGGGTTATATTTGCAAGGGCTCTATTATGCTCTAATACCACATTCATCAATGGGTATGGATGATCCTTGACTATTTCTATTTTCTTAGCTATAAGTTTTTCAATATCTGTAAGGAATTCTTTTTCTTCATTATCACAGAAAGAAATTGCCACTCCTCCAAAACCAGCTCTGCCAGTACGACCAATTCTATGTACATAAGTTTCTGGTATATTAGGCAAATCAAAATTAATTACATGGGACAATTCATCTACGTCAATACCTCTAGCCGCTACATCCGTTGCTACCAAAACCCTTATTTCCCTATTTTTAAAACTAGTTAAAGCCGCTTGTCTTGCATTCTGCGATTTGTCTCCATGAATAGCCTTGGATTTTATACCTTCTTTTTCAAGAGCCTTGGCAACTTTATCTGCTCTTCGCTTTGTTCTTGTAAATACCAAAGCAGAAACAATCTCTTTGTTTTTCAATAGGTGAGTCAATAATTCTACCTTGTCTACTCCGTCAACAAAGTATACCAATTGCTCAATGCGCTCTACAGTGGATGATGTAGCTTGCACCTCTATCTTAACAGGGTTTGTCAAAATAGAATTTACTAGCTCTGAAACTCCTTGTGGCATGGTTGCTGAAAATAATAAGCTTTGTTTTTTTGTAGGCAGCTGCGCTATTATTCTTTTTACATCGTGTACCATTCCCATGTCCAACATGCGATCAGCTTCATCAAGTACAAACATTTCTACATGATGTATATTTACATATCTCTGACCAATCAAGTCTAGCAATCTTCCTGGGGTAGCAACTAGAATATCAACACCGGATCTTAATGCGGCTGTTTGACTTCCCTGTGATACACCTCCGTAAATAACAGTGGTCACAAGACTTAAATATCGTCCATAGGCTTCAAAGCTCTCTCCAATTTGTATAGCCAATTCACGAGTTGGAGCCAATATTAAGGCTCTTATCTGGCGAGCATCTCTTACAATGTCTTTGTTACGAGCAAGTATTTGTAATATTGGAATAGCAAAAGCCGCTGTCTTTCCCGTACCCGTCTGTGCACTGCCAATTATGTCCCGTCCTGCAAGTATTGATGGAATAGCCCTTTCCTGTATAGGAGTAGGCTTATCATATTCTTCCGTTTTTAATGCCTTCTGAATAGGCAAAATTAAGTTTAAGTCTTTAAATAACAATTTTTATTCTCCTTTAATAGTGGTGCCTAAAATTCCTTGGTGCATCACTAGTTTCTCCATTTATTTATTAATTATTGTTTACTGCGGATAATTTGTCTATCCTCAAGTTGCTCATTCTATATACCACCATATGATATACTCGATTGTAAAAATGCCCTTCATCATTAACTCTATTTATCTCAACAAAATTGCATTTATCTAAAAGTCTTATTAATTTAAGATTGTTTTTTTCGTATATGTTGTGAAAAAGATCAATCAATGTAAAATGTCTGGTGCAAAACATCTTGCATCAGACGGTTCCATACATTTTGTTTTATAGTTCTTATAAAATGAATCTCAACCTGTTTTATATTATATCATATGCTGGCTTTATAACCAAAGTTTAGCAAAATGTCCAAAACTACATTTGCTGTCATGATATTTCAGTATAGCTTATACACCTATTTTACGATAAAATATATTATAAGTTGTTGATTACATAAATCAAGATTTCCACTTAATGTTTCAATATATCAACATATAAATAGCAATCAAGGGGGGCATCAATATGAATAGACTTATTGTAGTCGTGCTGATATTTAGTTTAATAATCTCTAGCTTATTTATCCCAGAAACAATATATGCTGAACCTATTCTGTCCAGCAGGTTAATGTCTCTAGGATCTCAGGGTTTAGATGTCAAAGCAGTTCAAGAATCCTTAAACCAGTTAGGATACTCCATAGAAGCAGATGGCGTTTATGGGCCGCTTACCAAACAAGCCATTTTAGATTTCCAAAGGAACCATGCTGAATTATCAAAGGATGGAGTATATGGTCCAAACACTAGAGACTATTTATTGAGGGCTTTGGCTGAAAATCCAGATGTAGAGGGTGGACAAGCCCCATCAGAGGATAATGTTAACGATAATCTTAGTGAGGATAACTCCTTAACAAATGATGCGAAAATAAAAGGCTTAGCCGATACTGCTTCTCAGTCTTTTGTTGGTACAAATCGTAATATGCTAAATAGATACACTGGAAATAATCCTATAATGAAGGTATGGAATACTGCGCTTCCGGCAGAACTTCAAGAAAATATACAATATAATCAATACTCAATAGCATATGATTATTTGCTAGTGTTATCTAACACATTGAATGTAAGGGAGTTGCCAACATCCGAATCAAAAGTTGTTAAGAAAGTGCAGTACTTTGACAAGGTCAACCTGATACAAGAGGTCAAAGGACAATATCTATCAAGCTATGCTTCAGATAGCTGGTATCGCATATTTTGGAACGAGAGCGGAGAAGTAAAATTCGGTTTCGTGTTCTCTAAACTCGGCGAACCTAGATCCTTTAGATTCAATAATATGCTTGATCAAGTAAGAACTCTTCAGCAGACAATAGAAAAAAATAAAATTGGCTATATTTCCAACTACAAAAACATCAATGGCATGCCTTTAGCTTATAAGGGAAATGACATAGATGCCTTCGGAAATGATAGAAGTCAAAGTGCTCCAGGGTATACTGATATTAAAAAATCAGACTTTAGATATTTCCCTGACGGAATGATTGTATCTATCTTAGAAACGACTGATGCCTATTATAAGGTCACCACCCCAGCCTTTGATGGAGAATACTTTATTCCAAAGAAGTATATTACTTTTAAGAATGTTCCAACGCAGCTAAAGAAAGTTGTTGTAGTAGATGAGCTTAATCAAAATGAGGGCGTATTTCAATTTTCGGAAGACCATTGGGAGTTAATTTCATACAACTATGCCACAACTGGTGCAGAGAGTAAATATAAGTTTGAAACGCCAAAGGGTCACTTTATGGCAATAGAAAAAAAGTCCTACTTCTTATATTTAGAGGATGGTACAACAAAGATTTCAGGATTTGCTCCCTATGCAATTCGCTTCTCCGGTGGGGGATATATCCATGGAGTGCCTATTGATTTCAAGCTTGGTCAAAACCAATTTAATACAAATCCCAGAGATCCTATAAATTATGAAGAATATCTCTTTACGATTGGGACAACGCCCAGATCCCATAAATGTGTAAGAAACTTTACCAGTCATGCCAAATTCCTATATGAATGGGCTGAAATTGGAAGTACAGCGGTTATTGTAATTGAATAGAGATAGCCAAAATGACGCTTTATCCATAATTTATCTACACTAAGAAACGCCACTAGTTTATAAAACTAGTGGCGTTTCTAATATCTATCAGTCTAAGGGTTGTATATAACTTAATCTTTAATTAGCTGGAAATCCACTTTGGTATAGCCTACTAGCTCTCCCTTATGATTTTTATCCTGTAATACGTAATACTTATCCAACTTCTTAAATTCCTCTGATGTAATAATATCAAGCTGCCTTAATACGGCTAGTACCATTGCATAAACTATTCCCTTACCGGCATCTTCTACCTTAAAGCTCATACCGATTCCTTTTTCTTTTAATCCTATTGCATAGTAGGCAGCTGCACCTGATTTAGCAAACAGCCTATCACCACATACCTTCATTAAGTCTGTACAAAATCTGTCTGTTCCGCCCACCATATTAGGATAAGCAGTTATAGCATCTGTCAATCTTTTTACAACCTTTCCCCGTTCTTCACCGAGTACTTCAGGTTTTGAGAGTCTTGCAAATCCCTGAGCAAACTTGTATAAAGGCATTGCATGTACAGGAACGCCACATCCGTCAACTGCTGTAATGATTTTTGCTTCATCGTATTCACATATTTCAGCTATAGTTTTCATAATTCTTTGCTGCACAGGATGCTCTGGCTTATAATAAGTATCAAGATCCTCACTTAGGTATTTCGCGGTAATCAACATTCCCGAGTGCTTGCCAGAACAATTACAGTGAACCGTCTCAGGCTTTACTCCCTTACCTCTTAACTCCGCTGCTGCATAATCTGCAAATGGGTAATGTGTACCACATTGTAAGTATTTATCTGTAAGCCCTGCCTTTTGCAGAATACTTCGTACTGCATCTACATGGAAGCTTTCGCCGCTATGGGATGCACATAATAATGCCAGCTCCCTATCCGTTAACCCATAGGCATCGACAGCTCCGCTTTCAACTACTGGTATAGCCTGCATTGGTTTTGCAGATGAACGGGCGAAAGTAACCCTATCCGGGTTTCCATAATGGTATAAAAGCTTCCCCCTATAATCGACCACTGCCACGTGACCTATATGGGTTAAATCAACTAATTCTCCTCTAAATACCTTAGCTACTACTGACATTTCCCCACCCCTCTTCAATTCTTTTTTTCTATATTGTTAAAAATATTATACTTCTAGCTTTTTTCTTCTAGCTTTCTTTCAAATATGATTTCAAAATCCTTTGCGCGGCCCTCTAAGGTATAATATAAAGGTACAATCTGAATAAATCTCCAACCCTGTCTTGCATGCTCATCAATAATTTCCTGGTGATTATCCGTAGTAAAAAATCCTCCCATAGAAACTCGTTCATATTTATACTCGTACATGCTTTTACCTCCCTTTACATTTATCATATAGTTTAATAATATACCATAAAATGTAACATTTCTATAAAAATAGAAGTGAAAATAATAAATGCCAGGCATAGACTTAAGTCTTATATTTTGCTATCAGCTCAATATCTGCTAATGTTCTATATCTGGCATCTTATTCATTTTATGGATTTAGCCCTAACATCTTGCTTAGGGATTTGCCCTTTGTTTCAATGGCTCCCTTTGGGCAAAGCTCCTGACAACAAAAGCATCGGATGCAATTGCTGTATTTCCATTTTGGTACTACCTTACCCTTACGGCTGACAAAGGTTATTACTTCAGATTTCTTAGGACAAACCTCGTCACACTTCTTACAACCAATACATTTCTCATCAATTAACACCGGATTTGGCGCAGTCAAGGAAGCAACAAAGTTGTTTAGGGATGGACTTATAAAATTTACTACCTTTGCATTTCTTGAGAGTCTAAACCCCTTGCATTTCATCTCCTCAATTTTCTCACCCAGAATTTCTATTTCTTGAGGTAGTACTGCTCCCCAATTTGTATCATGGGCCGCTTTTAAAAAAGGTACAGTCAGTACATCATCATATCCAATTAATCTAACGGCTGCAGAATCAACAGCTGTTAGAGATTTTCCCATAATAATCGTATTCATCTGTTTTGGCGTGCCGTTTCTGGGTCCGTTGCCTTCCATTGCGATGATGCCATCAAGTACGGCAAAGCTGGTTTTGACGACAGAATTCAAATCCAAGAGCATTTTGCTGAAATTAATAGGATCTGTTTGTTTGGTATGCCACTCTGCCTTTTGTGTCCCAGGTACGCAGCCAAATTGATTCTTCACCGCTCCAGTATAATACATCATGGCATGGGTTTTAAGCTTCGGCAGAGTTATAACTACATCAGCCTCATAAGCTGCCCTTGAAACATTCCAAAATTTATACATTAATGGATTGTTCAGCTCCACATGAACTGCATCATTAAAATCTGCAAACTTGACCCCATGTCTATCAGCTACTTCCATTAGTCCTGACTTTTCAGCAGCTTTTCTCGTATCCTCGAACCCTGGAGAGTCACCAAATACGATATTGTCACTATATTCCTTAACAATCCTGACAACAGCTTCAAAGAATGCATAGTGGGTTATAACCGGGGAGCCTTTCTCGATTACACTAAGAAAGTTTGGTTTTAATAATACCCGGCTGTTTTCAGGTATAAGTTTTCTTAAGAAAGATGCCCCACCCAAAAGCTCAAAGCCCTCTCTTAGCTTCTTTTCTATATTGTCTACTTCATAATCTGTACATTTTAATAAAGCAACCTTTTCCAAAATACCCCCACCTTTAAATTAATTAGTTTCTTGATTACTACATATTCTACCTATGAAATTTAATAAGTTTTTTAAAGAATGTATTGTTTTATCAGCTGACTACTCTTTTACTATATTCTTTGCCCCATAAAAAGTAAAGCCAATCTGCTTGAGATACAGATTGGCTTAAAAAAATAACTGGATTGCTATAGTGATTGTCACCATAGCAATCCAGTTATTTTTCAGCGTCTTCGTCTACAACTATTACATTGCCCGAGGTCTCTATGTGCGCTACTTCCTTCTTTAGAGTTTCCTCAATATGCTCAGTTTCTTGATATTGATTTGTATGAATCGATACATCCTCAAGCTTTACTGTATTTTTAACAACCTCTACTTGTTCCTCTGTTAGAGGTATACGCATTATTTCTGAGTACTGCGCATCAGAAGCATCATTTACTAGGTCTTTTTTCTCAATTACAAGTTCCTCATGAGTTATCGGTACCGTGATTGTCTTTTCTTCAGTGATAACTTCTTTATGAGAAGTCACATCGGCGGTTTGCACTAATTCCTTTGAGATTTCTAGTTGTTCCTTCCGCAACTGAAGCCGCGCATTATCACTAATGTTTTTGAATGCTTTCCGCAAAGGTTGATTATCTCCGTCATAGGCTCTGTCTTCTTCTATATTATCCCTACTAGATAACGCGATTAATATCTGTACAACAACACCTATTAATGCACCTAATATAACTAATGTTGCCATGCCGCCAAGGGTTATAGATAGGATACCCGCATTCCCTAACAGACTTATAGCTACACCAATGGCGCCGCCTATTAATGCACTGATAATGATTTTTCTGGTAATACTACCCTTTTCTTTTCTTGATTCCATTTTGTTGGACATACGATCCTCTACTCCTTTACTGATGAATTTTAATGATAGGTTGGTTTTTAAAAAACACCTCACAAACCTATTTGATTTGGGAGGTGTCTTCTACTTATATACTAAACTTTGTGAGAGAACACTTCTATTTTGTGATTACTTTAGTATCGCCTGTAGAATCTATATGCGCCTCTTCTTTCTTTATTGTCTCATCTATATGTCTTGTTTCTTCAACTTCATGCTTATGGGCTGACACTTCTCCAGTTAGAACTGTACGTTTGCTCACATTAACCTGTTCTTCACTTACAGGAATAGTAATAGTTTCACCTGATGTAATTGGTGTGTCGCTATGCTTATTATCAAAGGATGTTCTTTCAATAACAACTTCTTCATGAGTTACCGGAACATCCACAGATTGTTGTTCTTCAATAACGTCCTTGCTTAAAGTTACTTCTCCTGTTTGCACTCTATTCTTATTTACCTCTAATTGTTCTTCGCGGAGCTGTAGCGCGCCCTCTTCCACTGTATCATTTGTTATATTTGTGTCATTGGCATTACTATTGTCCCCATTGTCATCACCTTTACCAAACCCTAAAAAATTCATCATATATATTACCTCCATAAAAAAAGATTTCAAATAAAACTTTGATGTCATTAAATATTTTCCCCTGTATTGACTTTCTGTATCCAGATGTTCAGCAGGAATTGTTATGAAAATATGCAAGGTTTTTCTGATATTTTTATAAAATAAAAATAGTGAATCCAAAAGGGTTATAGCTATTATATTCCTAAATTTATGAGATGAACTTCAAATTTTGAGCTTATATTACTTGTTCTGTCCTTTGATGCTATAATCAAATTATAACAAGCTTAAAGGGGGAATATTCCATGTCAAAAACCTATAACGAAATTTGTAAATCTGCTAAATACAAGCTTACGGGTAATGGTGACCGGTGTATGGGGTTGCTTTTGGAATCTTTTAAACATATAGACCCCTCTACGGATACTGATATTTATGGGACAGGCAAGGTTATAAATGACTTTGAGCAAGAGATTGCGGAGCTTCTAGGAAAGGAAGCTGCTGTGTTTTTTCCCAGCGGAACCATGGCACAGCAAATTGCCCTTCGGATATGGACTGATGAAAAAGAAATAAAGGAAGTAGCATATCATCCACTTTGCCATTTGGAGATCCATGAAAAGGATGGCTTAAAAGTACTCCATCATATAGAACCCCTACTACTTGGCAGCAGCAATCGTCTTTTTACTATAGAAGACTTGAAGTCAATTAAGGAGCCCCTTGCATGCCTGCTAATCGAACTACCTCAGAGAGAAATTGGCGGTCAATTGCCTTCTTGGGAGGAGTTAGTTGAAATATCGGAGTTTTGTAAAGCGAAGGGGGTCAAGCTGCATTTAGACGGCGCACGTCTTTTTGAGACACTTCCATATTACGATAAATCAGCCAGTGATATCTGCAGTTTATTTGACAGTGTCTATGTCTCTTTTTATAAAGGTCTGGGAGGAATTGCCGGGGCTATGCTTGCAGGGAATGCTGAGTTTATCCAGCAATCTAAGGTATGGAAGAGAAGGCATGGCGGTGATCTTATAAGCCTCTACCCTTACATCGTAAATGCAAAGGATTGTGTAAACAAACGTATGGGAAGCATGAAGAAATATTGGCAGCACGCTTTGGCTGTTGCAGAGCGATTGAATAAAATTGAAGGTGCTAAAACTATTCCCGAGGTTCCTGTTTGCAATATGTTTCATGTTTATTTTGATGCTTCCAAAGAAGTGGTAGAAAGCATACTTGTTGATATTATAGAGAAACATAACATAGTCTTAGTAGGAAATATCAGAGATATAAACGCCATAAGCTGTAAATCTGAATTATCCTTTGGCGATAGCTTCGATCTCATACCTCAAGAACTTCTAGATGAGGCCTTTAGCCAATTTGACACAGAATATAAAAAGCGCAAACGCAAATAAGAGATATGATTAAATGAGAATATGATTAATAAAGGATGTGAATTTATGCAATTTTTAGTTACTGGTTATGATGATAATGATGAGAGGGCTATGGAAAGACGTCTCTCGGTGCGTGATGCGCATATGAAGCTTGTTGAGTCTATGAAAAATGAAGGAAAGCATCTATATGCAGCTGCCCTATTAGATGATAACGAAAGAATGATAGGCTCTGTGCTTATTGTGGATTTTCCAACAAGAAAAGCCCTTGATGGCTGGTTAGACGTTGAGCCTTATGTTGTCGGAAATGTGTGGAAAACAATAGAGGTAAAACCTTGTAGAGTTCCCCCCATGTTTATGAACTTACATAAATAATTAGCGTACGATATATTGATAATCTGACCATTTTGGTGCCAGGCACCATAATGGTCAGATTATTTGTTTGTTAACTTGTATTAATCACCATTCTTTATAATTACCTCAATTCCCTCCATATGTCTCTTGTTTAAGGCATTCTTATTTTTCCTATTTTCCTTGTTTTCAAAAACAATATCGAAATCATAGCTCTCAGGGTAAAGTTCCTCATTGGATATATACAATGAAAGCCTCTTATTGTTGATCTTTAGCTTCTTCCTCATCACCATTACCCCGTATTCCCCTTTGGAATTCTCAGCCTCGCATATGATGCCTGTTCTATCCATAAAGCTTACATAAACACAATCTCCCAGCTTAAACTTAGGCACTAGCTTTAGCTTTTCCTCCATGGCACTTTTTTCTTCTGCCTTGGCAAGCTTTTTTATTTGCTTCTGATGTATCTCTATAGCTTCTCTAGGCTGAATTACCCCTTCTTTTGCCTCCCATTTAAATTCTGAGTAGTCCTTCTTATTCTTATAGGTAATTTCGTGAGCTCTCTCGATAATCTTATTATCCATTCCCAGTCGTAAGGCAATTAAAAATGCGTTACTTTCCCCTGCAATACCTACATTCAATTTATATAGGGGCTTTAGGGTATTGATATCAAACTCCATAGACCCATTAATAAAACCCTCATGATTCTTAGCGAAGTCCTTGATTTCACTGTAATGAGTTGTAGCCAGTATTACAGAACCCTTATTATAAACCTCCTCAAGAATTGATACCGCTAAGCCCATTCCTTCCCCGGGGTCCGTTCCTGATCCAATCTCATCTATAATAACCAAGGTCTTCTTATCTGCACAGCTTAGAATATTTATGATATTTTTGATATGGGATGAAAAAGTACTTAGACTTTGTTCTATGCTTTGGCCATCCCCTATATCAGCTAATATATCGATGAATACCGCAAATTCGCTGCCCGCTCCGACGCTTACATGAAGACCAGATTGAGCCATCATGGTGAGCAGTCCCACGGTTTTTAAGGCTACAGTCTTCCCCCCGGTGTTCGGTCCTGTGATAACGACTGCCCTATAAGCCTCCCCTGCTGCAAAATCAAGCGGGACTGCCCCGCTGCCAATTAGGGGATGTTTGCCCTGCTTAATATTTATATAGTTTCTAGTATTTAAGGCTACACCTCTCCCATCTATTGCCTTGCTATATTTGCCTTTGGCAAAAATGAAATCATAATAAGCCATAGCCTCTATATTGATAGTCAATTCTCTTCCGTAGCTCTCCACCATGTTAGTCAGGGTAGATAGTATGATATATACTTCTTTTTCCTCTTCAATTTTGCATATATTAAGTTCATTTTGTGCTTTCTTCACCTCGGCAGGTTCAACAAATATTGTAGAGCCGCTGCTAGATCTGTCATGAACGTCACCATCAATATTTTTCTTATACTCGCTTTTTATAGGGATGACATATCTTCCATTTCGCTGACTGACTATGGCATCTTGAATATATCCTTTATACTTCTCATTCTTAAGCACACTGTCTAACTTGCTCTTTATTTTATCCTCCAAAATAATAATCTTCTTCCGTGTCTTTGCAAGGTGAGGACTGGCTTTATCATCTACTTCTCCATAGAGGATGCACCTTTCAATTTCTGCTCTTAAGTCCTCTAGTTCATAGATAGACTTCGCATACTGGCTTATTGTAGGTGCTGCACTTTCCTTGTTGTTCATAAACACCTTTAATTTCTTGGCATCCTTCAAAAGCCCCCCGATGGTATCTAAATCTTCCGGTGATAGTATTGACCCTTTATCCAGCTTTTGTTTTACGTTTTTTATTCCATTTAAGCTGTGTATTGGAATGCTTGAGGTTATGTCAATTATCGCTCTTGCCTCTGTTGTTTCAATCATATATTTCTTTATAATATTAATGTCTACATAAGGTTCTAGCCGCTCCACCATCTCTTTGCCTAAATCTGATGTAGCGTAGCTTTTTAATATCTCTTTTATCTTGTCATACTCTAATAGTTCAATGGCTTTATTGTTCAATTCTGTTTCCTCCGTTTATAATTTATAGTTATTTTTCAAGACAAAATAAAAAGACCGCAAGTGAACACAGCTTCACCTACAGCCTTAAATCCCATCCATATGCCTAAAATTATATAGGGGTTCTATTGCTTTCTGTAAATTATTATAAGCAGAAAACAACTCCTTATGGTATGTCCCTAGAACTTACTTCTAGAATCCCATTAAGGCACCTAATAATTTTAGATAAAAAAATACCGTGCAAAAGCACGGGTATCATCTTGCTAATAAAGAGGATTGTGTATCCGTGTTCTTATCTAAGATATAAGTCTCTGTAAAATCCCAACAAAAACGAACCTACTCAAACGTAGGCTTTTTAAGATTTCTAAAGACTTATCTATTTAATTACTTAGTTAAGAACACACTCACTCATAAAATTTACCTCTTCAAATTTCTAATGTCTTATAATTTACATGTTTATTATATTACATACTATATTAAATATCCATATCTGCTATAGGAGAGTTTAATTAAAGCAAAACTCCCCATTCATAGCGCATGGTCAAACTATAATTTATTCGTAAATATCGAAGTATTCGTCTCCCCAATACGTTCTTATGAATTCATCCCTACCTGAAATCTTTCTGTCTTCTTTGTATTCCTTGGTGCTTTTCTTGTAGAAGTCCTGATGATATTCTTCTGCATCATAAAATACGGCTGCAGGAAGTATTGGCGTAACTATTGGCCCTGGAAACCTTCCCGATTCATCCATGGTTTTCTTTGATAATTCAGCTGTTTGCCTTTGTTCTTCAGTAGTGTAAAAAATAGCCGTCCTATAGGACTCTCCTCTGTCTTGAAACTGTCCCCCATCATCTGTAGGGTCAACCTGTCTCCAATAAGCTTGAAGCAGCTTGTCATAGCTTATAATCTCAGGGTCAAAAACTATTTTAATAACCTCATAATGACCCGATGTCTGTGTCTTTACATCCTTATAGGTCGGATTTTCTATATGTCCTCCGGTATAGCCCGATTTCACTTCAATTACGCCATCAAAGACATCAAAGGGAGAAACCATGCACCAAAAACATCCCCCTGCAAATATAGCAGCTTCATATTTATTATCTAACCTTACATCACTCATAGCAGCAGCCTCCTATAAATTACTTCTTTAAATAATTATACAGTTCTCTGCCAAATACTGCAATTTTGAAAACTACTCCCTCTTTAAGATATATCTTGGAGGAGGACCATAGCATTGCTCGAAGTATGCAAGTTTATTTGGGATACATAAAATTAATGATGGCATCCCCAAACCAACTGCATTTCCCTCTCTCCCTTTAATTTAGGATATAAAAAATCTCCATAGGCATCTAAAAGTACCTACGGAGATTTTATCATTTATTTACCATACTAACACTGATTCAAGTAGTCCATGTTAACCTTATGATAAGATTCGAATTCGCTGGACTCTATTTCTATGGCTTCACCGGATAGAACCTTTTTCACATAATCAAGGTTATGTATAATCAGCCTTTTATCCTCACAAGGGGTATGTCCGCCTATGATAATATTGGCATCAACATCAAGGTAATCTTCCAAAGTAAGTATATACTGCCCAAGATCTTTTGACATAAGATAAGGTATTGGCCATTCAAGGTTATCACCGACAAGCAGAACCTTGTCCTCCACGTCCAGTACAGATATGCAATCCTCCGTATGCCCGGGTGTATGATAGATAAGTATCTTATCTTCCTCAAAATATATTTTGCTGCTAAAGCTCAAATTGGGATATGTTAGTACAATATCACCGCTTCGGTATTCTCCGTACTTCTCAAGCTTTATCAGCCCTTCTTCCTGCATGTATTCCTTACACTTTTCATGTGCGATTATAAGGGAAGAAGTATAAAGGCTATTGCCCCATACATGGTCCCAATGACTATGGGTGTTTACTACAATTATTGGCTTGCCTCCATATAGTTTTTCAATATGCTGATTAATTGGCATCATTATATCTGGTCCCAGATATGTATCTATGATATAAACATGCTTCTCTGCATTTATAACATATACATTTGTGGCAATACCTAAATCATGAAAAGTAAAGAGTTTCCCCCTGCTTCCAACATTTTTTATCTCCATATTGACCTCCTATATTAGCATCCTGACTATGAAAAGCTGCTGTCATCCCTATTTATAATGGTGTCTTATCTTAAATTCACCATCAACATTTACAATATACATATTTAATCTATCAGTTAATTGTTTAAGGCTTCTAATCTTATTTATATACTTAATATTGTTCTTACGGATTGACTTTTCAATGACAGCTACTATATCTTTTACTTGGCTTGAATTCAGATTAAGATTGTTATTAAGGAATTCTCTATTTATATAGGTTAAAGTAGTCCAAATCTGTTCCTCAGATATACTGTCTAAATCCATTAGAACCCATGTGAAATCTTTTCGTCTCTTATCTTCAGGGTATGCCTTCTTAAAAAACTCTATAAAGTGATTTTCAGGCTTTGGATCCTTTTCTTTAACATACTTTCCAAGCTGTGATTTTAAGCTGTTCTTTAGAAACATCATTGTATTTGGCTTTATTGTTTCTTTTAAACCCTCTATATGATCATAAATATAATTATATGTATCCTTAATCTGATCCCCACTTGCTTTTTCCTTTTTAAGCACTTTTGTTATATCAATATATTCCAGTATGTGCTTTTTTGTATCAAGCTTCTTGTTATATAACTTTTCCCAAATTTCAACCGCAGATAAGTTTTCAAACTGATTGCTTTGCACTAATTCTTCTTTATCCATATATGTTCCTTACCCTTTTAAAATTTTATAGTTCTTATATTGTACCACAAGTTTTATAAATGAATCCCAAAATATATTCAATATGTCTAAGTTTGAGAAATTCTTGGGAACCGGGCTAATCTAGGAAACCCTTTGCCACCGGTTGCTCTAATCATCCATCCACCTGACTCATCTAGTGACGCTGTCAAGTTTTTGACTGGTTGATCTGGTGTAAAGTGACAGACCACCGTTTTGATACTCTTTGGAGTGATTTGTTGTATAAGCTCCTCTAAATTCACTTTAGTTGGTGACAGAATATCAAATAGCTCCAATTTATCTCCATCAATTTCAAAAATGGTATAAACATTATCTTGTAGTTTATAGATCGAATTTTTAAAGCTTAATGTATAGTAAAACATTAAAACATGTTCATCCCCAGTAGCTGATAACACATTGGATAGTGGTTGGGATTGTTTTTTAATCTGCTGCAGCCTCTCCTTTGGAACAAAAATGGGCTCTAGAGGCTTTTCTATCAATTGATATCCTGTTAGATCAATGGAATATTGGTTTTCACTGTTTTGTTTAAATCCACATTTTTCATAGAGAGGCATTGCTTCTTCGTCAGCAGCTAAAAAATATAATTCATATATTGAGTCATAATCCTCAAGTATTTTTTGCATTAATTGATAAGCTAATCCTTGCCTCCTATAATTAGGATCTGTCATAACCGTTCCTATCTGAATTGCCTTTTGTTTTCTTCCATCTATTATAAGTTCCATGGTACTTAGTGAGACATTGGAAATAACTTCATCACCTTCAAGATAACTATAGCAAATATAGTCGTCACCCCAGAATCCTTCCTGATACCAGGTTTCAAAATCGATGTTAAAGGTCTTCTTTGCAAGTCTGTTAAAGGATGATCGATACTTGACATTGTCTTTATAGTCTTTAATAAACTCATATGTTGTCATGTTGTCCTCCTAATATATAACGTTATAACTCTTCCACCTTATTCCAATTGTTGTTCATTAGATTCTACAATTATTAATAAATTCCTCTCTGTAAGTTTCCTATACAGCATCCATTACTTTAGCTGCTTCGAGATTAATTTTATAATTACATGCTGAATGCTATTGACATTTAATTAAATTGTACTTAGTATAATATTACACGCCGTATAAAATAATATAACTTAAATATATTTAGGGAGTGTTTCGGATATGAATAGACGGGAACGTAAAAAGGAAGAAACAAGAGAGAGTATTATAAGCTGTGCTGTAAGCTTTTTTAAGGAAAAAGGCTTTCATGAGACTTCCATGGAGGAAATCGCAGAAAAATCTGATGTGTCAAAGGGAACATTGTACAATTATTTTCAAGACAAGGAGTCCATATTAGTTGGCTATTTCCAAGGTGTTATTGCTGATTATGGTAAGCAAATAAAAGAAAAATTTATAGAAAGTAAAGATATAAAATTAACGCTTTATAGGCTGTTGGATCTTATAAGCGGAATATTTAAGAATGATAATGAATTAGCAGCTATTTATTTCAAATACCGGATGCACTCACGTTTCGATATCAACATTGACAGTTCTCAGAGAAGCGGAATAGAGAAATGGGTACTAGAGGTTATGGAAAAAGCGCAGCAAGACGGTCAACTTAGAAACGATATCCCTGCAATTACACTGACAAGAACCTTTCAATTCTTGGCAATGAGCTTTTTTATTTCTAGCATATATAAAGATGAGCCTTTTGAAGTAGATGTTATAAAGGATCAGCTGGTTGGACTTTTCTTAAATGGCGCAAAACTATAATTATTGGGGGATAAAATTATGAATAAGAAATATACATTATTTTTTGATGAAACTGACAAGAAGGACCTCCCTCTCGTAGGTGGAAAAGGCGCAAACCTTGGGGAAATGACAAAGGCAGGCTTCAATGTTCCCTATGGCTTCTGCGTAACCACTGAAAGCTACAAGGAATTTATTGAACATAGCAATCTAATGGATTTTATAGCACAATATATCAAAGATGCAAACCTTGATAATATAACCCAAATAGGTGAGGAAATTAGAAAAAAGCTCATTCAATCTACTATCCCCGAACTGGTGGAGCAGGAAATATTTAGGGCAGTTAATGAAATTGGCATAGACGGCTACTATGCAGTAAGATCAAGTGCCACAGCGGAGGATCTAGCCTTTGCCTCCTTTGCAGGTCAGCAGGATACCTATCTCAATATCAAGGGAGAAAAACAGATACTTGAAGCTGTTAGAGACTGCTGGGCTTCACTATTTACTGATAGAGCAATATTATATAGAATACAAAATAAAATTGAACATGAAAAGGTTTATATGTCAGTAGTTGTCCAAAAGATGGTTCTCCCAGAGGTATCAGGGATTATGTTTACAGCAGATCCGTTATCTGGCCATAGGGGAATTGTATCAATAGATGCCAGCTATGGTTTGGGGGAAGCTCTTGTATCAGGACTTGTGTCCCCTGATTTATACAAGTTCAACAAGCGTAACGCTCAGATAGACAGCAAAGTAATAGCGGACAAAAGGCTAGCGATTATGCCCATGATCGGCGGCGGTACAGAAAGGATAGAGATTACGGGAGAAAAATCAACCAATCAAGTAATGGAGGATTCCCAGATAATAAGCCTTGCTGAACTTGGCATGAAAATAGAAAGGCACTACGGCTGCCCACAGGATATTGAGTGGTGTATGGAAAAAGACAAGCTTTATATCGTTCAGAGCCGTGCAATTACTTCATTATTCCCAATGCCATCTCCAATACCGAAGGATGATGCACTGCATGCTTATGTATCCTTTAACCATTTTCAGGTTATGACGGATCCTATTTCGCCCCTTGGAATAGATATGCTGAGACAGATTTTTTCTTTTGATAAAGGAGCCGCAAGCGCTGACGAATACAAGTATACAAAATCTGCCGCAGGCAGGATATACCTTGATTTAAGTGTATTATTGCAGTATAAAAAGATAAGAAAAGGCTTTGCGGGCTTTGCAAAAAACGCTGATGCACTGATATCAGCAGCACTATTTGAGCTGATGAACAAACCTGACTTTGATGCTCGTATAAAAAACGATGAGGAAGCAGGAAAAGCTCTTAGAAAATTTATGCTGCCTATCCTCCTGAATGCCGCAAAAAATGTTGCCTATAGAAAACCTGAAGGAACTATAGAATGCGTAAACAATCATATTTCAAGACGCATAAACAAGGCAGCTGATGATGTAATTCATGCTAAGCAGGGGATTGCAAGATTGAAGGCCATAAGCGAGGCCGCAAGCTTCCGTGAAGATTTTAAGGTGCTTCTTCCAAGATTGGCTCCAGCAATAATAAGCTTCAAAGCACTTGAGTCCTTTGAGCAAAAACTCCTTGGCACACATAAATATTCTGATGAGATCGTTAAAGGCTTGGAGGGCAATATAACTACCGAAATGGGTCTTTTGGTTGGCGATCTTGCTGACCTTGTGAGAAAATCCACAGATTTGGTAAAGGAATTTGAGAATGAGGACTACTTGACCTTAAATGATAGAATCAGCAAATTTAGAGGGCAGGAAGAATTCAAAAATAAGTACAATTCCTTCATGGACATATATGATATGAGAGCTGCCGGGGAAATAGACATGGCCAAGGACAGATGGATTGAAAACCCAGAACCTCTGGCAAAAGCAATCATGGCTATTGTTACGACTTCAGAAGAAGGCATACACAGAAAGGAATACAAGGAAACAACGGCAAGAGCAAAGAAAGCCGCTGAAGAGCTGATAAAAGAAGTAGAAGCAAAACATGGAAAACTCAAGGGCAAAATAGTCAGACGACTAATAAGAGTTGTAAGAAACTTCATGCCAGTCCGAGAGCATCCCAAGTATCTCATAATGAAGCTTATATTAACCTTTAAGAAAGCATTTCTTGAAGAGGCAAAACTACTTGTCCAGAAAGGACATCTTGAGGAAGAAAAGGATATATTCTATGTAAGCTACTGGGAGTTGTATAATTCAATACAAAACAACGAAAGCCTTATAGCACTTGTTAAGCTTAGAAAAGAGGAATACCAGCACTTCAGAAAGCTTAGTCCTCCTCGTGTTCTTACAAGTGATGGTGAAGAAATCAAAGCGGGTTATAAAAGAGAGAATCTTCCCCAGGGTGCATTACCAGGTATGCCTGTATCCTCAGGAGCCATTGAGGGAATTGCGAAAGTAATCACAGACCCTACAAAGGCAACTATAAGCAAAGGTGAAATATTGGTTGCACCCTTTACAGATCCAGGGTGGACGCCCCTCTTTATAAATGCATCAGGCTTAGTTATGGAAATTGGAGGGCTTCTAACTCACGGAACCGTAGTTGCCAGAGAGTACGGAATACCTGCAGTAGTAGGAATTACGGATGCTACAAAGATCATCAAGACAGGTCAGAAAATCAGGGTAGATGGTAATGCTGGATTTGTCATGATTATTGAAGAGTAGGGTGATTTCAATGATAGGATTTTCAGGTATATTACTAGGTATGTTTTCAATAGGCGTGATGCAGCTTATACTTGCCACTGCATTGCCCTATATAGTTGCAGAGATAGGCGGCGGAAGCATGTATAGCTGGGTTTTTTCCAGCTATATGCTAGCCTCTCTTGCAACAATTCCATTATTTTCGAAGCTTGCCGATATATATGGCAAAAAAAGGTTCTATCTTCTAGGTATGAGCATCTTTGCCATAGGGAGCATTTATGGCGGACTTTCACCCAGTATGCTGCACCTGATTGCCGCAAGGGTTATCCAAGGCTTGGGTGCAGGGATTATTACCCCTGTAGCCATGGCTATGATTACAGATATGTTTCCTGCTGAAAGAAGGGGAAACATGATAGGCGTCTTCGGTATGGTACAGCTGTTATCAAACCTCCTTAGCCCACCCCTAGGCAGCTTCATAACCAGACAGCTGGGTTGGCACTGGATTTTCTTTTTATCCGTAGGATTGATTGCTTTATCTATCCTATTAGTGACCATAGGGAATCGTCATCAGGAAAGTAAATCTGACCTTAAGCCCCGTGATATTGATGTTGCTGGCGGCTTGATATTTGGAGGCTTTTGTGTTCTTACTGTAAGCTTTTCAAATATTGTAAGTAAGCAAGATAGATGGGGTATAAGTGCGACCTTATTTCTTTTAGCAACAGTAATTGCAGCAGTAATATTGATAATCAACGAGAAACGGCACAAAAACCCTGTTATTAAAGTACAATTCCTAAAAACAAAGGTTATCAGAAGCTCTATAATAAGCTCCATCCTTACAGGCGCAATCATGTATGGTCTAGTCACTATCCTGCCCTTGTGCGGGGTCGTTCTAAGCAAACAGGGTTTCAAGATTGATGAAAGCAAAATTTTACTCCTTTTTATGATTGGTATTACCATAGGACTCCTAACAAGCAGTAGAATCGCAGGTAAAATCAAGACAGGAAGTTTTACAAGAGCTTTATGGATAGTAATGTCTGCAAGCTCCCTAATTATGCTTTATTCAATTAGCGCCGGAAATCTGCTAGCATTTAATTTTTCAAATGTATTTGTTGGATTATGCACTGGAGGGATTATGGCAACCTTCCTAATTAATTCGCAGAATGCCATTAGCAGTAAGGATAGAACTGTTCTTAGCGGACTTATACAGCTAGGCAGATACTTTGGAGCATCTATTGGTGTTACCATACTTACGGGCATGCTGCCTGAAGTGAGCCTAATCAGCGGCATAGGGCAGTTTGTAGGTGCCTTTGGATTGTTGGTATTCCTGTCTATATCGGGACTAATCAATGAACTTATCTAAGGCCTGCCGCGTCGAAATATGTTGATTTATGTCGCAATAGTATTTATAATATCCTTGGGGTATAGATAGAAATGACTCTATCTATACCCCTAATTTTATAACTATATATGAAAGTGAGGATGTTATATTGAACCAGGTGAAGGTCACAAAAGAATGGTCAAATCCCACCCCAGCAGGCTTAGTTGCTTTAGCAATAGCATGCTTCTGCTTTTTCGCCTTATTATCAGGAAAAGTAACAAGCGCAGCATTGCCCCTGCTTGGATGTTGGTTGCTTGGCGGATTCGTGGTGCAATTTATCGTTGCATTAATTGATTTAAAAGGCGGAAACACTACTGGAGGAAACACATTTTTATTCTTCAGTGCATTTTTTATGCTAGTTGGCGGCCTTGAAATGATCATGAAGTTTTATGCGGCAAATAAGGGAATTGTTTTGGATGCCCATATCGATGGATGGGCATGGCTAGTTCTTACGATTGTAGTCTATCTCTGGACCCCAGCCTTCTTTAAGACACCACTGGTACTAACACTGATTGTTCTTGCTTTGGATGTGGCTTTACCCTTTATCGCTTTGATGGATTTAGGAATATTGCCAAAGACTTATTCAGTGATACCGGCTTGGGCACTGCTGATGGCAGGTATATTTGGAATTTATCTCTCTGCAGCAATCATTGTAAATACGGCTTTTGGCAGACAAGTATATCCATCACCAGGTCCAATTATAAAATAAATTATATTATGTGATGTAATTGATAAACTCCTCTGCTTTTATAAATAAAGCAGAGGAGTTTCTTCATAATCGATATTAAAGTACTAAGACTTGTACAACCATATTCATAAGAACTTGCTATACAACTTTCTTGATGATTGGTATAAAGATATTCATGCTTAGCTTTTCATGTTCCCAAGGGTGGCACTTTTCATCATAAAATTCAAAATCAAGCTTGGCGCTGTCAATTTCATAGCCTGAATTTGGAAACCATTCCTCAAAGATATATTTCCAAGTACCTTTTATACTCTCAACAAAATCTTCATCCGCTACTGCAGGTGTTGTAAAAACTGCATAAGTTGCTGCCGGTACTTCAAGCTTATACATTTCTTCTAATGCATTATCAAAGTCCGCCACCTCTATCCCTAACACATAAGAAAATTCATCTGTCTCTATATTGGTATTAATGCAAATTCCATACTCTCCATGTCTTGGCGGCTTTTGTGTAGCATATAGTTTAGTTTCCTTCCCTTCAATATCACATTTCTCCCAAAAGGCAGGAATATCTCTTGAGTGAGCATTATTTCTAAGTGTAGTATCAAATTTATATCCAACTATTTTAAAAGCATCTTTATTTATTATTTTAGGTTCCATTATAATCCCTCCAACTTTATTTTCTTTTATATTCGCTAGGTTAACCTTTTGTGGAAAACCCTCTGGTGCGTGTATTCGGTAGTAGTTAGGTGAATAACCAAAGGCTTTTTTGAATGCCTTTGTAAACCCAGGATGAGTTTCAAAGCCATAGTTTAATGCTATATCAAGTATTTTTACTCCGCTGCTTAAATCAAAGATACTATATTGCAGCTTTCTCCTAGTCACATATTCAATAACAGGCATTCCAACAAAACTATGAAAAACTCTGTAGTAATGATAAGTCGAAAAGCCCGAAATATTGGCAAGCTCTTCTACAGATATCTTTTTAGTTATATTCTCATCTATATAGTCTATAGACCTTTGCATTAAATCTATATAATCTGCCAGTGTTAACACCTCCACTATTGATTTCTTCCTGCAGGTTAACTATATAATATCATGGGAATCACAACAATTCTTTTCCTATATTGTCATAAAATAAATGGACAACCTTACTCAAGCAATATATTCATCCTTGATAATTTAAACAAACTCCCAACCAAAACCTTTTACGAGAGTAACGAAAACCATCAGTCACTATATGCTCAAAATAATAAAGTCACACAATGTGTGACTTTTACTTATGTCTCGAATATATATATCAGAAGCAACCTGTCTATTATTCTCTTTAATACAAATTTAGTTCAAGCAGCATTTCTCTTTAATGATTATTTGCAGCTTTCCCTAATGATAAGTTCAGACGGTATGATAACCTTCTTTGGTATTTCTCTGCCATCATTTAATCTTTCCAGCAGCAGCTGTACAGAAGTGACCCCCATGAATTCGGTATATACCTTTACCGTGCTTAGGGAAGGCACCAGATACTTAGAAGTAGGTATATCATTGAAGCTTACAATGCTTATATCATTGGGCACATGAATATTTGCTTCATAAAGTGCCTGTATCGCACCGATTGCCATAGAGTCACTGGCAATAAAAAATGCTGTAGGCAGGTTGCCCCCTTCAATTGCATCTCTCATAAGGTTGTGTCCATCCTCAGAGCTAAATCGCCCTAGATGAACTAAGCTCGGATCGAATTTATCATTCTTTTTCATAAATTCCTGATAGGTTGTCAGACGTTCATCCTCTATAAGTTCTTTTTTATGTCCAACATATTCTACGCCGCCTATATAACCTATGTTATTATGTCCTTTTTCTTGAAAATACCCTAATACCTCCGTCATGGCCTTTCTAAAATCCACTACAACAGAGTCGTATTTTTTCTCGTTTGGGGAGAAGTCTACAAATATGATATTGTTGGAGTAACCTGCAAATTCTTCAACATCTTCCTTACTGAACTTACCGATGGCTATGACTCCATCCAGATCATTTAATTCACTGCTTATATACCGATCTCCGTTTTTAAATATCGTTACCATTTCAATCTGCTTATGAAAGCATTCCTTTTCAATTCCCATGGCTATCAAAAGGTAGTAAGGATCTCCCAATTCTTCATTTTGGGAGTACCAATGAATTACCCCAATCTTTAGCCTGTTGAATATATTCTTTGTTCTTTGCTTGATAGTTTTATAACCTAATTCCTCGGCTATCTCAATTACTTTCTTTCTTGTATCATCAGACACATTCAAGCTGGTATCTTGATTCAACACCCTGGATACCGTAGCAAGTGAAACCCCGGCAAGCTTTGCTATATCTTTTATCTTTGTCATAAAATTCTCCTCTTTTATGTGCAGTATACTGTCCACTCCAGCTATAGCTGCATAAACCTACTACCATATGGTTCTATGGCACTACCCTTAAATATAACCTCTTTATCTCCGTGATTTGAGATAACTAACCATTCTTTATCATTATGGTCTCTTATGAATACCTCTAAACCATTGGGTGAATCTATATGCCTAATTTTATTATCTTTTATAATCCTTAGGGCGATCTCACCCAGTGTTTCTGCATCTACACCGCCTCCAACATAGTAGACTTTACCATCTTTATACTTATTAACAGTGATGCAGAGGCTATCATTATAAAACTGATCCTTATATCTATATAATCCCTCAGCCGTCTCTGGTATGATCATATCTCTCCAGATCCTGCATTGACCTTCATTATCTTTATATCTTCCAATTCCGACAATTTCTTCATATTTATCTTCCAGTAATGATTCTGTTTCTTCAATCCTAATTCCTGCAATTTCTCTAATATTGCAGGGAAAAAATTTGTCGAAGTATATGTTGTTGTTTCTATCTTTAATGCCGGCTCGATAGGAAAAAATGATTGTTCCCCCTGCCGCCGCATATTCTTCAAATCTATTTGCAAGTTTTTCATCAATAATTTGCATTACAGGCACTACCAGCACCTTATATTTCACGAAATCTCGCTTTACGCTGATAACATCAATGTTTGCATTATGCTTATAAAATGGTGCGTACAGTCGTAGCAGCTCCTTCGTAAAGTCAAAGTCCGAGGACTGTTTTTGATAATGCCAGCTCCATATGTTATCAAAGTCATAAAGAACCGCTATATCTGATATAATCCGGCTATTAATGATATCCTCATATTCCCTTATGTCCTTCATAAAGCTTTGAGCTTCATAATACTTACGTCCCTTTTGATTGTTCTGATCTATAATGCCTAGACAAAATTGTTCTGCTCCCCTAGTCATGCCTCTATATCTAAAAAAAAGCATGTTTTGGCAGCCGTGAGCCATTGCTTGATATGCCCACATTTTGGACTGACCAGGTCTAGGCAAGTATCCTATGATATCATGTCCCTGAGCCCCCATCAGCTCCTCTACAATCCAGAAATTCTCATTCTTCAAGCCTCTTATATAATCAAGAGTCATAGCAATGTGTTCAGGTCTTATAGGCTCCTTCAGCCCTCCCCATACGGGATAATTGTCATAGGCTGCAAAATCCAAATGCTCTGCCATGATGTTTTGGTCATAGGATTTATCAAAGAATCCACCATAGAAATTATGGGTAACCTGCTGATGCTTGCCTTTCAGCTTCCTTACCAAATCAATTTGCTTTTTTGCGAAGTTATTAATAGAGCTGCATCTAAATCTAGCCCAGTCTAATTTCAAAGCAGGGTTATGGGTTGTAATTGTAGGGGTTGGCATGGGTATTTCATCAAAACTATTATAGGTTTGACCCCAAAATATCGTGCCATATACTTTATTCAGCTCATCAATTTGCTTATATTTATCCTCCAGGAACTTTTGAAAGCCTTGGTGGCACTGCTGGCAAAAGCATTGATCACTGCCTTCATGACCAAATTCGTTGTCAATCTGCCAAGCTATAATGTTTTGTTCATTTTTATAGTGGCTTACCAGCTTTTCCACAAGCTTATTTGAGTGCTTACTATATATTTCTGAGTTAAAGCAATACTGACGTCTTCCTCCAAATACTCTTTTGTGATTGTATTCATCCTCAGATAATATGGAAGGATGCTTATACGCTAGCCATGCAGGAAAGGTCGCAGTCGGAGTTCCAAACATTACTTTTAGCTTATAATAGGCTGCTTTTTCTATAACCATATCAAAAAATGAGAAGTCGAATACACCCTCATTTTTCTCCATCATATGCCAAGCAAACTCACCTATTCTTATGATATTGCTTCCCATATCCTTAATTCTCTGCATATCCGCTTCCATGATGTCAATATCCCAGTGCTCTGGATAATAGTCAACCCCCAAATACATGATATTCCTCCTACTCTATGGAAAATACAAACTCTGTTTTCTCGTAATATTCTCTATCAGGCTGCAAAATAGCTTTACTAAAACACTCACTGTTTATGCCATCAGGCTCATACTGAGTTTCAAAACAGATTCCATCATGCTTTTCTGCAATCTTGCCATATAACATGCTTTCATTATTTGGATAGTTAAAGCTGTAAATCACCGCAGCTGGGTATGTAGTAGTTATATTCATTTTCCTGCCGCTTTCACTATCGTACATTTCAATTTGATTTGTTTTGCCTTCTAGCAGCCATGGATGATCATAGCCATTGGCTATTTTTAGCTGTCCATAATCTGCTTTAATATCTCTTCCTATTTGTTTTCTTTGTTTAAAATCCATTGGTGTATTCTTGACATCAAAAAGCTTTCCTGTAGGTATCAGATTATTGTTTAACTCTAGGAAACTACTTGAAGCAATTCTCATGTATTGATCTGTAACCCTTCTCTTGTAATTGCCCGATAAGTTAAAATGCGAATGATTTGTAAGATTGCATAGGGTTACCTTATCTGTTTTTGCTTTGTACTCTATGGTAAAAGTATTATTCTGCCCCAAGGTATAAGTGACCTTGACATTCAAGTTTCCCGGATAATTTTCTTCCCCATCAGGACTATTATACTTAAATTCAACAGATGTGCCTCGGTCTGCTTCTATGATATTATAGCTCCATATTTGGTGACTAAAGCCTGTTTCTCCACCGTGGCAATGATTGACTCCAAAGTTTTTGTTCAGCTTGTATGGCGTTCCCTCCAGGTTGAACTGACCATCCTCTATACGTCCGGAGGTTCTTCCTACAATCACCCCAAAGTAAGTCGGATTTTGGATGTAATCCTCCAGATTTTGATATGCGAGAATGATGTTTTCAGCCACGTTTTCCCTATCGGGAACCAACAGCTCAACAATTGCTCCTCCATAACTAAGGAGCTTAACTTCCATATTATTGTTGTTTGTTATTGTTATTAGATCAACTCTTTGACCTTCTATATCAAAAGCTTTTTTTATATCAACCATTTAAATCACCTTCATATTTTATTTGTAAAGTCCTCAAATGCTTTTAATCCTTTGCTGTCCTGCTTAAAGACTCCTGCATCAGATAGGATTCTTTCAAATACCTTCCCTGTTTCCTGTCTGAGAACCTCTTGATAATCAACAGGTAAGCCCATATATTTATCTTTGATATACTTATACCAGGTGATATACGGCTGTAATTCTTCATGTTCCTCAATATTCTCTTTGCCTGCCAAACAATCCCTAAGTATATCCAGTTCCTCTATAAGCCTAGCTGGAAGAACTGCCAATCCCATTACTTCTATAAGACCTATATTTTCCTTCTTAATGTGATGCAAATCACTGTGAGGATGGAAAATCCCAAGAGGATGCTCCTCACTTGTTCTATTGTTTCTTAAGACGATGTCCATCTCATACTTATTATTCTTAAATCTTGCTATTGGCGTAACTGTGTTATGTGGCTCACTGTCCGTATGAGATATTATATCTACACTTTCATCGCTGTAGTTTTTCCATACTTCTAAAATATGATTTGATAATCTTGAAAGCATGCTTTGATCAGTGCTTCTAAGGCGGATAACGGACATAGGCCACTTTACAATGCCTGCCTCAACTTCTTCATAGCCCTTTATTATGATCCGCTTTTTTATAGGTGCTGTCTCCATGGCAAATTTGTAGCTGCCACCTTGAAAGTGATCATGGGATAATATAGACCCCCCGACAATTGGCAAGTCAGCGTTGGAGCCTATAAAGTAGTGCGGAAACTTATAAACGAATTCTAAAAGTCTGTCAAATGTGGCTTTTCCTATTTTCATAGGCTCATGCTTGCTCTTAAATATAATTGAGTGCTCATTATAGTAAACATAGGGAGAGTATTGTAAAAACCATTTTTCCTTACAAAGCTCCAAGGGTATCACCCTTAAGTTTTGCCTTGCAGGATGATTTACCCTTCCAGCATAGCCCTCGTTTTCACTGCACAGCAAGCACCTCGGGTAGGAAGAAGACTTAAGATTTCTTGCTGCTGCAATGGCCTTTGGATCCTTCTCAGGCTTTGAAAGATTAATAGTTATATCTAATTCTCCATACTCCGTATTTGTTTTCCAGCTTAGGTTTTTATCGGTTCTTTCTTTTCTGATATAATTTGATGCAATAGACATTTTGTAATAGTTATCCGTTGCAAGCTTGGCAGATACCATATAGTCATTGAAGAATTTTATGCGGACCTCACTTGGCCGGGTTACAAAACATCCCATAAGCTTCGTATCTAGAAGGTCCCTATAGGTTACTGTATTTTCCTCTAATATACCAGTTTGATGTGCAAACTCCAGTATATTATCTAAAATAAATTGTGGATGACTCAGCTCTTCCCTAGGAGTCTCCACATTTATGAATTCATCTAAGTGCAATATTTCTAGTAAACTATTGATGACATAGACTTCATCTTCTTTACATATAAGCTTTTTATCTATGCCATAATCAACAAGCCGTCTGATTTCTCTATTTATATCCACCACAATTCACCTCTACTCTGCAAACCCCTCAGGATTGCTTTTGTGCCAGTTCCATGCTGACTCTATAATATCCTCTATCTTAGTAAAATTAGGCTTCCACCCCAATTCCTCCTGAGCCTTTTTGCTGGAGGCTATCAGCCTAGCAGGATCTCCCGCCCTTCTTTCGCTATATGCCACGGGAATTGGATGCTTTGTTACATTTCTTGCTGCCTCTATGATTTCCATAACAGAAAAGCCCTCTCCATTTCCAAGATTATAAACATTGCTGTCTGCTCCATCACGAAGCTTTTGAAGGGCCAATAGGTGAGCGTCTACCAAATCCATAATATATATATAGTCTCTTATGCAAGTTCCGTCCGGCGTATCATAATCCGTACCGAAAACAGTGATATGCTGACGTTTATTTAAGGGGACCTGTAATACTAAGGGAATAATGTGTGTTTCCGGATTATGTGCTTCGCCGATTTCAGCACTTTGATGTGCCCCTGCTACATTAAAATATCTGAGAGCTATAAATTTAAGATTGTAGGCATTATCAGCCCATTTCATCATTTTTTCCACTGCCAGCTTAGTCTCTCCATAAGGATTAGTGGGCAGTGTCTTAGCTGTCTCTACTACAGGAACGCTTTCCGGTTCTCCGTAAACAGATGCCGTTGATGAGAATACAATTTTCCTTACATTATGGGTTTCCATAGTCTCTAGCAATACTTGGGAGCCATGAACATTATTGTCATAGTAGGTCAGAGGATCAGTCATGCTAACAGCAACTAAGGAGTTTGCCGCAAAGTGGATAACAGCGTCTATATCGTTCTCCACAAATACCTTATTCAAAAATACTCTATCCTTTATATCTCCTTGGTATAGCTTTGCATTGCCGTGCACCGCTTTCTTGTATCCAGTCTGAAAATTATCAACTACTACTACTTCCTCATTCTTGTCTAATAGAGCAACTACACAGTGTGAGCCAATATACCCCGCTCCACCGCATACTAATACTGCCATAATCTTACCTCCTTATTTATGAAACAAAAGGTAGACTTAATTATTTAAATAAGCTACCTCTTTGTTATATATTCTATATTTGTCTGGCCCCATCTCCAGTTGCAACTATATAAAAATCAGCCTTGTACCCTATTTTTGCTTCATATTCTTTTGCTACACTATCAATAAAGCTATCAATATCAGAATTTGAAACCAGGCTCACTGTACAGCCACCAAAGCCAGCTCCTGTCATCCTAGAGCCAATAGCTCCATTAGCCCATGCAGCGTTCACCAAAGTATCTAATTCAATTCCCGATACTTCATAATCATCCTTCAAAGAATTATGGGACTCATTCATTAGCTGACCAAAGACCTGTATCTTTCCCTGCATTAAGGCTTCTACTGCCTTAATTGCTCTTTGGTTTTCATATACCGCATGCTTAGCGCGTTTTCTATCTGTTGTATTTTCTATTAGGTAACTGTTACTTTCAAACTGTTCTTCTGTCAAATCCCCTAAATACTGAATATCCAAAACCTTCTGCAGCGCTTCTAGTGCCCTGGTGCACTCTGTGCGTCTCTCGTTATATTTAGATGCAGCCAGTCCCCTGCGCTTATTTGTGTTAGCTATTACGATAGATATTTCACCTAAGACCATAGGCACATGCTTATAGCTTAAGGTATTGGTATTTAATAATAGGGCATGATCCTTCTTACACATTCCACTGGCGAATTGGTCCATTATTCCGCAATTTACACCATTGAATTGATTTTCTGACTTTTGACTCAGCTTAACCATTTCAATCATATCGATATTTAGCTGAAATAAAGTCTTTAATGTGACACATGTTACCAACTCAATAGATGCACTGGAGGATAGGCCTGCTCCATTTGGAATGTTTCCGTAGAACATGATATCGAAACCTGTATCTATGCTATAGCCTGCATCTGCAAGTGTCCTGGCTATTCCCAAAGGATAATTAGCCCAGTCCAAGGCCTTATCATAGCTAATATCATTAACGTCAACCTCTATAATTCCTGCAGCTTCAAAGTTCTTGGAATATAGCCTTATCTTTGAACTGCTTGTTTTACTTGCGATTGCGTAAGTTCCAAGGGAGAGGGCACAGGGGAATACGTGCCCTCCGTTATAGTCAGTATGCTCTCCAATAAGATTAACACGGCCAGGAGCAAAGAATATCGCCCCCTCGCTTGTCGTATTAAAAATCTTTTTAAAATCGCAATTTAAATCTTTTATATCCATAATGGTACTCCTAACATTTATTTCTTCTTTATATATTTACGTGTATCAATTGCAACTGCCATTATTATGATTAAGCCCTTAATAATATATTGAAGATACGGGTTAACCCCTATAAATGCCAATCCATAGTTAATTACCTGGAAAATTAGAACCCCAATTACAACTCCGCTTACAGTACCAACCCCACCTGTAAAGGATACGCCCCCTACAACGCAGGCAGCAATCGCATCCAATTCATACATGTTACCCGTATTATTTGTTGCTGTACCAACACGTGCTGCTTCCAAGGAACCTGCAAATCCGTATAAAATACCTGCCATCATATAAACAAGCATTAAGGTTACTGTCAAATTAACCCCTGATACAACTGCAGCTTCAGGATTTCCGCCTACTGCGAATATGTTCTTGCCAAACTTTGTCTTGTTCCAAATCACCCAAATAATGAAGGTAACAATAGCTGCATAAATTACTATGTATGGCAGCTTAAACCCTCCCAGATTGAAATATCCCTGTGCAAAGTGCATAAATTTTTCATCTAACCCTCCAATGGGCTGAGCACCATAGGGCGGACGGTCAAAATAAGTTGAGTTAAGTCCATATACAATAATCATTGTACCTAAGGTTGCTATAAAAGGAGTTACCTTAAGTATTGATATAATAAACCCGTTTATAAGTCCCAGTAGGCCAGTGATAAGCGCAACAAATAATATTGGACCCCAAATGCTCAGGTGAGGCAAATTTGGATACATGCGATAAGCATACTCCGGATCCTGCAATAAAGATGCAGAAACAACTGCCGCTAAACCAACCATACGACCGGCTGATAAGTCCGTACCCTGTGTAATAATCAGCCCTCCAATACCTAAGGCTATGATAATACGGGTAGAAGCCTGGGAGAGTATATTACGTAAATTATTTAAAGATACAAAGTCTGGAGAAATAACGATGATAGTTAACAATAAAAATAGTAATACCAATAAAATCGCATTATTTACCATCCACTTAAGTACATCTTTGCTTCTTATATTTTTTATGCCTTTTACTTTGTTTGTAATTGCACCAAACATATAAACCACCCCTAATCCTATAAAAATTTAGCTGATAAGCGCATAATCTCTTCCTGAGTAGTAGCCTTTGTATCTACAATACCCGCAACACGTCCGTTGCTCATTACCAAAATTCTATCGGTAACACCTATCAGTTCAGGCATTTCTGAAGAAATAATTATAATTCCTTTTCCTCTGTTTGCAAGATTTATTATTAGTTGATATATTTCATATTTAGCTCCTACGTCAATTCCCCGTGTCGGCTCATCCAGCATCAATACATCAGGCTCTGTAAGCAGCCAACGTCCAAGAATTACCTTTTGCTGATTTCCACCGGATAAGGAGCTGATCTTTGTTTTTTGCGATGGTGTTTTTACACTCATGCTGTCAACTACCCACTTTGTATCCTTTTCGCATTTATCTTCATTAACTAATTGTGTCATACCAAAGTAATCATCTAAATTAGCAATTATCGAATTAAAGTTAATATCTAGAATACCAAAAATACCTGTTGAACGACGCTCTTCTGTAACCATAGCAAATCCATTTTTTATTGCCTCTTTAGGATCCCTATTCCTTACTTTCTTTCCGTTTATCTCAATCTTGCCTGACTTCCTTTGCCTTACCCCAAATATAGTTTCCAGTATGTCAGTACGTTTTGAACCTACCAAACCTGCTATTCCTAGAATTTCGCCTTTCTTTAGATCGAAGGATACATCTTCAATAGAAGGCTTAAAGGCTGCAGTCAAATTTTCAACCTTAAGAATGATTTCACCGGGCACATTTGTCTTCTCCGGGAAACGGTTGGTTAAATCTCTTCCTACCATCAGACTTATGATTAAATCTGTTGTAAGCTCATTTGCAGGTTTGGTTGCAATCCATTTGCCGTCGCGCATAACTGTAACTTCATCAGAAATTTGAAGTATCTCTTCCATCTTATGGGAAATGTATATTATCCCTACACCTTTATCTCTTAAAGCCCTTATAATCTTAAACAAATGATTTACTTCTTTTTCAGTAAGTGAAGAAGTAGGCTCATCCATTACAATAATTTTTGAATTATAAGAAACTGCTTTTGCGATTTCCACCATCTGCATTTCGGATACAGAAAGCTTTTCTACTTTAGCTCTTGGATCCAGCTGTATATCAAGCTCTTCAAAAATTTTCTTTGTATCCCTATACATCTTTTCTTCATCAATAAAAAGAAGCTTGTTGGGATAACGTCCCAGCCAAATATTATCCATTATATTACGTTGACGCACCTGGTTTAACTCTTGATGCACCATTGATACTCCATTGTCCAAAGCTTGTCTTGTAGAGGTAAAGTTAACCTTCTTGCCATCAAAATATATCTCCCCGCTGTCTGCGTGATATATTCCAAACAAACACTTCATCAAAGTTGATTTGCCAGCCCCATTCTCACCCATCAAAGCATGTACTGTGCCGGGTCGAACCTCAAGCTGAACATTGTCCAAGGCCTTTACCCCAGGAAACTCCTTGGAGATGTTTCTCATTCTTAATAAATAGGTGCTGTTTAATTCCCCATTGACATTTTGCATAGATTACACCTCATTTTATAATACTGTCTTAGATAAACAAGGATGCATTCAATGCATCCTTGTTATATAAGACATTGTAATTTCTATGTATTATTTGTAAGCTTCCTCAGCTATGTTTATGTTAGCCTTAGTTATTCCAACATAAGGTACACGAACTGCCTTGTTGTTATCAAATTTCCATGATGTTCCTGCTAATGGATCTTTGCCGGCTGCAACGTTTAATGCTAGATCAACAGTTGCTTGGCCTTGGTTCTTAGCATCGTTAAGAACTGAACCAACCATTAGACCAGCTTTGATTTGCTCTAAAGCGTCTGGAATAGCATCTACACCAACTACAGGCATGAACTTGTCGCCTGCGAAGTATCCAGCAGCCTTAAGTGATTGAACAGCACCAAGTGCCATTGCGTCGTTGTTGCATATTACGTATTCTATCTTGTCGCCATGCTTAGCTAACCAAGCGTCAACTAATTCTTTGCCCTTTACGCTGTCCCACATACCAGTTTGAAGTTCTAGCTCTTCAACTTGTATGCCTGCATTTACAACTGTTTCAACAGCAAACTTAGTTCTTGCTTCAGCATCTGGGTGTCCAGGTTCGCCTTTTAGCAATACATATTGAATCTTGCCATCAGCATTTTTGTCCCAAGCTGCATTTGCTTTCCATGTGTCAACGATTATTTGACCTTGCATAATACCTGATTCTGAAGATGTTGTTCCTACGTACCAAGTTTTATCATAGCTCTTCAATGCGTCAGCCGATGGTTCTTTATTGAAGAATACTACTGGAAGGTCAGCAGCCTTTGCTTTTGCAATGATTGTTGAAGCTGCTTGTGGGTCAACAAGATTGATTGCTAGAGCCTTCATACCCTTTGAAATCATCATGTCTACTTGCTCGTTTTGAGTAGCTTGATTGTTTTGTGAGTCATTAAGTGTTAATTCTGCTTTGCCTTCAGCACCCTTCTCGATTGATCTTCTTACGAAGGACATGAAGTTGTCGTCAAACTTGTAGATAGTAACCCCAACCTTAGGATTACCTTGCTCCACTGGAGCAGCTGCAGGAGCTGCTGTTTTTGCACATGCAGCCAGTGAAAATACTAATGTAAGAATCAATAATACGGCCAATACCTTTTTCACTAAATCTTCCCCCTTATATTTGATTTCAGGTTTGAATATGTCTCTAATAATAATTTACTAAAATTTTAGTTAATTGTCAATATATTGTAACAATATAATTTATAAGTCCTTCTCCCCTACATATAGAGCCTTTTATAATCAACTTTCTTAGCATAAAAAACAGAAAATATCATATATTTCCTGTTTTATTATATATTTATATTAGGTTTTTTGTTTTAGTAATGCGGGCGAGAAATTAGGTTAGACTCCAAAGTCCTCATGGCTTATGGAGTCATAGATGCCTTCTATATCCAATTTCTCCTGGCTAAAAATTGCGCAGACCAAAATAATATATTCTGGCAAGCTTTCTTTTGCCCATAATATTTTATCTCCTAAAACCTCTTCACTTATGGTTGCTACATCAAATCCAATAGACTCCAAAGAATAATGCAGCTTCTCAGGGCGAGTGCATGGAAGCTGTATTTCTCGAGTACAGCAATCGCACTCCATGCATCCTCCAGCTAGCAAAACGCACAAGTCCTTTTCCGCTTCAGCTATTGTATTTAGCCTTGCATCTAATACTTCTCTCGCAGCTTTATAGATTTCATTCGTAACCACTTCTAAATTCTTATCCTCTGACAGTTGTTTTAAGTCTTCTTCTAAATCATCAATATACACCTTGCTTCCAATAATATAAGCATATTGGTATCTATCCAACATTTCTGTTAAGTCAAAGTTATAAGGAGGACATGACCATATCTTGTTGTAATACTGGCATGCTTTGCAATATTCCATAAACACCTTAGGCTGGAAATATAACTTTAATTCCTCTAAGGTTCTTTCTTGTATCTGATTTTTAAAGCTTACTTTTACTTCCACTTATGTATCTCTCCTATTCATTTATCTGCTCAGACAATATGGCTTCCTTCTTATCTGAGCTGTATTTTATCCATCTTCCCCCAAATACATGTACTATCAAGCCTGCCATTACCAATAAGGCACCAATAATCTGCCATAGAGAAATTGGCTCTCTCAGCAGGATAGTTGCACTACTCATGCCTACGACAGGAACCAATAGTGCAAATGGGGAGACCGTAGCTGCAGGATATCTAGAAAGCAGCTTGCCCCACAGACCATAGCCGCACAAGCTCGCAAAATAAGCCAAGTATATTATTGAAGCTACTGTGACCCAATTAAAGGATTGCATTGCAGTCTGCCAAGCGGCAGGTCCTTCTATTAGTAAAGACAAGAGTCCTAGTGGCAAAATTGCAACTGCGCCAGCCCAAACTACTAAGGCCAACATGGAAAAAGGAGGGACTCCCTGAGTAGCCCTACGCATAATAACATTGCCCGCACCCCAGCTTGCTGCTCCCATTATAGTGATCCAAAAGCCTGCAGCAGTCATACTGCTTCCTTGCTGGACTGCAATAAGCAACATACCACCGGCGGCTATTATAAGCCCCAGCAAGTTGTTCCAGTGCAGCCGCTCTCCTATGAATAGGACTGCAATCAACAGTGTAAAGAAAGCCTGGGATTGATGGATTAATGAAGACAACCCGGCAGGCATACCAAGCTTCATGCCTAAAAATAGAAAGGCAAACTGTCCTACATTCAAGGTAAGTCCTAAGGCTATTAGCCAACGCCAAGCTACAGGCGGCCTGGGCAAGAAAAATATAGCCGGCAGGCACAGTACAACAAAGCGTAACGTTGCAAGTAAAAGCGGTGGCATATTCCCCAGCCCTAGTTTTATGGCAATAAAGTTCAACCCCCAGAGGACAACCACAATTAGTCCTATCCCTATATCACGTCTGCTCAAACACTTATCCCCCCTAATTCTATATATTAAATATGATTCGTTAATACAATGTATATTTCAAGTTTATCATAGAAAGTAATGTTGTTCTATTCCATGAAAAATATCATCCAGCAGATTCACTTTTGTTTGTAGTAAGCGGAGAGAAGCAAACGTATAATAATATATAGGATCTGTATATAGCTCATTGGAATATATTGATTAGAATAGAACTGATGGAGGGCAAAAAATGAAAGATAATAACAATAGCCACTTTAACTGGTTTGGTTCACCTGGTGATAACCAAAAGGTTTACTGGTTTTTTATTGCGCTATTGGCCTTGATTGAAATTGGTTTTGGCATCTCAATATTCTTTCGATAAAAATTAATTTAATACCCCTTCCTATAGCTATATAATATAACTTTGGAGACTTACCCCATAGCACTTCATTTATTACTGTACTGATTTCTCTCTTTAACCATGTCTTGATTACTGCAATAATAAGTTGTACGATAATAGGTAAATACTTCTTTTTGCTCATATATATCTAAAGACAAAATAATTACAATTTAGGGAGTGTGTTTCATGAACTCATTTAAAGAAATCAAGCCCGAAGAGCTTAATAAAAGTCCATTTCATCTTATAGGTACCGACTGGATGCTTATCACAGCCGAAAAGGATAACAAGGTAAACACAATGACTGCATCCTGGGGTGGTTTGGGTGTTATGTGGAATAAGAATGTTGCCTATATCGCCATAAGACCCCATCGATATACCAAGGAATTTGTAGATAGTGCAGACACCTTTTCTTTAACCTTCTTCAATGAGAATTTTAAAAAACAATTAGGTTACCTTGGATCTGTATCAGGTAGAGATGAAGATAAGATTTCTAAGTCCGATTTAACAATTATACATACAGATAATACCCCTTATTACGATGAAGCAAATTGTGCCCTTATATGTAAGAAGCTATATGCACAAGATTTTGCTTCTGAATGCTTTATTGTAAAGGAAATAGATAAAGAAAACTATCCTCAGAAGGATTACCATACGCTTTATATCGCAGAAGTAACAAAGGTTCTTATAAAAGAGTAATAAAAGAGGTGCTGTACAAATTTACTTGTACAGCACCTCTTTAGTATGTGTATTTTAAATAAGTATAAAGTCTATAAGAAACTTAAATCATAGTACGCAGATAAAGGTATATCATTATGGTAATAGTCCCTAAAATAATAAGCAGTATTCTATTATTGTTGTTTATCACCGTCTCAATAAATAAAACCAGTGCCAGTAAAATCCATAGCCTTTCAAATAAAAACAAACCCAAAAGGGTCAAAATCGAAAAAGGGAATATTGGCAATGCCAAAACCAAAGATATTATCAAAAGCAGAGTTATAGGCATTACCCTTGCCTTAAGTGGATAATGCTTCATATATGAAAATGCTATATAGCAGATAAAAATACATATTGCTATCCATTGAACAATCACTAATAAATCCTCCTTGCATATCACCGAAGATGTCATTGTTCTAATATCAATCTAGTAGTCCTCTATCTATACCATGAATTTTACATATGTTCCTTATTCTTATTCCGAGTATAATGCGCACCTCTAATTACAATTGTATTTGTATCTTCATCATTTTTACGCTTAAGATTCCCTGTGGCTTTCGCCATAAGCTGCTGGGCCTCTACACTATCTGCCCCTTCAATTTTAGTCAAAAATTTCTCAGCTTTTTCACCTGATAGTATTTTTATAAGCTTTTCATACCAATAAATAAATACCTTATTGTCTTTCTTAACAATATAGGAAAAAATCACCTCTGATGTTTGATCCTCAGTTTCTCCTTTATGCATACCCAGCGCCCCTTTATAAATGTGATTACATTAAGTTTATATGAAGACACTTATATTTTACAGAGAAAGTTTGTTTATATCTAATTTACAGTAACTGGCTGATTCAGGGTCTGCGCTTTATGCATTGTCATATTTTACATAATAAATCATCCCTCATATTATTCCTACCATCCGAATTATATTATGTATACATATTATTTATGAAACAGGAGGCCAATATGAGTATCCGTGAATTCAAGATCTGTATAAATCTTATTATCAAATTTGTAGCTAGGGTAAACAAGGAAACTATACCTACTGACATCAAGAAAATTATGGTGAAAAGCTATGCAAACACCCTTAATATCAATCTTACTGATAGTATGGTTGACAGCATTACTGAAATCTCAGTTGCCTAAATATAGATTTTTTCTACCCCAAGTCCTTAGAAATGAGGGCTTTTTTCTTTAACATGCCTAGATAGTCCAGCTTCAGCTTACTTAATCATCAACATCTCCATAATATCCTGCTCAGTGATTGTAGATAATGCTTCTTGACCTGCCTGGATTACTTCCCCAATCAAATTTTTCTTTTTTTCTTGAAGCTCATTTATTTTTTCTTCGATGGTACCGCGGGCAACCAGCCTTATTACTTGCACTTCCTTTTTCTGCCCTATACGATGGGCTCGATCAGCTGCCTGCTGCTCTACTGCAGGGTTCCACCATAAGTCATAAAGAATCACAGTATTTGCGCCAGTCAAGTTTAGCCCAGTCCCTCCAGCCTTTAAGGATATGAGAAACAGGTTTCCTTCCCCTTGATTAAATCTATTGCATAGTGCTAAACGTTCTGAAGGTGGCGTCTGCCCATCCAAATAAAAATATGGCATTCCTTGATATACTAATTCTCCACCGATAATCTCCAGCATTTTAGTAAATTGTGAGAAGATAAGGACCCTTCTCCCAGTAATCCGGCACTCCTCCACAATCTCCATTAGCTGATCAAACTTCGCTGAACCTCCGTTATACCCCTCAACAAATAGAGCAGGATGGCAGCATAGCTGTCGAAGTCTTGTAAGTCCCGCAAGAATCTTAATGCGATTCTTCTTAAAATTACCCTTGTTTAAATGCTTTAATGCATCATGTTTTAGCTGTGCCAAATAAGCCCCATACAATTTCTTCTGTTCATGGCTTAGCTCCGATGATTGTATGGATTCTATTTTCGCTGGCAGTTCTTCTAGTACATCTTTTTTCAACCGACGCAGAATAAAAGGGTTTACTCGTCTAGCCACGCTTTCCCTAGTTAGCCCGTTAAAAGCTTTTCTTCCTGGCAGCAAGCTTGGGAACACCACATTAAAAATTGACCAAAGCTCTTCTAAGGAGTTCTCTATTGGAGTTCCAGTAAGCGCAAAACGGTAGTCTGCATGAATCCGCCTTACGGTTTTTGCAGTGCGGGTTTCAGGATTTTTAAATGCCTGTGCCTCATCAAAGAATACCGTATGAAAAGATTGTTGATGGTACAATATTGAATCCATTCTGAGTGATGGGTACGATGTAATGATCACATCTACATTAGTGATGTCCTCTAGAATAGTGCTCCTCTTCTCTTTATTTCCATCAACAATACATGCTTTTATTTCTGGTGCAAACCGCCTAAGCTCACTCATCCAATTGTAGACAAGGGAAGAGGGACAAACTATTAATGCCGGTAGTTTTCTATCTCGAATATCTGGAAGCACCGATACAATGAATGCGATGCTTTGAATTGTCTTACCAAGTCCCATATCATCCGCAAGAATACCACCAAACTTATACTTTGCAAGCATCTTAAACCATTGAAACCCGACCTTTTGATAATCCCGAAGGACTGAAATTAAGCCATCCGGTATAGCATGATCCAGCGCCATAGGGCTTTGCAAATTATCCATTAATTTACGAAGTCTATCCCCACTTTCAACAAGATTTTCTTCTTGAAGGGAGTAGGTGAGGTGCAACCCATTAATCAAGGGCATTTGAATTTCTTCTCTAGCTATATCTTCTACAGATATACCCACCTCGCTAAAAGATTGGTCTAACATTAGAAACTCCTTGGTTTCCAATGATAATAATGAGCCGTTTTGCATTCGGTAATATTTTTGTTTTTCCCGCATAGACAGTAACAGCTTACGGATTTCTGACTCAGGAATCCCTTGGATATCAAAGCGGAAGGATAGCCAATCTGTCCTCTCAGCCACATCCACCTTTATCATTGGACCTAAATAGTCTTTAATAACACGTGTTTTAACCGCCGTAGTAGCATAGACCTCTACCAGCTTTTCTAAAGTTGGGACAATATGATACAAAAAATCATATTCTGCTTGTTCATTCTGCAGGTAAAAACCGCTATCCGTCCTAGTAAACAAGCTGTCGTCCATAACCTTCATAATTTGTGCTTCCTTGTCACCGTCGCGCACCAAGGTAGGGTTATATCTGAATTCTTGTCCAGTTTCTTCAATAGGATTTACCACTATATTGCCATAGTGAAACTCTAATCCGGCAAGCAATCGATTATTTACCCGATCCAAATACAACTTTGCCTTAAGAGGTGTTTTAACTAGCCTTTCGGAGACAGATTGAGCAATCCGCACATAGCCTAACCTCGATAATCCGGGTATTACCGTTTTGACGAAATTCTCTATCTGTTCTGTAGATATAAGAAGTTGATGCTTGTCCGAATGGTCCATCATTTGTTTTATCTCAATTAATCGTTTACAATCATCTAATGACAGCTTTATCAGTTTTCCTTCAATAAAAACATACCCATAGGCTTGCAAGACCAGAACTTGATTTAAACCTTTTATGCCCAGCTGAAAGCCTCTCGTCCTTGGCTTTACTTCTTCAAGATCAAATTCTAGGGGGATAGCCTCATTGGATAACCTAATCCCATTGTAGGTGATGCCCTTATGTTCTATTTTTACTGCGGTCGCTGCTAAAAGAAGCGGTAAAAGCTTCTGCCAATAGTAAGGAGAAATCATAATCAACCCATCTTCTCTGATGCGCTTACCGTTAGTATTCTCACCATTTAAGTCTTGATGATAATCTTCACTACTTTGATAAATGTTAATTAACAGTTGAATTACAGCATCTGTTTCCTTTTGAAAGCTGTGGATCTCTGGATTGTAAGTAAAATGCGTAGAACACTCGTAAGGTTCTCTCTTCTGAATACTATTTAGGAAATCTCTTAACCTAGGTATTATATATACCTGTCTAAGACCAGCTTTTACTTGGACCCCGAACATGTATCCCTCATTGCCAATAAAGACAGGTCTACAGATAAATTCTGCATGAATATTTTCCCTTGTCTCAAAATATAGCTGACTGCCACTAGGCGGCGTTATCTTGTTTTCAAATAGATCTATCATCCTATTGGCCAATTGGGCGTCCTTTGCTGATGAATCTCTGGATGTATCCATTACCTGCTGCGCTTTTTTCTCCACAGATAACTCAGCTTTCAGAGGAGACAATAAACTATTTGATGAACTTGCGGTTTTCTGAATATCCTTAATAAATAGAAGAACAGCTGCAATATGTTGGCAGTAATTATTAACAGATGCTAAGGATGGGCAGGTGCACTCTGCATGAATATCCCCGCCTCCATCATGTTTTACCGTGACGCGGAAGATGTCTCCGCCGTTTACATTAGCCTCTACAATTGCACTGTTCCTTCTATAATTATCGATATTTACTTTTCCAGCTCCATAATAAGCTTTACCTTTTTTATAAGAGGTATTTCCGCACAACTTTTTAATAACGGCTTCACTCAACAAAAAATTCATTTATTGTCCTTCCTCTGGCTTAGGCCTTGCGTTCTGTATTTTCTATTTATATAACCTTCGGCCACTTGTTTATATGCTGCTTATGCCTTCTTAACAAACTCAGATTTTAGTTTCATAGCTCCAAAACCATCAATTCTACAATCAATGTTATGATCGCCTTCAACCAAGCGTATATTTTTAACCTTCGTTCCTTGCTTTAGGTCTGATGAGCTTCCTTTGACCTTAAGCTCTTTGATTATTATTACGGTATCTCCATTATTTAAGACATTTCCATTTGCATCTTTGACAATCATTCCATCTTCACTAAGTTCTTTTTCTGACTCTAAAGTCCATTCATATGCACATTCTGGGCAAACAAAAAGATGTCCATCCTCGTAAGTATATTCTGAATTGCACTTTGGGCAATTTGGTAATTTATCCATAGTTTCATTTCCTCCGTTTGTTGTTACTTCTATTTAGTAAGAATTATTTTAAATTTTATTGTTTCAACTTCTCTAGTAAAATTGCATGCTAAATTTCACAAAAAAAAGCATATAAGTGTTCTCTTATATGCTTCTATACTACCATAGTACTCCCTTATTGACAAACCTTCGCCCAAGGGCTACTTTGAGCTTCTGTTCCTCATCCTTTATTGCAACAGTGACTATAGGCATCGCTTTCACAAAAAAACTGCGCTTATAAATTGTGCAGTTTTTTTGTGAAAGCCTTAATTTAGTTTTGTCAGCATATTATAATCAATATACTATTACACAGACCAGTTTTACTCTTCAAAATCATCTATTGGTCCTGATTCAGTTCCGAAGTAGTCCTGATATGTTTCATAATCGTCATTCCTGTGTACTCTGGTATAGCCGTACATGTAGTGGACATGTCCATCATTTCTTGATGTTATACCATAAAAATAATGTATGTGCCCGCCTCTGTATGGTATGGGAGGGCTTGTTCTGATTCTGAAACGATGTCTGTGTCCCTGTCTATAGTCTGTATTGCCTGCCATAATGTGAGTATGTCTAGGGGTATCCGGACTATCACTGGTAGTGCCCATAAATCTGTGGCGATGCTGTTCATCTATAGTTGTTCTACCATTAAATAAATGGTCATGTAATCCATTTGGCATATTATCACCTCATTAATAAGTTATTCGAATTAAGGTGATTCAGTGCCTGTATAGCTTTAATTCACTCTCAACTCTGTCTATAAAACTATTCTCACTCCGGGCATACCATCAGTGTAATCTGAGTACTGCGCATGTTGAATAAACCATCTTCCTTCTTTTTTTACCAGGACTCCTGAGAATCTCATTGGTGTAATAAACGTTTCACCTTTCTCATTTTCATAAAGAAAATCTATGGTATCATGAAGAACTTTCATTAGCTTTTGTTTCGGTGATTCTTCGGATTTAAATGTATACTTAGCCGATTCACTAATCCATAATAGCATTGTCTCATCAGGTATAATTCTATTAAGCATTGCCTTTGTAGTAAAATAAGCAACATCTTCGTTAACGCATATTATGGCACCCTCAGCGTTCAGCTTAAAGTTTCCCCAATACTTCCAGTCTGATTCGATAATTCCTCTAGTAGCCTCAATTCCTAAACATAGCTCCTCGGCATCTGTACCTATTACCACTAAGTCTTCATCAAATAGAAAAACTTCCTTTATATATTCATCAACGTAGCTTAGATCTCTTTTTGTATATCCATCTTGGAATACATGAAGTACTTTTCTAATTTCTTCAATTTCTTTATTTGAATTGGCTTCAGACATTTCAAATACACTCTTATCATAGTTTTCATCCATAAATCTATTGGACCATGATTCTGAATCTAGAGAAAACTGCATTTGATGGAATTTCCAAGCACCGTTTTCATTTGTAAGTACACATGTAAATCTAAAGGGCCATATATATTTTTCACCCTTATCTATTTCTATTAATGTTTTGGCAATCTTTCTTGCTGCATCCAGTGCATTTTCCTTTGACCTTTTCTCTCTGCCTAAAATATCTTTTACTTTACCCATTGTGTCTTCTATTTGTTCATTTTCAGATAACGTATTTCTTATATTTCCAATAGAAACAACCCAAGCAACATTACTATTTGCGAAAATCTTTGCCTCTTCAAATTTAAAATCTATTTCTCTCCAATAGTTGTTTTTATCATCTAAATGGGATTTAATAAGTGTTATTATATCCTCTGCATTGAAACACCATTGGTTCATTCCGCTTCCAAGCACTGCAAGCCCATCCTTTATAGAAAAGGCTTCCTTTACAAAATCCTCTATATTGCTCATATCCTTATCTATATATAGGGTTTGAAATTTCTTAAGAGCCTCTTTTACCTTATTAATTGAATTTATATCCTTATAATCTTTCATTATTAATTCCTCCAATTCAATTGTCTTACCTCACTATTATATACACCGGCGATTTTTCTCATAAGCATATCATACAATAAAAATATTTTCGCATTCCTAAGTACGTAGAAAGAATACTTCTATAATTGATTTTCTTCTGTATAAGTATTCGATTCGCATTTATAACCTAACAATATTAAGTATATATGACAGCATTTACGCTTTATAAAGAAAGTTTAGTTATATTCAAAATATAAGTGCCGTGCACTAGAATAATCCGACTATTTGACGGGTTAAATCTAGTGCACGGCACCTATAATTTTTAAGATTTTATTGGCTGCCAGATACCCTTTGTCTCAAATTCAAATGCAGCATTCTCAGCATTTTTGACGATATCAGTATGGACTTATCCAAAAGTGGCTCTCGAAGAAGACTGTATGTATATCCGATAATATTCACGATAATAATCGATAAAATAATTGCTATTAAAGATAAATATAATAACATGACTTTTCTCCTTGTATCATTGAAACATAGCTGATTTAAGTTATAATTCCAATTAGTTTTTTCCAGCCATAGTTACTTTGGGTACTAAGTTCCTAAAAAATTCTAGAATCTCACTACTAAGTTCCTGTGGATACTGAAATGCAACATATGCATGGGCACCCCCAGGAATGATCCCTACTCTACTTGACTTCAAAAGTCTCTGGTAGTGTTCTATGCTTGCCTTTACGCCCTCTGACTTCCATTCCTCTTCACTGGGCAGCAATAAAACAGGACAGCTTATTTTTTCGAAGTACTTCTCAAATTTTACATCAAAGTAATCTTCTACGTACTTATCTATGACCCACTTAGGACATATAGACGTATACCTTCCATCCTCTGTTTCTAAGCTATCATATAATTCAAATTCTTCAATTCGCTGATTCCATGCAATGCCGCCTTGCTCATAGCTCTGCCTGCTCATCTCTAACTTGTTGGCTATGGAATCAAAAACAGGATTAACCCTTTTAGCTCTATTTGCTCGAAGCTCTATTTTTTTATTTGGTATGTCTTCGTCTGATATATTACATACGCCATTTTTGCCAAAATAGTTTTGGATTGCGCCTTCCGCTACAATAGATTGTATTCTTTCTGGAAAGTTTGCTGCAAGATTTGCTGCTATTTCTCCTCCTAGTGAGCTGCCCACTATATGTGCCTTATCTATCCCCAGTTGATCCATGACACCTATAACATCTAGCGCCATATTATCTAATGTATATCCATTTTCAAGTTTCTCTGATTTTCCATGCCCCCTAATATCTAATGTAACCAACTGATATTTATCCCTAAAATAAGGTACAATCCCATTCCACTGTGCTAAATTTCCCCCTGAAAAATGTAAAAACACAATCGTTTCTCCATTTCTAGGGTACCGATTCACTTCTAACTCCGCCCCATTCACTTTTACTCTCATATTCTCCAATGTCTCTTCCCCCTTTAATTAATGTCATAACAAAATATCTGTCGTATTCAGGAAAGTATAAAATTGTTTGCTATAGTGTCCAGTGCAGAGAAGCTTTTAGAAAAACTTCCATGCAACTACTCTTATAATTTGAATCGAAGCTTACCAAATATCATGCCATCATAATATAAATCATCTATAAAGTAGAAGTCTCTTAAACGCCCTTCTAACTCAAAACCATTCTTTTCTAGTACTCGGATAGAGCCAACATTAGTATCCACTACCCGTGCATGGAGCTTGTGGAGGTCAAGTGAACTAAATGCGAAATCGCTCATCAAGGAAACGGTCTCTGTACCATAACCCTTACCCCAATGGTTATGATGAAAAACGTAGCCGATTTCTGCATGTTTCGCTTCATGGTCAAAATTGAAGATCATCGCTGTCCCTATAATTTCTTGAGTTGATTTAAGTACGATGGACGCATATAAATGTGTACCTGCTGATTCACGCTTCAACATCTCTTTTATGTGATTATTTGTTTCACTCAAGTTTTTCATTAATTTCCACCCAATAAAACGTGAAACATCCTCATCCGAAGCATAGCTATGTATCTCTTGCGCATCATTTGTACTCAAGTCCTTGAAGGTTATATTCCTGCCTTCCAATCCATGAAACAAGCTTGTATTCATATTATTCCCCCTTAATACTTTCATTCTACTTTACCGACAGCAGAAACATAAACAACATATTCATTTTGACCATCTATACGAAGCAGCTCATCAAAAGCCTTCTGAACATACCCTGCAATTGCACAAGTGCCACACCCGATACCCTCACTTGCCAGATACAGGTTTTGGCATACGTGCCCAATGTCTAGCAGCATTAGCCGATGTGCCTCACAATGATATCGCCATTCCCCACGCTGTGGAATACACGACCATAAAAATACAACAGGTGCCCGCCCAAGCCACTTAGCTTCCTCTTGATAGTTTTCACCGCCATATGCATAGACAAGTTTATCCGGCAGACCATCAACGGAATGACAAAATACAAGCTTATGCTCTAAGGATAAATACATGTAAATGCCTTTTTCCAAGCCTGTAACATTATTAACTGAAAGGTATGTCTCATAAGAATGCCTGCCCCCTGCAGAAGGAACTGGACGCAGAGTTATATGTCCAGTGTTTTTATATGCAGGTATAATCTTTTGTACCCCTTGGGTTGACCACAATAAAAAAGATAACTCTTCTAATGTAAGTGGTATGTCTTTATAATTTCGTCTACTTCTGCGATTATCAAGACAAGTGTATAAGTCACTGTGTTTAATAATATTTCTATCTACAGCTGGAAGCTCAATTATTCCCAAATTGCTGCCAATCGCCTTTTCAACATGTGGCGGCGGCAGTCCACGCTCTTGATCAGAAATGAACTCACGTTCTGGAAGATCAAATCCACTTTTCATAAAATTACGGTTATTATTAAAAGAATCCATGCTTTATCCCCCTTGATTATGCATCGCTCAAATGACATTCAAGTTTTTAATTCTACATTTGCCCCCTCATTCCTTCTGTTATTGCACATCGTTTCCAAAGCAATCGCAATTATAGTCATATGTAGACTTTCCTGAAGCTCTCTAACTCCATATTGCCAATCTAATTGCCTTATCCCTAAGTTATACAGATATTGTGGCTTAACCTCTACTCAATCTTTCAATAGCCTCTTTTTCATTTGGTACGAAAAATATATCTTTCCCTTTGTTGCTCTCATAGATGAAATCTTTCAAACTATTGCTTGAATAAACAGAGAAATCACCGACTATTGCAATTTTTACATGGTAATTAATAAACTTCTGTAAAATCTCCCCCGCAAGCCGTGTTCTCAAATTAAAAAAATCCTCACATATTAATGATTTATCCATAATTATATGATTGCTGCCTGCTTCATAATTAACTGTTGCTATGATATCTAGTGCCGACTGAACATCTGTTATTAGCACCTCACTACTACTTATAATAGCAATCACTATATCATTCTCTTTTATTGTAGTTATTTTCATAATTGCCCTCCTATAAATAAATAATCTCTGTGCTAAAAAGATCTGGCAAGACGGAATCCAAGGTCATCGATGCCAAATGTCGGATGACTACGACGGCGATTGGTCGCAAGGCAGCCCCTAGCAGCATCACACCAACCTCCACCACGAAAAACACGATAGGAGCCATATACTTGCTCGTCGTATACATCAAAGCACCACTCCCAAACATTTCCCAACATGTCATATAGCCCCCATGCGTTGGGTTCCTTTTTTCCTACTTCATGGGTTTTACCCTCTGAATTTTCTTTATACCAGGCGATCTGATCAAGCTCTCCATATCTAACTTCTGTGGCTCCTGCTCTACATGCAAATTCCCACTCTGCTTCAGTAGGGAGACGAAAGCCATTAGATTCAAAATCACAGATGACATCTTTACCGTTCTCGGCTATGGAATAGCATTCACTTAAACTGGCTTTCCTAGAAAGATTGTTGCAAAAATAAATTGCCTCTTCCCACGAAACACCCTCAACGGGATTTCGCTCTCCTTTAAATAAGAAAGGTGCTTCTTGGGTAATGGCAAAATATAATTCCTGGGTTACAGGATACTTGGCCAAAAGAAATGGCTTTATTTCTACCTTCCACTTACACTTTTTTCTATCGTCTCTTAATACGATCTCCCCTCCGGGAATCTCTACCATTAATGCCTCGACTTGACTCTTTAATTCATAATACACTCTTCCTATCTCCTAACTATGATACGCAGCTCAATATACATCCTTGTTCATACCCTTAAAAGTCTACTAAGCAGCCTCCGTTATTTGTTCTTATATAATTCAGTTTGCTTTGAAAAATCTATTTACTCTACCAACATTGAAATTGTACTTAACATATTTTCTATAAATTTTGTACTCCCCCAAAGGATTACTCTTAGCCTTTTGTCCTTCTCATAAAACTTTACATGGGTCGTGGACTTCCCTATATCAGAGTCTTTACTATTTGCAACGGCTATAAGTGTATTTGAAACTCTTATATACTCATCCTTTTCGATTTCATTAATGTCTATTACCGCCGATACATTTATGCGCTGCTGCATTTTATCTGCCGCTGCTCCCATAGTAGTGATATTAATATTCAACTCTTCATCTATCTTCTCATTGTCTACTTTCGCATTACTTTCTTCCATAAAAACACTTAAGTCATGTCCAGAAACTCTCCACTGTTTTCCGACCTTACTTGCTCCAAGTCTGCCTTCGGTTATAAACTTTCTAATGGTTTTGTGATGCATTCCTAAGAGCTCTGCTATTTGATCTATTGTATAAAATTTATCTTCCAAAGCATTCATCCTCTCTTAATTACACTATGACCAAATTATAATGGACTATCTTTAATCAGTCAATGACTTTATTGCACTTTGTTTAACTTTATTGCACTTTGTTTCTTTATTAGATTAAAAAATAATCGCGAAACATTCTTCGCGATTATTAATTGCTGATATATTTGATTATTCTCTTATCTATGCACTCTATATTTTGATAGAAGCCAACTTTACTTATAGTATGCTTCACCACGTTGTTATATAAGCTATTTTCGAAGTAGTATAAAAGGCAACGCTTAGCACCATGATCTTGGTTTCCACCTATAAAAGCAAGAAATTTAATTTTCCCATCCTGGCATGGTTCGCAGGACCTTTTCCTCTAGGATATTACCCTTTGTATCTATAGTAAACATCTTGTCAAAGAAATGCCCGTAATCAATATACTTGGCTACACCACCTTGAAAGCTGCTAACAAGTTCACCGGCTCCATATGGGTCGTCGCTTCCTAGCTTTATTGCAAAGTGGTTGAGGTTATCAATAAAACCCCAGGTGTCAGAATCATAGTCATAGGTCGCATTGTGTTCCTTTTTTGAGACAAAGGCCAGTCCCTCATGAAAATCCCCGACCTTTTCGTAATGAAGGGGCACCTGCAGTATTCCCTTTGAGTTAATAAATCCCCAGCGCTTGCCGTCCGAAACCGCTGCATAGCCTTCGGAGAAATCTCTTACTTCCTTGTAGACTGCTTTTGTAATATATTGCCCTTTTATATTAATGAACCGCCATTTGCCATTCTCCTGAACAGCTGCTATACCATCATGGAACCCGCGAGCCTGCTGAAAAAGGGTCCTTAGCACTCGTTCGCCATTCCCGTTAAAAAATCCATATTTACCCGTAGCTTTGTCTCGGGATACTGAAAGATTATCCTCTCTCAGCTCTAGCAATGTCAGTTTAGTAAGAGATTGCAGTGCCTCAAGTTCTTTTAATTCCACACCGTAACCGCTTAGGCTTAATTGCTTCAGAGACTTTAAAGGCTTCAGCATTCTCAAATCAAAAGATTTAGAACTGAAAAGTCCCCATATTTTAAGAACCTCCAGCTTCGTCATTTTTTCCAACTGTGCCCAGTTGCCTAAGATAAAAGTGTCCACATGTAACTCTTTAATCTCATGTAAATCTGTGAGCCAGTTCAGATCAAATCTAGTTCCTAAATCATTTGCCATGCAATAGCCTTCCAATGACAGCGAACGGAGTTTTTTCAGCCTGCCAATGGCATGTGTATCATCAAATGCGCAAGACTTGCTTATGTACAGACTTAAGGACTCCAGCCCCTCAAAGTATTTCAAATCTTCCAAAGACACAAGACTACCCTCAGGGAGAAATCTACCACCTCCATAGCTAAGACTTTTTACTGCCGACAACTCCCTGCGAGTTAACGGTCCCTCTGTCTTACCCAACTGTTTTCTCACCTGTTGTTCCAATTCCTTGTTGATAAAAGTAACCTGCTCCTTAGCGAATATGGTGAGCGTAGCCTTTCCATTCACATTTTGCCTTAGTAGAAAGTCCTTTTCCTTTAATTGCTTGGAAATCAACTCTAAGGAAGAGAAATCTACTATAGGATTGCCCTCCAGGTACAGTGATTGCAGGTTCTTCAATCCTGTCAAATCTGGAATCACCTTGATCCGATTGCCCCTCAGATCTAAATGCTTCAAAGCCTTCATCTCTTGCAGACATGTGATATCACTGATTTTGGCGTTAACTACCGTTAGACTTTCAAGATTTGGGAAGGAGGACAGCCTGGAAAGACTTATCATGTTGTGGTCGTTGATATATAGTGTTTTCAGCTTTTCTGGTGCCTTCAAAGCTTCCAATGGGAAACTGTCTGTATAAAATGTGACTGGATAATTCTGTGTGAACTTGAGAACCTCCAGCTGCTGCAGTGTCATTATCAATTCCTCAAAACGTCCTTCTGACATCAGTGCATATGTCGGCATAACCAGCTCAAGCTCCTTAAGCTGCGGTGTGTCCTTAAGTATGAACATATCTTTGTCGCTGAGTTTCAGCTGAGTTATCTGCTTCAATTCTTCCCTATATATATCCCCCTCAGGTCTAGCCAAAGCTAATCGGATTTGAGCTTCCAACTGGGGGGTTTTGCTCAAATCCAGCTTGTCACCTTCAGCAAATGTGTATGAGGAAAATGCCAAAGCCAACAGTATTGTCAGGAGTACAACCCGCAGAATACCTGCGAATACTTTACTTTTCATTATTTCGCCTCCCCTGTCCTAGCACTTCTTTTAAGGTCATCTAATACTTGGAATTAAATCAACTTCTCATATTCTTTGATTAGTCCACTCTCTCCATCTTTCATCATATCTAATCTAAAATCTACTTTTTCTCCTTGTTCACTAACAAATGAAAGGCCTAGTATATCTGCTTTCTTTTCACTTATAGGAATTATTCCAAGTCCTGCAAGGACACCAGCAAATACTTCAACCACTGAATCAAAGAGTGATACAAATATCCCCTTCTTTTGTTTCTTCTCAATTATTAAAGTGAATTCTTTAATTTGGTGGATAGATATATTAAAAAGAAGTTCATCTTTCTTTGAAAGTTCATCATTAAAAAGTATAAGCGCAGCTTCTGTTAAAACTATCTTGCAAAATAACGGATCTGGATCATATGGGCTTTGCATTAATTTACACCTAGCTGATGTAATAATTTTTTCATTAATATATAACTCTGCCATAAGTATCACTCACTCCTAATTTTTAAATTAATAACTGTAATAATATCCACGGTTGTTTTTCCATATGTAGCCCAGAAACAAACCTATCTAAGATATTTTTACAGTAAAATTATAACATAATAGTTTAAATAACCCTAATCTTAACAGATTTCTGCCTTACCAATACTTTATTGAACCATAGAAATAACATAAGTACAATTAGGTATTATAACTGGAAAAACCAATCTTCATCAACTATAGGTATTGATTTTTCTGACTGATTTCTTCTTTGTGAATTTGCTTTAATAAATTGTATTTGATATCATATGATTTGTAATAATATTAGTAAAAGATATTAAGAAAAGGTGGGTTATTCAGTGGATAATCAAGAGCAAAAACATCAAAGGCGTGTACGATATAAAGGCACTCACCCTAAAGCTTTTAATGAAAAATATAAGGAACTACAGCCAGAGAAATATGCTGACACTGTAGCAAAAGTTATCCAAAAGGGCAGTACGCCTGCCGGTATGCATCGCTCAATCTGCGTTAATGAAATATTAGAATTTTTACAAATTACTCCTGGGCAAACTGGATTAGATGCAACTCTAGGTTATGGTGGTCATACTTTAGAAATGCTTAAACGCTTAAATTCAAAGGGACACTTGTATGCAGTTGATGCAGATCCTATTGAATTACCGCGAACTAAGGAGCGTTTAGCAAGCTTAGGTTATGGCTCCGAAATCTTAACGATTAAGCAAATGAACTTCTCCAATATAGATCAGGTTGCTTCCGAATCAGGGCTATTGAATTTTGTATTGGCTGATTTGGGTGTCTCTTCAATGCAAATAGACAATCCTGAAAGAGGATTTTCATTTAAGACTGAAGGACCCTTAGATTTACGACTGAACCCAACTAAAGGCATATCTGCAGCAGATCGTTTGAAAACGATTTCTCAAGATGAATTAGAAGGTATGCTGATGGAGAACTCGGATGAGCCTCATTCCGCAGTAATCGCTCGCACCATTGTTTCCGAAATTAAAAAAGGAAAAGACATATCAACAACAACACAGCTCCAACAAATTATCAAAGATGCACTGAAATTCATCCCAGAAAAGACCAGAAATGATGAGGTTAAAAAATCTTGTCAACGATGCTTTCAAGCCCTTAGAATTGATGTCAATAATGAGTTTGGAGTGTTATTTGAATTTTTAGAAAAACTTCCTGCTGTCCTAGCACCAGGTGGGCGTGTTGCTATACTTTCATTTCATTCGGGAGAAGATCGTCTCGTTAAAAAATCGTTTCAACACTTTTTCCGTCAAGGCGTCTATCGCGAAGTAGCTCCAGGTCCTATTCGGCCATCAGCAGAAGAATGCAGCACCAATAGCCGTGCTCGTTCTGCCAAATTGCGCTTTGCTGTAAAAGCGTGATTTGTAATTAATCTAAATGACTTTATAAAAATAGCCTATTATAATCAACATTTTTGATTATAATAGGCTATTACTGTAATTATCCTGCAAATGCTTTATATCTTTTAATTGCTTTATTAAGTGCCTGATTCTCCCATTCACTTAATACGGTGAACGGATTTGTTGAAATTTCAATAGCTTTATTCTTTACTGTCCATTGCCAAGTACCTCTAATTACCCCATTTATGATAATCATGCGGTTAGATGCTGTATTTCCATCCTGATTTTCTAGAATAATATCTCCAGACATAAATATAGCACTGCGATCTTTATAACTCATTCCATATTCATCATAATCAGGCATCAAAAAAGTCTTTTGCATTTCATCTTCATTATTCGATTTGTTTGGTATAAATATGTACTCTTGATCATTTATAACTTCATATACAAAGTGTGACCTAAGCATTTCAATACCTTCTTTAGCATCCTTCATAGTCAACCCTGACCAATATGAAAAATCTTTAAGAGTAGCTGGTCCTCGGCTGGTAAAGTACCGCAGGGTAAGCTCTGCCAATGCTTCATCACGCTCTAAGGCTTTAGCTGGCGGAACTCTTTCATCTAGTAGCGCGTATGTAAATTGTTTACCCTGTCTTGCTCCGCTGCAAATGATTCCATCCAGTTCGGCACCCATCATTATATAACTCAGCCGTAAGCCATCCGCAATAATCCCATCCTGCTCAAGTGCTGACTTTAGGATTGCACGGGTGAGTTGTTTTCCGCCTTGCAACGCTTTTATTATAACATCATTGCTGCGTTTAAAAATCTCAGTATCTAATTCAAATTTATGGTAATAATATGCGTTGACTGCACTTACTCGAGGAGCTGTCAAAGCAAGCATCCAGCGAATATCTGCGGGTGTAACAAAATGCCATGTAGGGCGCATCAAATGTGTACGGAGAATGGCACCGTCATTAAAAGCTTTCTCAACATCTTCATCCTTCAGCCCTGGTAAGCGCAGCCCGATTGCCCATTTTGCCATTGCATACTCCTGGGCTTGCATCGCTGCCATCCAGGCTACAATTTCTTGTGGATTCATTAATTGAGTTTTAGCTATTTGTTGGTTGATAAGACGAGTTTTTACAATTTCAGAATCAGTCATAAAATCCTCCCGACATTATCTTGTTCTAATAACTTGTAAGCACATAATCCATTCGGTTACACCCTATCGCAGCAGCAACAGAACTGCATTTTGCTCGTAGTAGATAAAATATAGTCTTATCTTTAATATCACTCAAAGTCTCAAAATTTGCTTGCCCTTTACTTATAATAAGATCCGCTTTATTAAATGCACTCTTAAATTCACTTGAGCAATCTTTTAGTATCGTCCCTTGTGCAGAATGCCCATTGTCAATAACCTTTACCAAGTCTACAACCCCTGTGCTTATTGCGTCGTGCATAGTTGCATCATTAACTATTGGGCCTCCCTTTACCACGTAGGTAACCCTGCTTAATGGAAGGTTCTCTAATAGAAACTTATCAAATATGATTTCGCCGGAATTATCAGCAATATACATTATATTCTTTGACCTTTCTACTGCCTCTCGTAAAGCAGTCGTTCCAGCGCCAAAAATATCATGTTTGACGCTATCCTCAATGGACTTAACAACATCTGAATAATCTAGCTTTAATCCAACTGAAAAATCTATGATATTTCCCGCGATAGCCAGTCTGCAAGCCATATCAAAGCGGTCTTCTGCCTTGTCCAACCATTTTTCCAGGGTAATTTTATCATAAATCTCTTTGGCAATTTCATTGTATTGTTCCTTCAATCTTATATATGGATCATGAATGCCCGTAATATTCTTAGAATGTTGATGTATTCTAAAGGCTATTTCAGGTGCTGTTTCATTGAAGTCCATTTCTGCTAATTCCTTCATGGACCTTTTTATGATTTCTTGCTGCATTGCCACATCGTTTGTCGCTTCTTCAGCTATTTCTACAGCTTGTCTAGCAAGACAATGAATACAATCATGTGATATTTTCATATAAGCATCTCCTTTGAGTAATATGTTCTTATCCTATGTGCTAGAATCAGTACTTAAGCAACTACTTGTTCTCATTCAAACAATACGTTCTAGTGTTTCACACTTAGTGCCATACTTCTAAAAAGGATGCTTAAGTGGCTTTATAAGGTTTTCTGTTAGGTTCGCTAAATCATTCTTCATTATTATTTTATCTAGACTTGATAATATTTCATACTTTTCCTTATCCTCAATATTCGTTGTTTTCTCAATCCTATCTTTTAGCTCTTCAATCTGTTTATTTTTATAGTCTATTACGCGCTCATGCTTTTCCTCCATCTGAGTCCAGCTTCGGTTTAGTAAGTTGATAAATGAAGCCATCTCATCCGAACTGCCGACTATACGATTCAGCAGTAAAAGGTTTAAAGCTAGAACCTCAGGTATTTGGTCATGAGAATATCTGAGTTGATGGTCAATTTCACCATAACCTTCCTCAAATATTGTTCTAACTTGAATCTCAGCAATAACCCTTTGGTTTGTCGGAAAAAATTCAATCAAGTAATGAACTGATCTGTACCCAGATTTTCTAGACTGTATCTGAATATCTAATTCATCAAACCTTTGTGTATCGTCACCTTCTCTGACATTCGCTGTTATCTCAATAACCTTCCAGGTGCTTGTAATAAAATTATGTATGTCTTCCCAATCCTCTTTAAAAATGTGTATTCCCCTAACCCCTATTAGATCCGTCACTTCTTCCTTGTAGTTAGACACATTAAATTGGAAGTCTTCACCATACTTTGCCTTTCTATCAGAAGTCTTTCTGATAATCTTAACAATCAAATGCTCAGGAGCCTTCACTCTTGACTTTACTGAATGCACCTTCCCATGTGTTCTTAATGTATCTGCTATATAGTCTGCCTGTGTTTCATAACGATGTCTATATTTATTAAAATCAAGATAGATGTCATTTAATGTGTTCCAATCAATTTTATTCTTCAAAAACTCATCTTCTGAAATATGATAATTATGTAAAAACTCTTCTTTTACAAGCTTCATCATTCACACCCCTTTATCCAATTGTTTGGAGATTCACTTATTTAATTATATACTAAAAACTACAAAAACAATAAGCACCACACATTGATTATTTAGAGTTTAATAGCTGCATATAGTCATTGTTTTTCATATCGAATCCACCCTTTGATATTATAGAAGCAATGTTTAGCTTCATGTAATTTTAATAATTCATCTATTAGAATTATGTTTATCAGCTGTTATTCCCCTATTCCCAAAATGACTATGCACTTCATTATCTTCAAAACTAACGTAAGTACCTAGACTCTATTATAATAGTATTTCTAAAAGTATAGGCACAGTAAACACTGATAATAGGGTAGTCGCAACTACCATCACTGCTGCATAATCTTTATTTATATTAAATCTGTCTGCAAAGATAGAAGTCATTGCAGCAGCGGGCATTGAAGCTAGGATAATCACACAATCCGAAACTATAGATTCATCCCTTATCAATAATGAGATTAAATACAATACTGCTGGTATTATGATTAGTTTGACAACTATGCCATAATATATTGTCCAATCTTTCAAATGATCCTTTATATCTATTTTATATAGCATTGCACCAACCAATAACATGGATATTGGTCCAGTCATACTTCCTATTGCGCTTGCACTTACTGAAATAAGCCCTGGCAGCTCTAGCTTAAACGTCATCATCACCATTCCAATATAAACAGCAATTAATGATGGATTCCTCAATGCTTTCAATATTTGTCTTATCAGCTCATTCTTTTCTGTTTTTCCCTGAAAAAGCATTACCCCATAGGTCCATAGGAAAATTACAAAGAACATATTGAATATCGAGCCGTACATAACTGCCTCTGCCCCATATATAGAGTTTAATATTGGAAAACCAATGTAACCGGTATTGGTGAATATATTTGCAAAATGCAGTATCATTTTCTTCTCTTTTGTGACTGGCAAGATAAGTATCTTAGAAACAATTGCAATTAGAATATACGCCCCAAAGCTATAACAAAAAGTTTTCAGAATGTTACTTTTTACACTTTCATCATAAGGAAAGCTAAAGGCTGTAATAATCATACATGGCAGTGCTATTTCCAGAAGTATATCGGTTAGCCCCTTACTTGCATTGCTGTCTATAAATCCTTTTTTGCTGCCATAAACACCTGCCAGCATTATCAAGAATAAAGAAATAACACTCTTCATAATAGTTGCCGTTTCCATCTCAGCGCCTCCTAATTGCGTATTATCTATTTTATTCTGAGTCTTCCATTTTTGTGTCTTGGCGAAGCATATAGATGTTTAAGTAATGACCTTCCGTGCCTCGCACCATAGGACCAAACATAATAATACCAATTATTAATATTATCTCGATTCATGGTAATTATATATAGTAATTATATATACAAAGGTATGAGGTGGATTAACATGAGTTTTTATAAAAGCTATAGACTAGTTGAAGATGCTCAGGGTCTTACCCTTGAGATATATCTGAATCCTGATTCTGGAGAGTTTTCCTCTGAACTTTTTGCAGGTGATAAGGAAAACACACTTCGGCTTGATGAGCAAATCAAGAAACTTATACAGGAAAATTTCTCAGAAGTTAAGATTAATTCTGTAAAACTAATAATTGGCACCATTGTGGTTGGAACCCTCTCCTTTCTTCCAGGTGTCAACGCATTTGCAGCTGCCACTACTGCAGCATACTCTGACGTAGTACCACTTGATACAACTGCCATTGTCACAGGGAGCAGATTAAATATGCGCAGTGGACCATCAACAGACTACTCAATAATCCACGTGTTGTGGCAAGGAAATTCTGTTAAGGTTATAGGAGAGTCTAGTGGATGGTATCAGATAAGACTATCAGATGGAAGGACTGGATGGGCAAGCGGTCAGTATTTGAGTATAAACAATCAAGAAACCACAAGACAAGAAAAAGTTGATGCTGTTATTGCCTACTCCAAATCCCTTTTAGGTACACCCTATGTTTATGGGGGTGATTCTCCAAGCGATGGCGGCTTTGATTGCTCAGGCTTTACACAATATGTTTTTGGAAGATATGGATACACTTTAAATCGTGTATCCAGGGATCAAGCATTAAATGGAACCTATGTATCTAGAGCATACATACAGCCTGGTGATTTGATTTTCTACTCCTTTGAAGGAAATGGGATCATTAGCCATGTAGGCATATATCTAGGTAATGGCAAGATGATAAACAGCCCCAAAGCAGGGGATGTAGTTAAAATATCCGATGTAAGCACTAGTTATTGGACGAGTCGTTATGTAACAGCTAGAAGAATTATCCAGTAAAAGTCCTTGAGATTATGAACTGTCATGTACTTGTCTGTCACCTTGTCAAAGGAATTTGGTGTCAGTTGCAAAAATTATCATAGCCCCGAAGCATTGATATATTATGCCTCGGGGCTGTTTCACATTTACTTATGGCACGGTTCCCCGTATTGTTATAACTGCGGCTTTATCCATCCCTTTGATTTAAGCCTACCTTGATTTAGTATTATTAAACCATTCAATAGTTGCTTTGCTATGCTCTTCAGGAATCTTATTCTTTACCTGCTCGTGGAGCCATGCTAAAGTCTTATTTCTCAGATACTGTCTCATCTGATCTTCTGCTTCTAACATTACAACTTTTATTAGACAAGGGCATTTTGTATATGAATCAGGTAAGTTATTTTTATCTACTAGCAGCTCCTTTTGTCTTATCTCCGCGCATTGAAACATTGCCGAACTCCCTTCCACCGCTTCAACAATATCCCAAAACGTTATGTTTTCGGGAGAACGAGCCAACTCGTATCCTCCATTTACGCCAGGAATTGACTTTACAATACCTGATTTTCTTAGTTTTGTGTATACCTTTGACAGATAAGTCTCCGACACTCCTTGAAATGCCGCTAAGTCTTTAATCGCAACAGACTTTCCCGATGGAATATCAACCATATATAATAAACAATGTAATGCATACTCTACTCCTATAGAAAATTGCAATTGAATCACCTTCCTAGAAAATAATATAATCTTCCCACATAGTACTTCATTATTTTTTATTAGTCAATATCTATACATCAATATTATGGATAAAACCTATCTATAATATATACTTATTGTTGACTTTACTAAAATTCAATCATATAATATATATTATAGATAACATGTATCTATAATATATATTATATCAACTTATAAATTTTAAGGAGGAATGTTCAATGCTAACAGAAAAATTTTATGATGTATTAAAAAATGAAGGTGTAGTTTCAATAGTATCTTGGGGAATTGACGAACCGCATATCGTTAACACTTGGAACTCATACTTGGTTGTAACCTCTGACGAAAGAATTTTAATCCCTGCATATGCAATGCGTAGAACTGAAAAAAATACAAATCAAAACAATAAGGTAAAGATGGCCTTAGGCAGTAGAGAGGTTATAGGCTATAATGATTATCAAGGTACAGGCTTCGTAGTTGAAGGAACTGCAAAATATCTTGAATCTGGTGCAGAATTTGATATGATGAAAGAAAAGTTCTCATTTTTAACCAGAGTGTTAGAGATAACAGTTTCATCTGCAAAACAAATGCTGTAGATTTCAATTTAATAATTACTTAGGTATTATAGCTTACACACATCTCATAGCTTTATTGATAAACAATATCTAATAATAAACAAAATAAAGAAGGAGAATCCCGTCATTTAAAGATTCCCCTTCTTTTTTATTTGCAAATTTTTTTGCACCTTTTTATCAAAGCAAATATTTATATCTTATACTTTATAGCTGTCTTACTCTTAAATAGTTGTAGTAGACTTTTTTCCAAATAGTTGTTATAAAATCTAGTTATATCAATACCTCTAAAGAAAATCAACCTCACTTATGATACAGTTCCCCTTTGTTTACTAAATACATTATTTTTTATAAAATTTTAAGTATTTACTATTGGATAATATAAGAACCCGATGTATTATATATTCTTTTTCATATAATAGCGTTTATGTTCCACCGGACAATCATCTAACACCCCAAAAACCTCATATCCATGTTTAAGATAAAAATCTTTTGCTTGAAAATCAAAAGTGTCTAAATGAATTAATTTGCACCCTTTTTCTTTTGCAACTTTCTCTACTTCATCTAAAATTTCTGAACCATATCCTTCATGCCTATACTCCTCTTTAACCCACAAAATATCTATATACAGGCAATTCCAACAGTATAACAGACTATTTATTCCTGCTAAAATATTTCCATTTAAATCTTTTATAACTCTATTAATTGCAACAAAAGATGGTTCTTGCGTAAACGGAACTTTAGATAAGTTATATTTAACTATCTCCTTATTAACTAAATCATATTCTTCCCCTGTGCTTGTCTCAATAACATGATTCTTCATGTTTAATTTCCCCCAATATAATTTATATATTTTTTTACATCTAATTCTAAAACTATGACTTAATAACCTTTTCCTTACATTATATTACAATTGTTTGACTTATAAATTCAATTGATACAATTAGTAAATTTAATTTTTATCATATTTGTTTACGCATAAAAAAGTCGAACTACCTAATCAGTACCCCGACTTTTCATTTTGCTTAATATATAGTACTTTATCTACTTATAGTTTAGCTCACCGTAAGTATCTATAAATGTGATTTTTCTCAATTGTACCTCTATATAAAGTCTATAGTAACACAACTAAAGCAACGACATCAGTAAAGTTAGCTAAACAATGCACTGTTATGGATAGCTTTAATGAGTCCTTTTTATACACCCAATAGAATAATGGTAAGAATGCTACAACTCTAGCAACAATCATCCATGGTGACCATAAGTGATAGACTGCAAATAACACTGTGTTTACAAGCACACTATATTTTCCCATCCACTTCATGCGAGTAAGTAAAAATCCTCTAAAATATAGTTCTTCAATTATTGGAAGTATGATTGTAATAATAAAGAAGTTAACTAGTATTGTAATGATTATTATATTTCTGCTAAACAAACTTATATCTTCCATCAAATTGTACCAGCTTGGAATAAAACTAAATACATTATTTAATAAGAAATTTGTAAATGGCTTTGAGACAGACATTAGTATTCCTGCAGCTACAAACAAAATTATGGAATAAATAAAAAAATCTTTACCTTTTAGCTTACTTTTTAACCCTAGTATATTAAATATATTAAAGCTTCCCTCTTCATTTTTTGCTACATAGAATAAATATCCAAGCTCCCCAAAGACTACTCCAAAACCTCCTGCTAATCCTAATGCAATACTCTTAGGATATCCCTCCAATACTCCACTCTTTAACAATAAAACATAGACCAAGGTTAATATAAGTCCTGGTAATAAGTGAAGTATTACTATCTTACCTATACTCCTAATTTGTCTAGACTCTTCTATATTTTTATTCATCACTAAATCCTCCAATAATTAACTTTAACCTTAGTCTAAACCATGGGGCTATCCCAAGGTCAACAACTAATTAATAAAATTATTGAAGTGGTATATAAACTTCTAAATATGATTTTCCTATACCTTCATCATTAACCATTAACAACATACCTATGATAGCTATCCCCTTATGTGTGTAACCCGCGTTATAAATCCATTCAAGAGACTTTTTAAATGTCTCTCCCATGACATCTTTTTTATGCAAGCCATCCTCTACAATAGTATAAGCACATTTTTCATACTGTAAAATACAATCGCCTTTTCCGTTGCCATCATTATACATATCCTTTGTAATAAGCATTTTAGCAGATTCTATCCCCTCCGCATTAAAAGTAATATATCGTTTCATACTTTTTATAATTGAGGCGTCATCAAATTCACTTCTATTTTCATGAATAATTTCAAATTCATCATAAGCTCTAAAGTCTGATATTTCTCCCAGAATTTTTATAGGCTCCATTTGCCTGATTGTATATTTGTCCATATATCTTTCTATATCATTACATCCCTTTTTCGTTGCCTCTATTCTATTAACTATTGCATTTAATCTGTCTATTTCCTTAATTACTTCATTCTTTTTTTGGTCCAAAATACCTTCTATGTTTTTTATATTACTTTGTTTATGCAGTTTCACAATAGTCTTAAACTCTAAATCTAATGATCTATAAAACTCTATTAGCAGAACAGTGTCTATATCTTTAAGATCATATTCTCTATAATTATTCTCTTTATTTTGTTTTGGTATTAAAATCCCCTTTTCTTCATAATACCTTAGCTTGTCCCTGGAAATACCTATTATATTAGCTATCTGTCCTATTGTATACATTGCCTTCCCCCTTCTAATATCAACTCACTCTATATATTCTATTTTATACTTCTAAAACACTCCTGTCGCGGCAATTATTCAAAGTTTTCCCAATTAATATTTTTGCAATTATTTAAAACATTATACTGGTTAGGGCATAAAAAAACATACCTAAAGGTAGCAACATCAACACCTTTAGGTATGTTTTGCATTTACTTATAATAAGTTTCACAATAAGCACTATAACAAAGATTTTTTACAATACTATTTTCTAAATATCTAATTTTCTATTTATGATACAGTTCACCGTACTTGTGTATAGGTGATTATTCAAATACGTGCGGTTCCTGGCATTATAATTTTAAGAACCTCATTGACATACAGGGTCACTGTATTTCATATGCAGCTATATAGTCAGCTTCATATATCCGTCTTTTACCCATCCTATTGACTTAAACAGCTTATGAAATATCAGGCTTAGTATAGCCGGCGCAATAAAACAAATAAGCAGCACTATTAGAATGTTATTCGCGGTGTATCCTATTTTATCCAATACCGAAATTGGACCAACAAGTCCACTTGTACCCATGCCTGCAGCGGCAGGGGTGTTTACTTCAAGTTTAAGTAAGCAAGTAGAAATTGGACCTAAAATTGCTCCAGTAATAGTGGGGGCAAGCCATATTTGTGGGTGCCGTAAGACGTTTGGCAGCTGAAGCTTTGATGTGCCTAATCCCTGTGAAATAAGCCCTCCGATGCCGTTATCTCGAAAGCTTGCTACTGCAAAGCCAACCATCTGAGCTGCACAGCCTACTAGTGCTGCACCTGAAGCAATTCCTGTAATGCCGATGGAAGCACATAGCCCCGCAGAGCTGAGTGGCGATGTTAGTGTCATTCCCACTACAAGTGCGATTAAAATTCCCGCAAAGAATGGTTGTAGAGTTGCCCATTCGTTAACCATTTGCCCAAGCCAGATGGTTAATTCTCCGACAAATGGTGCAACCAATAATGCAACCACACCTCCGGTTATAATGGTAACAAAAGGGCTTAAAATTATATCAATAGGCGTTTTGCCGGCGACTAAACCTGCAATTTCCACACCGAAAATCACTGCGATATATGCCCCAAGCGGACCGCCAAGGGAGTATCCTACTGCACCTACAACAGCACTAGAAAACATCACCAGTGGTTTTGACTTCAGACCGAATGCGATTGCGACACCGATTGCGGCACCGATTACGTTTTTTTCCTGTGTAACCTTCGCAATTTCTGAAATAAATCCAAGATATGGTATCTTGGAAACTTGAGTAAATATAACTCCGATTATAAGCGATGCAAAAAGTCCCAAAGCCATTGAACTCATTGCACTTATAAGATAACGCTCATATATAAACTTAATAATGGATGAAAAATCCCACTTCCCATGTGTAAGTTTAAAATTTTTAGACATAAACACCTCCACTTAATTAAACTACATGCTACAACACTGCTAGGTTTTGCAGCATATAAATCAAAGATTACAAAAGGATAACAATTATACTATAATCTATTAACACTATAATGAATACAGCAAATTTCAACGTCGATTTATAACTCCCAGCAACATAATTATCCGTCGGTGCTCAGTATAGTCCCATTACAGGGGTTCAGACTAATAGAATGATAAATGTGTTTTTTAGTGAATTTCGATTGAAATGCAGCCTATTTAAGATTCCTTATAAAACCGCATCATTTGTGATACAGTTCATCGTAACACCATAGACCTCATACACAATGATGTTTATTCTTTTAAGATTAATTATTAATGTTAATCGCCTGGTACATTAATGTTATACCAAACTCGCCATCGGTTCCATGGTTGTTAAATAGTATTGTTGATTTTCCATCAAAAACTCAAGGAGGTGCTATTGGATCTCCTATATGTCATAAAATAAAAAGAATGTGTAATCCTATATAAACTATCTCTTAAGCTATTTAATAATCACAAATTTACCGTAAAAGGAACATGAAATATTATCATAATAACTACAAGAAAAATAAGTGCTATAATCCATGTAAGTATGGGATTCTTATGGTGTAGAGCAATTAATGGGAATTGGATAGTATTATGTAAAAGTGACCACCAAATATTCCACCCATTGTAATACTCTATTGTTCCTAATTTTAAGTTAATAAGTTCTAAAGACATATAAAGTCCTATCCACATACTATTATAAGCAATTTGACTAAATAGTTTTTTAGGATAATGGGATAAAAACGCTAATGTAGTGGGAAAGAAACAACCAAATATTAATAACAGTTCATCAAGAGGTGATACTAAAAAATTAGTTGGAAAATCCCATAAAGGTTTGTCATTAAAAACAATAGTATAAATTAAATCCCCCATTCCAAAAAAATACATAGCAGGGTAGTACTTCCTCCAATTCTTCCAGTCACCCCATTTATATGCAATTACTAAAAATATAGAAACTGATATAATTCGTATCAAAATAAATTTCATTGACTTCCCCTTAATGTATTTCATCCTTGCATTTATCATACAAGTTCACTCTGACAAATAGAAATACATATTGATATACTAAGCTTTATAGGTTTAAAGCATAGTAAGCATAGTATATGCTGTACTGATTTCATTATGTAATGCATTTATAGCACAAACTGCTTATGGCAAGATTCACCGCGCTGCTCTTACTGCGGTTTTAGCATAAGTGCGAAGATGCGGTACCTGTCACCATATTTAATAAATTTTATAATGCAATTTCTTAAACTCTTCGCTTTTTAGAACAATAAGTCTTTGATTTTATCAAAGTCTTCGATATGGTAATCTGCGAATTCCTTTAATTTCCTAAGCTGCCCTTTATCTCTTTTCATTAGATAACTTGTTAATATTGTCTTAATACCTAACTTTTTTGCACCTTTTAGTTCATCTGAACCACCATCTCCTATAAATATGCACTCTTCCGGCTTGACATTCAATCTCTTAAGTGCAATATTATAAATTTCGGTCTGAGGTTTTAGATAACCTACTTCACATGAAAATATCGCCTCATCAAATAGGTTATTTAGAGGAGACTTGTCCCAGTGCTTTACATCAATTACATCCGCATTACTTATTAGGCATATCTTTTTACCACTTTTCTTTAGATCTATAAGGACATTAATGATAGTTAAATCAACTTCTAAAAGTGCTTTTTTAATTCGCTCTTCTCTTAATCTTAAAATCTCATTTTTATCAAAGTCACTAATTTCAATTTTCATTTTTCTCATAATGTCTTCGATTATTTTTATGGGAACCTTTTCTTTGCCTATTGCTCTCATTTCATATAGTTCCCTATCTTCCGCGTAGGTCTCCCATTCTTCTATTGAAATTTTCAACACATCATTTTCATTTCTTAAATCATTATACTTTGGTGTTACAAGCGTAAAGAATAAGTCAAATAGTACAACAGTTATTTCACCCTTCATGATAGCCCCTCCGAACCCTTATTATTGTAATATTTAATATAATAATAAGAGTTTAAATTCTGTTCATAATTAATTCAATTATTAAGCAAACTATTCTACAACTATGACATACTACCTCTTTCTTGATATAAGATTTCCATAATCTGCTCTTTAAGACCAGTATATACGAATGATAAATATTATTGCTCAATATTATATGTAAGCATAAAAAAACTCAGAACACTATGCTGCATTCTGAGTTCTCGAATTGTAATTATATGTATACTTATCTATTTATGATATGGTTCACCGTACTGCTCTGACTGCGGTTTTTCGTCCATACAAATAACTAGATAACTTCGGTGCCTGACACCTATTATTTTACCTAACTAGTATAATTATAAATATAATCCTTTAGATGCTTATATCTCAATTGCCCTTTTACTGTCTTGTAAAAACCATCATTAGTTTTAATAAATATCTCTTTATTTTCATTTTCGTACAATTCAATATATATGCTATCCTTTTCTGACTTACCTATAGAAATGGTCATTACAAGATTACCATCTATATCTTCATCTGCTTTTAATACACGATAATATCCTAATAAGCCGTATAATGCACTACTCGACCATTTAGGTTCTTTGCATAATATTTGTCTTTGTTCTAAAAAATCCATTATATCTAAATAAGATACTTCTTCCTGATTATAAGGAATTAATTGAGTCATCCTTGAATATTTTTCACCTTCATTACTCAACCCTTGAAGTATGGATATAAATTCTTCTGAAAGAGGAATGTATGCACCGAAGATTGCAGCATATTTCGACTCTGGTAAAACCTGCATATGGATTGCTGTGCCATCATCAAATATAAGGTTTATTGGAATCCTATCATTATATATATATGGATCTAATTCAAGCTCTCCATGGTTTCTTAATGATAATTTTGGAAACTCATTATTTATAATAGAAATTAACTGTTCCTCTTTAATGGTTCTCATCCATGATCCATCTTCTTCGCTGCGAAGCTCTATAGCTGTAACCTTAGGTACATTTGTCATCATATTAAAAACATCGGACACCGTAAGACCAATTTGTTCTTTTTCATTTGAAATAGCCTTTCTTTCTCTATAAAATACTACTTCATAGTCACCATCTACTAAGATTACTGCTCTTTCCTTCTTCATATTCTTTATTTCATATATTTCAGATCCCAAATCATGGGTACTTGAAAAATCAGGTGGTGTACCTGTGTATTTCTTTCCTTTTAAATCAAGAGTTACTTCTCCTAACTTCTTCCCTCTAACTACATCTTGGCTATTTATTTCTGATCCTCGTGAATAAGAAAGCCACTCTGAGGGGCTATAGGCATAACTATCAATATATACTACTGAAACATAACAAGCCTCTATATTTGAATTATCTCCTGTTATTTTAAATTCTTGCGATATCTTCGCTTCGTCTGATTTGTTTAATAAAGGATGTTTTATCATTGAACTAATGGATACCACTAATATTAAAATTATGAATATAGGAACTAATTTTTTCATTCTAAATTTATTATCTTTAGATGACTGCATCTCTATTGAAGCTTTTATTCTTTTTTTGAATTCTTCACTAGCAGTAATTTTGCCCATAGCTGAGTTAAATTTATCTTTATTCATAATCAAAATCCTCCATAAGTTTTGATTTAAGCTGTTTTCTTGCCCTTTGCAACCGTGAGCTTATGGTTGATTCCTTAGCTTCCAAAATATAAGCTATTTCTTTTATACTATAGCCGTCATAGTAATATAAAAGAATAATACTACGATACTTTTCAGGTAATTCTAATACTGCACTTATAGTAATATTCTCTTCTGGTAAAAAACTTAAGTTATTATCTTCTAGAGGAATTACTTTTCTAAACCATGCGGTTTTTAATCGATTTTTACAGAGATTTATGGTTACCCTAATGAGCCAAGCTTTTTTATGCTCATCGTTTTCAAATGAAGGATTTCTTTCCATTAGTTTTAAAAATGCACTATTGACCATATCCTCTGCATCACTTATATTTTTCATATATGAAAAAGCTACTCTAAGCAGCATATCTGAGCACTCTTCAACTACATCTATAATCCAATTAGTCCTATGTAATGAATTGTTCATTACATCACCGCCTTTATTTATAATACAATTTAAATATTAAAAATAATGCATCTATATAATAAAATTTTTACAATTTAAATAAGGATATACTAATTTTGATATATCCTTATAAGCAATATTTATTGTATATAAATCTAGTTTTCTTTTAATTCTATTGATGCTCGCTCCATCCCTCTATTTCTTCCTTTTATATTGATATTATAAAATTTATGAATTATAATCACAGTTACTCACGACACGGTTCACCATACCGCCCTAATTGTGGTTTTTCTGTTCACCTAATAACTTGATAACTTCGGTGCCATGCACCATTAACTTATTTATGTAGTATTATCTCATAATAAGGTTCAATTTGTTTTGTTATATCACAATACTCTGAATGTGAATAGCTAAATCCTAGCTTTTCTAATATTTTCATTGAAGCGTTATGTCTTGGATCTACTGATGCAGTAATCTTACTTATGTTTTTACAATTTTCACTAGCATACTTTATACATGCTTTTGCTGCCTCCGTTGCATATCCCTTTCCCCAAGACTCTTTTTTATAATGATATATAAGTTCTATTTCGTCTGCATTCTTCGTTGGGTTATATCCGCAAGCCCCTAAAGCTTCACCAGTTTCCTTAATTACTACTAAATAAACCGAGAATCCTCTTTTCTCATGATTCTGTGCATAATGACTAATAGACTTCTCTACACGCTCCCTGCTGCCGGCGCCATAGCAATACTCCATAACCTCTTCACTACCCCAAAATTTCATCACTTCATCGATATCTTCTAGTCTTAGTGTTCTTAACAATAATCGCTCTGTTTCAATAACAAATGACAATCATAATGCCCCCTCTATAACTGGATAACTGCGGAACTTGGCACCATATTCTGCATATTTCTAATTTTTTGAAATGAAATTATATAAATAACTGTGGCTCTCTTCTATTGCAGAATTCCACTTCCAGTTCATGTTTATGGTTCAAATAATCTTTATTATCATAATACTTTGCATTAGAGGGACACTTTTTTATACAAGCTCCACATTTAATACATATATAATTAAAGTTATATACATCTTTATTATCAATAGATCCCATAGGGCATAAGCTTACACAAAGTTTACAATTAGTACACTGACTATTTGTTTTTGGCTTAACCTTTCTAATATCCACAGGATTACCTTCTTCATCTATTGGCCTATAATAGTTTCTATAGGGCTTACTGCCATTTACAAAGAAGTTATCCATTTTAACCCCATTTACTATTTTTCTATATATCTGATTACCGAAATCTCTTGCTACATCCATATCTTTTTCATCAGGTCTGTTTTGTGCAAGGGTTTTAGAAAAGGAGTGCTCTCCAATAAATGCTGCCCCTGCTATAATAATAAAGCCTCTAGATTTAAGAATATCGATTAGTTTTATTAAGGCATCATCATAATTCCTATTCCCATAAACCACTACAGGAATTGCCCAAGCCCCATTTCCGTTAATACTGTTTAGATAATTAAGTAATACATTCGGAACTCTCCCAGCATAAACTGGAACTCCCATAATAACAATGTCTTCTCCTGTAAAACTCACTGGCGTCTCCCTAACATCGGGCAATGTAAAGTCAATATTTCTTGATATAATTTTATAATTTAAATTTACTAATATACTATCTGCTATTCCATATACTACTTTTCTAGTCGTGTCCGTAGCACTAAAATACATTAAATTTATTTTCTGATTCATGGTTATATCTCCATTATTATATTTTCTCTAGTTGTCCACCCATAACTTAATGTTGTTATAATTTTCATTATCACCGCAACCTTCCGCCCCATATCTAGTATATTCCAATTTAGAATCCTATGCCAGTCTATCAAGGAGTCCTCCATAAATTAGTGCAGATGTAGAATAATAGAACTTATATGCAATTTAACTAAAAAATAAATTCTGAAGTTCGGTGCCTGACACCTCGTCTTATATCTCATCTAATTAATTATATAGATAGACTTGTTAAGGGTAGTTATATACATATCCTATCATCAATCTTGAGCTTTTAATTTAAGGTAAAATATAAAAAAGCATAAAGTATAACTCTATGCTTAGTCTATTGTTTCTAAATATATTTCTTTAATCTATTATTATATGTAATTCATGTCTTTGATAAATACTACAAAATTTCTATATTTAGCTGAACTTGATAAAACCACCATTACATGTGGTACGGTTCACCGCACCGCTCTAACTGCGGTTTTTTAATATTTCCATTAACAACACTATCCATAAAAGTTGGATTGGGACATCTACCATCCTCTTATCCCTACTCACGCTTAACTATTTTGAAGTAATCTGCTGCGTTTAGCAATATATATTCATTCCAATACTCCAAAAATGTTTTATCCATATAGTCAAAAATTGTCTTCCCTTGCCTTTTTAGTTCAACCGCATCTGGAAAATCAACTTTACTCAATAATGTAACTTCATCGGCCCCTATTGCTTCACGATTTTTATTCAAATGTGTAATAACTCTATTAATAACCGCTATTATCTGATTGTATCTAATGCCGTCCAGAACAAAATCCTCAGCACACTTAATATTAAGTGAAATCTCCCCTTTTCCATTTGTTAAGAATATGGGAATGTCAGAATATTGTAAAGAGATTATTTTATACTCACCTATTGCTCTCGTAGCCCAAGCTGCTCCTCCCTCAAATAGACAAAATGGACTCTTATTAAAATTAGACGAAGTCAAAAACAATATATCATTATTTTTATCTATAATTGCATCTCTAATAACTTTAGATAAAGGCTCTAGATTGTCTGTATCTAATCCACTTGATGAATAGAAAATCTCACAATCATTCTTAGATAAATCACCTCTGAAACCTAAGCTTTTCAGATAATTGTATAAAAAATCAGATATTATATTGTCTTTACTTGCATGAGATATAAAAATTGTATACTGTGCCTTAGCCTCTATATCAATATTTCCTTGCAACTTATTTGTAATTATGGTCTCTAACTCTACTTTCGAGTTTTCAGGCATTCCTTCTATATTAGCTAATTCTTTATGTAACTCTCGAGAAAAAATTGCTTTTGCATTTGAAGATATTTTTTTATCATCTACTTCTCTTTGTTTTTTAATTTTATCCGCTAACTCTTGTCTCCTTGTAACTAATGAATTTCCAATTTTGACCATCAAGTCCTTCAATATAACAAATCTTTCATCTTGTGTATCAAAATCTTGTCTTCCTGCCGTTGCTATATCATTTAATGAATCATCATCCAAAATATCGAAGATAATTTCTCCTTCAATATAATTAGCAAAAGCTCTTGTATTGCCTAAGTGCTCCAGCATATTACTCATACCAAGTTTATTTCTTACATAGACACGAAGCTGATTTGGGTTATAAAATTGATTTTTTATATATAACGGGTCATTCTTTTCAGCCGTTTCTTTGTTGATAGAACTATGAATCCCAATCCAGCCTTTTAGTGCATATGGAACCCCTTTATACTCACCCTTAATTTCCTCCGGACTCAATACAGAACGTATATCTGCAATTTGAGTTTCCGAAGAAAACTCCTTTTTATTTCCTAATTTGTCTACATAAGGTATTTTATACTTTGAATGTTCTAAAAGCTCAAATTCCTTTACATTATCAGTATAAATAAATGCCATATTCCTAAATGCGATTTTTTTTGTAATCTCTGTAAACTTACCTTTGTCTGATTCTTCTTTTATAATGTTAATCCAAATCGCTTTATCTAGTTTATCATATAAAAAATAATTTGACAGTTTATATTCCAGAGACTCTAAAGCTCGATCTCCTACCTTTGCAAAATTTACATTTTGTAAATATATTAATGTTCCACTATCTGATTTCTTCCATTTCTCTAAACATTGCAACTCATTTGGCAATTCGCCTCTTTGCTGAACCAACTGTGGTTTTTGGTCCTCGCCAATTTGTGAAACATCCAGTTTCCAAACCGAAACTGTATCACTGGATTTTTTAGTAGCAATAGTAAAACAGTCTGATAAATATAGTGCAGCTAATTTCCCAATGCCTTTACGACCTAAAGTTTTATTATCGGATAACAAGCTAGGTACGCGCTTATTATATCCGATTCTTATATAATTTCTTTGTATATCATCAGGTGACATACCTATCCCATCATCAAATATCTCAACTGTAGCGTTATTTCTATCTATTACATTAATACTGATATAAATATTATTAGCCTTTGCGTCTAGCCCATTAGCAACTAACTCCGAAATGGCTGATCCAACATTTGAGTATAATTGTTTCCCAAACATTTTTAACGCCGCATATGTAAGTTCAAATTCTATATTACTCATTATTTTCATCTCCTTCTTGCAGTATTGTTGAAGCATTCCTGACAATCTCTTGCAGTACATTAACAACAACGCTGTTACCAAATTGGCGGTAGCTTTCACCTACAATATCTGATAGAACATAATTATCTGGAAAACCCATTAATCTCGCACACTCCCGTGGAAACAGCTTTCTGACTTCTCCGTTAATATAGTACATGCCTGTTTTTCCTCCAACACCCCCACCTTGAGCTGATAAAGTAATAGCTTGTCCTTTTACTGAATAAATTCGTTCACCTTGTCTCCCTAGACCGACCTTACCAATCCGTAACGGTATATTAACGTTTACTGCATTATTTTCTTTCTCATAATCTATTTCATATTTTTTACTTATTAGAAAGTTATCAGTTTCCCCATTGACCAAAATATCTTCCAATATCTTTTTTTTGCCCTTTTTTTGAGGAAACATAAAAGCTTCACTATTAAAATCATTTCTAAATGCGACAATATATAGTCTTTTTCTTGCTTGTGGAACTCCAAAATTAGAAGAATCTAACACCTTGCAATGTGCTCTATATCCTATTCTTTTTAATTTCCACTTTATCAACCTCAAAGTTTTCCCATCATTATGATTTTCAAGATTTTTAACATTTTCGAGTAAAATCATTTTAGGTTTATGAGACTTTGCAATTCTTATTATCTCAAAAAACAACTTCCCATTCGGATCTCGAAACCCATTCTGCTTACCAGAAATACTAAAAGCTTGACAAGGAAAACCCGCACATAGAATATCATGTTTTGGAATATCTTCGTCTTTAATTTTTCGAATATCTCCCTCAGGTTTTAAATTAAAGTTTCTTTCATAAACTTTACAATTACTTTGATTTATATCTGATGCAAAAACGCACCTTGCCCCAAATGAAGATAATGCTAGGTGAAACCCGCCTACCCCACAAAACAAATCAATAAATGTATATCCCTTAAGTGTCTTTTCCTTTATTCTAAACATTAATAGCCCCAATCCTATATCGTTTAAATTATTTTCGTGTTCGATTATTTGTAATTTTCAATATTATTTTATCATACGGATTGACAGAAGTCGATTTTAAGTTACAAATAATGCCACATAGCATTTGGAATAATATCTTTAATCTATGCCAGTAAAAAAGTGCCATGCACCAAAGTTATCCAGTTATTTAACTGATTTAACTTAGCATCTGGCACTTCTAAAAACTGCAGTCACTTATGGTACGGCTCACCCTTAACAATCCTAAACCCCCGATACACCTGCTCCAGCAGAATCACCCGCATCAACTGGTGTGGGAAAGTCATAGCAGAAAAGGACAGATGATAATCTGCCCTTTTTAATACTTCTTCACTTAGTCCTAGGGAGCCGCCTATTACAAAGGCGATGTTGCTTTTACCTCTGAGGCCCAGGTCACTTATTAGGTCCGCAAATTTTTCGGAGGAAAGTTGTTTGCCTTGTATCGCCAGGGCTATTACATAGGTGTCATCCTTGATGTTCTTAAGTATTGTCTGACCTTCCTTAAACTTAACAATTCCTTCTTCTGCTGCACTCATATTTTCTGGTGCTTTTTCATCAGGCACCTCTATGATGTCCAGCTTGCAATATTTAGTAAGCCTTATGGAATATTCCTGTATAGCTTCCTTTAAGTACTTTTCCTTGAGCTTTCCTACTGAAATTACGGTAATATTCATTCTATTCCTCCGGTTTCGCCATTAATGTCGCTTCTGTTTCGTAAATCTTGTTTTCTCTCTCATATTTAACGGTAATCTTGTCACCTGGTTTCTTACTATATAAAACGCTCTTAAATTTTACCATAGTATTTACTTCTACGCCATCAACGTGGGTTATGACGTCTTCAGGCTTCAAACCTGACTTATCAGCGGCATAGTTCTGCAGTACTGAGGTAATATATATTCCATATTTTATCTTGATGCCTGTATCTAGGTAGCCTGCTATTTCTCTATCTAATAATCCTATACCAAGATAGGTTGCTTGGAACTTGCCTTCGTTTATAAGCTGGTTTATGATTGGTTTTGCAATATTGATTTGTATTGCAAAGCCTAAGCCCTCAGCCGATGCTTTTGCAGTGTTTATTCCAATAATCTTACCTTCGCTATTAATTAGTGGACCTCCGCTATTGCCGGGATTAATTGCCGCATCTGTTTGTATTAGATCTTCCATTATATCCTGCGGACTGACCTGAATCGTTCTATTTAAACCTGATATAATACCTTGGGTAACAGTTCTGTCATATCTTAAACCTAGAGGATTACCAATAGCAATTGCCAGCTCTCCAACTTCAATAGCATCGGAATCTCCCAGCTCAACGATAGGAAGATTTGTTGCTTCTACCTTGATTACCGCCATGTCTAGGGTTGTATCTTTCCATAATACTTCTGCGGGCAGCTCTTTTCCGTCTATAAAGTAAACAGTAATCTCTTTTGGGTTATCACCAACAACGTGTGCATTTGTGACTATGTAGCCTCTTGAATCAACAACAAATCCAGAACCGACACCCTCAATAGGTCTTGTATTGCCAAATACATTTGTTTCAACTGACACTGTGCTTATACCTACAACCGCTGGCTTTACCTTCATTGATACCGCCGTAGCAACAGTTATATCATCTGCTGGCTTAATTACTACCTGTTGTGCCAGCTGTGCAGCATCAACCTTGCTTTCAGGGTAAGGTATCACCTTGCCAAACAAATATGCTGGAGCAATAGCTGCCATGATAAATCCACCTATCATTGCTCCAACTATACCAATAGCCAAGTATGATAGCCCTATATGTCTATTGTTAGTTTCCTTTTTACGGCTTTTTATTTCATTATATTCGTTGTTTTCTATTGGTTTAGGTTCCTCTACCTTGTTTTCTAGCAGATTCTCCTGCTCTTGCACTTGCTTTTCATTATCAAAATTGTCCATTATAGTAACCTCCCTGCTAAACTATCATTATTATTTATTATTATTAGGCAATAAATACTGTTTAAATCAGTACATGCCCTTTATACTTACTATTATAGATTATAAGTATTACAGAATTATGTTTGAAATGTGTTAGATTTATGAAAGTTACCAATTTATTTAACCGACTTTATGAGTATCTCTAAAATTTTTATTGCAGTACCTTTTATAAGCATACTATAAGAATATAAAAAAAAACAGAGAATTTGATATTCCCCGTTTCTATCTTAATCTTATCTATATGCTATCCTATATCTCTCTGATTTCCCTAAATCTCGTAGTATCTGCTGACGCCTCTTCTTGGCGCTACATCCAAATCTATGTCCTTACCTATTATTACTTTGTTTTCTTCTAAAATACCTTTTACGGTTTGGTAGGCAAGCTCAGGAAAGTTATTTTCCTTACTCAAGTGACCTAAAAGCACCGTTTTGACCCCTGTACCCATTAGCTCCAGCACTGCTTTGCCGGCAGCTTCGTTTGATAAGTGACCTACATCGCTTAGTATACGTCTTTTTAGAAAATATGGGTAATTTGAAACCTTAACCATTTCTACATCATGGTTCGCTTCTAGCAGTACTATATCAGACTGCTTAATGTTGCATTTTACTTCATCGCTGAAGTATCCAAGATCCGTCGCAATGCATACCTTCTTATTTCCTACTCTGAAGCTGTAGCCCACCGGGTCCGCTGCATCATGAGGAATACTATATGCATTAATATCCAATTCATTTATATTAAAATCAACCTTTGTTTCAAAAATCTTAATGTTCTCTGACTTTATATTGCCTATACTATCGCCCATACCTTCCCATGTAGCTGCATTGGCATAAATAGGTATGTTTAGCTTGCGAGATATTATTCCCACGCCCTTTGTGTGGTCTGAATGTTCATGTGTTACCAAAATGCCTTTTATAGTGCTGGTACACACGCCTATATTCTTTAAATTTCCCAATATTTCCTTGCCGCTTACACCGCAATCCACCAATACGCCAGAGTTTTCGCTGCCTACGTATATACAATTTCCGCTGCTGCCGCTTGATAAAGAACAAAGTCTTATATTCATAATGCCTCCATAAGCAAAGGCAATTTAAATATAAATTGCCTCGTCAATCTCTAATCTGATTCTACTTTAACTCTCTTTATCTGGGCTCCTAAGCTTGCTAGCTTGTCCTCCAAGAATTCATAACCTCTATCTATATGCTTTATATTTCCGATTATTGTTTCGCCGTCTGCTACCAAGCCCGCTACTACCATAGCCGCTCCGGCTCTAAGATCTGTAGCATAAACTGAAGCTCCCCATAGTCTGTCGATGCCTTCAACAACGGCTATTCTATCTTCCACTTTTATCTTTGCACCCATTCGCTTTAGCTCATCAACATACTTGAATCTTCCTTCCCAAATGCTTTCTGATATAATACTCGTACCTTCAGCCATTGAAAGCAAGACGCTTATTGGTTGCTGAACGTCAGTTGGAAAACCGGGATAAGGTAATGTTTTTATATTTACAGCCTTTGGCTTTTTATCACATTTAATTCTGATTGAGTCTTCATATTCATGAATCTCAATTCCCATTTCCTTCATCTTCGCGGATATTGCCTCTAAATGAGTAGGTATAACGTTTGTCAACGTCACATCTCCTCTTGTGGCTGCTGCTGCAACCATGTACGTACCTGCTTCTATAAAATCAGGTATAATTGAATGCTCACAACTCTTTAACTCATCAACGCCTTTGATTTTAATTATATCCGTACCTGCACCTTTTATATTTGCCCCCATTGCATTAAGGAAGTTAGCAACGTCTACTATGTACGGTTCTTTTGCAGCATTCTCTATTGTGGTAATGCCTTTAGCCCTACTGGCTGCGAGCATTATATTTATTGTTGCACCTACACTGACAACGTCCAAATAAATTGGTGCTCCTATAAGTTCTTCTGCCTCAACCTTTATTATTCCATGCTCAATGGTTACCTTAGCCCCTAATGCTTCGAAGCCCTTGATATGCTGGTCTATTGGTCTTACTCCAAGATCACAGCCCCCTGGAAATGGAACTTCAGCCTTCTTAAAGCGTCCAAGCAGTGCACCTATAAAATAGTAGGAGGCTCTCATTTGCTTTGCTGATTCATAATCTGCTGAACAATTATTTATAGTGGAACTATCAACTATCATGGTAGTTGTACCTTCCAACTCAACCGTTGCACCAAGTGACAATAGCAACTCTTTTAAATATATAACATCCTTTATATTAGGTAAATTTCTGATTATACATTTTTCACTGGATAAGACAGCAGCTGGAATTACCGCAACAGCTGAATTCTTTGCACCGCTGATATTTAATGTCCCCGTAAGCTTAGTGCCACCTTGTATAACTATCTTTTCCTTCAATCAATTCGACCCCTTACTGTTTAATTTTATAAAATCTATTTTAATTAGATAAGAATCTACATTTAACTATTTTCTATTATAGCATTGTTTTATATATTTGATAATAGTAAACAGAAAAAAGGCCCCATTGGAGCCTCTGGCAATTATTGTTATTTAATGTTTTCGAAATTTTCATTATAAGCATTTATATATATTTCAGATTTATCTGATTTGATAACCCACATTGGTGAAAGACTTGCTTCAAGCATAAACTTGTCCTCTGAGTCCTCTTGTGCACTTGGATTAAAATAATAAGCTTGTCTTACTTGCTTTACTATAAGTGCTTCATCCTTCTCTCCTATATCACCATATGCCTTAAGCAGGGCCATTACCGGAGTAATAATATTATACCTCTTATCTGGCTTTATCCACTCAAGCCATTTTATGTTGGCCTCAATGACTCCTTCTTCTGTTGCAACAATCTCTATTTGACTGCTATCTATAGGTACTTTGCCATATTCTTGACCCAGAACCAAACGTACATATCCTTTCTCAACCTCTTTTACCTTTGTATATTGACTTCCTGTATTCAATTGAAGCTTATTTATAAAGTTATATGCATTGGCAATACACTTTTTTTCATTAACATCTATCTGTTTAATATTAATTGCTTTATTTTGATAGTGCACATCAAATCCATTTTTAACTTGCACTGATTGCTCATTATTATTCATATCAAAGCCACTAGAATTTGGGGTAATATCATATTCAGCGGAATCGAAAAATATTTCTTCAATCTTTTTCGTGTCAAATTCGTGATACTTAACTTTTATGGAAGGTGCAATCAATACTTTATCTAATATATTAGCTTCTATCTGAATATTTTTCTTACCTAGATACTTCTCAATATTTTCTAGTTCTTTTTCCTCTATATAAATATATTGATTTCTACTAATTGTATATAGCTGATAGGAAAGAAATATATTAATGATCAGAAACATTGCTATAAATATATTTTTCGCTTTATTCCAATCCAATTTATTTCCCTCCTACTGTTTTATTTCCTGCTCACCTAATATTGCACGGAATTTACTTACTTCTGCATCAATGATATACTTTCTGCCACGCTGCTTATTTTCCTTATCTTCCACCGTGACATCAGCAACCCACACTGGTGTTAAACCATCATTTCCCTCAAAATATGCTAGATATAAATCATTCAAAACTACAATTGATTCTGATTTCGCGTTAAGCTTGCTATCCAAGTCACCCCATACTATATTCAGTATGTCTGTAAAATTCATTATACTAACAGTTTGTCCACTATCTTCGATGACTTTTACATTACGCTTATATCTTTTTACTTCCTTACCCATTACTTCTACTTCTATGGCGCTGCCAGTATTAAGCTCTTTAATAACAGGCATTCCGTCGTATTTATAATCAAAACTGATGGTATAGGATGTGCGTCCCCCCTGAATTTCGCTTTCAACCTTGGACAAGTAAAAATCATAAGTGAAGCCCAAGTGATTGTTTACATACTGGGCAGCAATATCTGTAGCTTCCTCAACCCCTGTAGGCTCAGCATTGTCAGGTGTAACATTGTACTTGTAATATTCCAAAGCGCCTTCCGAATCTATGGTTAAAGTTTCTTCTTCTCGGTCTGTATAGGTTATTTTTCCATCCAGATCCACAAATTTGCTTACATTGGAGCTATCGGGATTAAAGAAATTCGCAACTTCAGGATCTAGCTCGCCTTCTAACTTTATTTCATTATTAACCTTCAAAATTGGCATTATCATTATAGAAATTGGCGCAATAGCAAAGTCAGTATAAGACTCCTGGTTTAGCTTATTATAATCATATAAAAAGACATCAGGAAAAGCTTTTCTTTTTTCTAGCTCAGTAAGAACGCCTGTGAGAATCGTTGGCTTTTGCACAGATGTAAATTGATAAATACGCTCCTTATTTTCGTCAATAACATACATCTTGTTTTCAAAAGGAGATATAATGATAGAGCTTATATTGGCGATATCATTCCAAGGGTTTTTCTCGACCCCCAATAGACTTTTGATATTTTCAATATCCATATAATATTCAAATATTAATTCTACAGCTCTCTGTTTTCTAATTTCTTGCAGCTCTGACTTTGGTAAAATGCTTAGGGTATAGCTTTCATGATTAGTCAACCAATCTCTGATGGTGTCTTTTGAGCCGTTTAATACAAAACTATAATAATCCTTGTCCTTCGAGTCGTTATATAAAAGGGTATGGTTCTGCCCAGCATTTATTACAAGCTTGCTAGGCTTCAATAAGTTTTCCTTGTCATAAGTCAATTCTGCCTGGATGGGATTACTTTGCGACATAGGAAAAAGACCCTCAATGGATATATTAAACCATATTCGGGTCGTAAGAACAAAGCTCATTATAACTAATGTAAATAATACAATGGACTTAATACGTTGTGTATTCAATATAATCACCTTGCGTGTTCTTAATCAAGTTTTACTTTAGATTTTTCATTATTATGCTATTTATAAAATCTGTCAGTTCATTTTTAAATACAACCTCTACATTTACTACTTCTTCCGTAACAACGCCTTTTTTATCTTTTATATTAAGATAAATTCTATTGTTGCCCGGGTTTAGACTAACAGGCTTAGCAAATATCTCAGAAGCCCCAACTTCAAAGCTTGATTTTTCTTGCATAATCCATTGACCTTTGCTAGAATCTCCAGCTATCTTCTTCTTAGATAATATGCTTCTATCTTCTTCAGTCTTAAACCAATAAATCGTCATAGTTATTTCAGATCCATCTTCAGCCCTGCCTGAAATAACCTGATTTCTTTCAAAGGTTTTAGTACCGTCTAAATTCTTTGTAAGTTCAAAGGTTGTTACATCCAGTCTTCTAGCTATACTGCGATTTGGCTCTGCAAACGCTGCTATGTTTGATGTAAGTATTGCCGCTATTATGACTGCTGGTAACACAATTTTCTTGAACATTAGAGTTTCCCCCTAAAAATTGAATAGTTTACTCATCTAACCATATAAATTATACCTTAATTATACATGGAAAATGTTACAAACCTATTACAGTCTAATTACGCTTATCTTACATTATCACAATTTTATATCATTGATGCTTGGTAGATACCAACTACTGGCAATACAGACCGATTAATATGTTCCTTCTATACTATTCTATGCAACCGGTAAGCTAATAAACACCTGTGTTCCTTGTCCATACTCGCTTTGTATTTTTATTTTGCCCTTATGGGCCTCAACAATTTGACTGGCAATAGACAACCCAAGGCCTGTGCCGCCTAGCATTCTAGATCTAGCCTTATCAACACGATAGAACCTTTCAAATAACCTAGGTAGGTCTTCTTTGGGAATTCCTATCCCATTATCTGCAACCTCAACCAATACATTGTCTTCCTCTAGGCTCAAATTAATCGTTATTTTACCGTTTTCAGGTGTGTATTTAATGGCATTGCTTAATATGTTTACTATTACTTGCTCTATTCTATCTCGATCTCCTAGTATTTCAGGTATATCCAGATCAGAATTGAATTCAAGTATTTGATTTTTCTGTTCCGCTGAAATATTCATTCTATATACACATTCATTAACAATTTTATATATACTGATTTTCTTCATATTCCATTGTATACTGTCATATTCCAGTTTGGAAAGTTGAAGCAAATCCTTTACAAGTCTTGTCATTCTCTCAGATTCAGTGTCTATTACCTTTAGGAAGTTAATTGCATGTTCTTTATTTTCTATTGCCCCGTCTAACAGAGTTTCTGTGTAGCTCTTTATTGTAGTCAGAGGGGTTCTTAATTCGTGGGATACATTAGCCACAAATTCTTTTCTCATTCTATCTAATCTTTCCTGCTCAGTAACATCCTGCAGTACTATTATTGCGCCGACCTTTTCGTTCTTTTCATTGCCAAACAGCACAACAGTAGTCTTTATGATAAGGTCATTAATCACTAAAATGTTGTTGACTTTATCACTATTCGTGAATAAATCCTCATGATTAATTCCCCAGTTCAGCTTGTTAGATATATCATCAAAGTTTTTATTTTCCATTTCTTCTTTGGTTATAGAGAATATATCATACACTGCGGGATTGGTATGTATGATTTCTCCATTAACGGTCACTGCTATTATACCGTCTGTCATATTAGTAAGTATGGTGTTCAGCTTGTTTTTTTCGTTCCCCGTTTCATCCAAAGTTGTCTTGAGCCTGTCCGACAAATAATTAAACATTCCGGTTAGCTGCCCAACTTCATCATTGGACTTAACTGTTACTATTTGCTCAAATTCACCCTTTGCAAGCTTCTCCGCCTTAGAAATTACCTCCTTGATAGGATCGGTAATGGTTCTAGCAAGCAAGCTCCCCAAAATTACAGTAATTGCAAGAGCCCATATAGTTGCATAGGTCAGCATTATATTGATTTTTTTCATGTTGTCTTCTATCTCTGATAGATCGGCATTAATATATATAACTCCAATTATAGCTTTAGTGGTAGAATAAATAGGAATTGCGATACTTTTTGAATATTCATTGCCTAACTCATTATTCATTTCAATAACTCGGTTTTGCTTGATTGCTTCATCTATCATGAAGCCAACCAGACCCTGACCTTTTATATCTAAATTCCCCGCTTCTGCAAGCAATTGCGTACCCTTCAAGACACGTACTGCATCAACCTGACCACTTTGTCCAAAAAACCAATTGTCTACTGTTTCTTGAACATTGCGGGCTCCTGACATTTCGCCCTTCAGTATCTCTGCAAGATAATCAGCTCTAGCCTTTATAGTTGTAGTCAAACTCTCAATTTGATTTTCTCTGATTTCCTTTGTTACAAATACACCTATAATAGACATGGCTAGCCATACTAGCAAAAAGGATATAATAACAAGCTTCCACTGTATGCTTTTTAACATTGTATTACATCCTCCTGAAATAGTATCCTACCCCACGTTTTGTCTGCACATATTTTGCATTACTTGGATCATCCTCTATTTTTTCACGAAGTCTTCGCACTGTAACGTCCACAGTACGCACATCGCCATAATACTCATAACCCCAAACCTCTTCCAGCAAAGTTTCTCTGGAAAAAACCTGCTCTCCATTTAATGCAAGGTGCTTCAAAAGCTCGAACTCCCTCAAGGTCAACTCTATTACTACGTCATTTTTTCTGACTTCATATCTGTTTAAATCTATCGTTAAATTGCCTGATATCACTATTTGCCCACTGCCCACATTTCCACTGCTTGCAAAATTTATGCGCCTGATATTCGCCTTTACTCTTGCCATAAGTTCTCTAACGCTAAAAGGCTTCGTCATATAATCATCTGCCCCCAGCTCTAGGCCTAGTACCTTGTCTAATTCCTCTTCCTTAGCTGTCAGCATAATAATCGGCGTGTTTAAAGTCTCTCTAAGCTTTTTGCAAACTGTAAAGCCATCCATTATGGGGAGCATTATATCCAGTATAATTAGTTCAGGCCTGTGTTCATAAGTCATAGTTATAGCTTGCTGCCCATCTTCGGCGACAAAAACCTTATAACCTTCCTTTTCTAAATTAAACTTAATAATATCAGATATTGGCCTTTCATCATCAACAACCAGTATCTTATTCTCCATGCTCGCCACCCCTTTTTTCTATTAATGTAAACCAATATGTTTACAGTCATGTTTACGTTTCATTATATCATACCAATATACTCATATTAAACATAGATTTACAATGTTATTGTATAAAACTGTATTTTATTACCCTTATGTATATGTTTTGCACTAAAGACCTTACATTAAATGATATTAAGAAAAATATTATCTTCTATTTAGCGTTGCAAAACTCCTATTTGATAATACATATGCTGATTTTGTGCCAATAGGCTGCTTTCACCCCCCCATATAGTACTTTAGTCCTATAAATATGAGGCTTATACCTTATACCAACAAATTGGCAAATTGTTTACAATATAAGTATCTCAATTATAATTATTTATATCCCCCCGGATATAGGAAAACATTTTCGATATTTGTTTTCTTTTCTTTTTTTTGAGATTAAGACTAAAAGCGTACGAATTAACATTCGTACGCTTTTAGTCTACATATACCTCTGAATTTATAAACTGATCTGCCGTAACACCGTATATTTTCAAAAATGCCTCATCCGTGCTATTACCAGCTTTAAGCTCCTCCATGAGTGACTGCATTTTTTCCATTCCATAGCTGTCTATTAAATACTTTATCATGTCGAAGCTTTGCTTATAGGACAGCACCTCGTCTGCATACATAAAGCCTTCTCTTATTTCCTGGGAAATTAGATATCTTTCGTACTCATATCCTTGCGCCCATTCAGTACCGTTTACTTCATATTCCTCATATAATGCCAATCCCTCTGTAAGCCATAGTTCGATATTTCCTCCAGTAAGCTCGTCTACTACCTTGTGGGTATATTCATGAAGTACCGGTCCATCACTTTTGAAAAAATTCATTGAATTTTGTTCTTGACCCTTATAAGCATTAGGCGAAAGAACATGAATTGTACCCATATTATATAAACCCATAACTGCTTGTCCCTGAATAGATTTTTGATAATTCCAAAATTCATTTTGATCCTGATATATTATAACAACTGTCTTCTCCTTTGAACCATATCCAAATTCCTTGAGGGCAACATCATAGCTATCTTCGAACATATTCGCTGTATCCCTGATTATATTTTCATCAGACTGTCTATATTTTAAAATGAAATGCTCTGTTTGATATTCCATAAAATCAGAGGTTATAATCTGTTCATCCTTTATTTGCACAAAAACCTTAAGTGCTTTATATCCTTGCATTTTCGCAGTACTAATTCCTTTATCACCTGAAACAACTAAGGTTGTAATTATTGAAATTATAATTAAAAACACTGCTGAAAGCTTTTTCATCATGTATCTCCTCCTTCATTAAAGGCTAGAAATACATTATACTATGGTTTTATGTATACTTCATTGGTAGTTTGTTCATAATAAAAAGAGTTATTTGCAAAATTACAAATAACTCTATGCATGACTCCTCTTAATGACAGCCGCTGCAACCTCCGCAGCTTCCACTGCTGCATCCCGACTTTCCGCCTTTTGCACCTACTGTACTGCATTTTCCCTCAAAAACTTGCTTTATATCTTTGCTTCTGCATTTTGGACATTCTACTTTATCTCTATTTGATGAGTTAACTAATTCTGAAAATTTCTCATTACAAGCTTCACACCTAAAATCTAACAATGCCAATACACATCACCTCCTAGGAACACAGCAGAGCTTAGTTTACGTTATGCTATTTTTTCATTTATTTCACAGTAACTTAAGTTCACTTTCCCTCATTTTCCCTTAAATATATTATATGTACATTCACCAACACAATTCAATATGCATAATATGAATTATATTCTTTGTATCTAGATATTTTGCACTAAACATTTTCCTTGGCTCATATGCTGCGAAAAATACAACTTTGATAATACAAAATCGGATGCTTCTACTGATTTTGTATATGATAAGTCTTTTTCAGAGCATATATAATTAAATTTTAATTGGGGGATATGTATGAAGTTATTCAAAAAGCTTATGGCAGGTATACCTTTTACTACATATTCTAAAAAGGTTGATTATACTGCACGAAGTGTTATAGCAATAAATAAAGTAAAGCAGGTTCCTATAATAATATTGTTCCGTAAAAATGTAGACAGTATTATTGAAACTCGTCTTAAAAGAATGGGATTTAAAATAAAATATACCATTCCCTTTATTAACGGTGTTTGCGGAGTTGTTCATGTTTCTAAGTTTGGAGATTTATGCGGGATATTAGAAGTTGAAAGGATTTTTTATGATTCGAAAGCTCTTTTGATGGGAAGTCATAGCAGTTCAAATCCCAAGGAAGACTTGGAGCAGGCAATTCATACAAAAAGCTCTTATTTAAACGGAAAGGACATAACTGTTGCTTTTATTGATTCAGGTGTTTATCCACATCCAGATTTAATAAGACCCCGTAATAGAATTCTTGAATTTAAAGATTTTATTAACAATTATGCATTTCCCTATGACGATAATGGGCACGGAACCGCCTGCATCGGTGCTGGTTTTGGAACTTCCATAGATGGTAAATTTAGGTCAGCCGCCTATGAAACCAACATTGTATGTGCAAAAGCTTTTGACAAGTTTGGCTATGGTTATTATTCAGATATACTTGCAGCAATGCAGTGGATAATAGATTTAAAGGAAAAGTTAAATATTAAAATTGCTGTGCTGCCTTTTGGTACTGCTAATTTTTCAAAGGACTTTGATCTTCTAAGCCTTGCCTCTGAAAAGCTTTGGAAAAACAACCTATTTGTTTGTACCTGCGCCGGTAATCTTGGTTCCCATGACTGCAGTATCACCAGCCCTGGTGTAAGCCCATTCAGCTATACTTCCGCAGCCTGCTCTGCAATAGAGCTGCCTCCAAGGGCTGCAGATTTTAGTGGAAGAGGTCCTGTGTATAATAAATGTGATAAACCCGATGTTATAATGCCTGGTGTAGATATAGAAACACTTAATTCCGAAACATCATATATACCAAAAGACAAATCCTTAGCTAAAACCGGTAAGCTTACAACTCACTATACAAGGTATAACGGCACCTCTATATCCGCTAGCTTAACCGCTGCCGCCGCCGCCTTGGTTTATCAAAAGCTTGGGAACCTAAGCCCAGACGACGTAAAAAGTGTTCTAAAGACCTGCACTGTTTCTATAAACGAAGTGCGAAACGTGCAAGGCTTTGGAATAATTAACATAAAAAAGCTGGAAGATTAAATCTCTTCCAGCTTGCTTTTTTATTTCACATATTTCAATGGATTTACAGGTGTTCCATTCTTTCTAATTTCAAAGTGCAGATGCGGCCCCGTACTTCTTCCCGTATTGCCCACTGCAGCGATTTTTTGACCTTTGTATACCTTATCACCCTGTTTAACAAAGAATTTGCTTAGATGACCGTAATAGGTCACATACCCACCGCCATGATCAATTTTTACAAGTTTTCCATAGGCACCGTTTGTTCCTACAGAAATTACAACTCCACCATCGGCGGCATTTACTGCCGTGCCAATAGGTGCTGCTAAGTCAATACCCTCATGGGCTCTACCCCATCTAGTTCCAAATCTTGAGGATAATGAGCCTCTCGTTGGCATCTTAAAGGTTCCTGTTCCCTTCTTGGCCGGAACCTCTTTGGTTCCCTTTACAACAACCTGGGTTTTTGGTTGTTTTGTGATTTTTTCAGATACTACAGTTCTTTTATCTTCAACGCCATTTATTTTAACTACCTCTGCTACTATATCTCGTTCTCCATATACGCCCTTAACTTTTATGCTTGTTTGGTCTTTATATAAAGAACTACTAAATTCAACCTTTTGCTCAAATGGTATATTCTCTTTGTACTTTGCAACCTCTGTTGTTTTTACTGAAACAAGAGGCTTTGGCACAACCAAGTTTAATTCCTGATCTATTTTAATTTTATTAGGATCGAGCTTAGGATTAGCCTTCTGAAGATCTTCAACACTTATATTATATTTTCTAGAAATACCCCATATACTTTCACCAGACTGAACCTTGTGAATCTTAGTTTCATCGGTACCCTTTAAAATAAAGCTTGCTGCTTCTTCAGCTCCCATGATCTTGCCTTTTTCATTAAACTCTTGTTTTACTTCAACCTTCTCTGCAAAGGTTATTTCTTTATAATTTGCCTTATCCGCTTCTTTAACGTAGGCATTTTTAACCTTCTCCAATACCTCATCAGCTTCTGCTTTTGTCTTGAAAGCCGCTATACTGTTATCATTGGCTGATATACTAAAGGATTGAATGGTGTACACAACTTCATCTCTTATAATCTGTTCCAAAGCAGCGCTTTCAATTAGCTCTTTCTTTGAAGCCCTTGTCTTTGTGTATGTAATTTCACTTCCTATGCTTATTTCTGCACCATTTTGCTTCTTATATTCTTCCTGTACTTGTAACAGCAAGCCCTCTACTTGTTTTTTGCTTCTGACCTTTCCTGACTCGCTGCCGTTAATGCTTACTGAATAAGCTACGCCTGAAAAATATACATACATAATCAGTATAAAAGCTAATAGCATAGAGCTTACAGTAATAGCGAATCTTTTTTTGTTAATTATTTTTCTGGATAATTTATTAAAATCAAGCTGCTTTAATTGCTTTATATTCAAATTAACTTTTTTTAATTTAAGATTTTTTAAGTTAAACTTCTTTACTTTCGAAAAGGCACCCTTTGATGCGTCAACAACTGGCTTAAAGGCACTTTTCACCTTTTCTAATTGCATCTATTCATCTCCTTTCGCATTTCTTTACTCAAGAATAACAATTAAAATATATTATAGTATTTTTAGCTAAAAATTACAACTCTACCAAGCACGTCTTCCATATATTTCATATTTAGCAAATATTATTCATATAATCATATATTTTTATTCAATTATAGTATATTGTTTGTGGCACACGCAGAATTATTGCTGTTAAGTTTATCTAATAGCTGTTTGCTTGTACTTTTCTATAATAGCATTATATTAAATAAAAGGCAAAAATATGACTATTGCTTGTCTTATAATTTATTTGAGAGATTTCTATGTGTATTGATTTGCATTTCTTTATTCTGACAATATTAAAGATATATTATAGTATGGTATAATTATTTATCATATATTGATTGAGGTGTCCTATGAACTTTTTCAGATTAAAATCAAATAACGAAGATTTGGGACATACGCTTTTGGAGAATGTGTTTATTAACCATTATATGCCGCAAGCTCCCGGAGGGTATGTCAAAGTGTATATTCTAGCTTTGAAATATGCGCAAAATCATAGTAACACTTCTTTGTCCGATGAGACCATCGCCAAAACCTTAGATATTTCTGAGGAGGAAACTAAAAAGGCTTGGGACTATTGGGAGAAGCAGGGTATTATTAGAATTAATGCATATTCACAGGGTAGTGAGGATGTCGCTATAGATTTCTTAAGCATCAAGGAACTAATGCTGAATATTAAGGATGTAAAGCCTAAGATAGATAAATACAGTCCTGATAGAATTATAAATGCCAGACAAAATTTCAAAGTAAAAGATATGTTTGAGTACATAAAGAAGATATATGGCCGTGAGTCTTCAACCAATGAAATGTTTACATATTTAGACTGGGTAGACGATTACGGTATGCCGCCAGAATTGGTAATACTTCTTGTAGAAGATTGCTGCTCCAGAGGAAAGAAGGACTTGCCATATCTCAAGCAGGTGGCTAAGAACTGGTTTGATGCTGGGATTAACAGTCTTGACAAAGCCAATGCGTATAACGAAAGACATAAGGAAAAGTGGCAAAATTATAGTAAGGTGCTAAACTTCCTAAGGGTAGGAAGACCGCCTACATCAATAGAAGAGGGCATGCTTTTTAAATGGTTCTATGAATTCAAATATACTGAAGAAATCATTCTAAGAGCTTGCAGCTTGACTGCTAATACAATAAAACCTTCTTTTTCCTACCTTGATAAGATTATTTCAGAATGGAATAACAAAGGTTTAAAAACTATCCAGGAAGTAGAAGCGTACATAACTAAATCTAGTAATAGCGCGCCTGTAAAGACTAAGTCAAACAATAAAACACAAAAATCTTCCTTCAATAACTTTTCTAACCGCACCTACGATGCAAATGCCTTGGAAGATATATTGTTGAAAAAGAGTAGGGGTGAATTGATTGAATAACATAAAAGATTTGATGAAGGAATATCAGATTCTACGGGATAAGCAAAAAAAGGACCTAGAGCATAGAAAAGCTACTCTTTATGATAAAATACCCCGCTTGCATTTGATTGAAGAGGATCTTGTTAAGCTTAGCATTGATGTTACAAAAGCTATACTAAATAATAGTGGCAATCAGCAGGACCTAATAGATATTTTACACAAAAAACAAATGGATCTTAAAATGGAGCGTGTAGAGCTTCTATCGGAGAATGGATACCCTAGAGATTATCTGGATATGAGATATCAATGTAAGAATTGCAAGGATACGGGTTATGTAGATAACCAAAAGTGCATTTGCTTGAAGCAAAGGGAAATCCAACTGCTATATAAACAATCAAACATGGGAAGCAACTTTAAAAAAGAAAATCTTGATATGTTCAGGTTGGATTATTACTCAGATGAATCAGATAATGGCAGGGTTTCTTCAAGAGAAAATATGAAAAATGTATATATGACCTGCATTAATTATGTTAGAAATTTTGATACCCATGAGAAAAACTTATTCTTTATTGGCAATCCAGGTCTCGGCAAAACATTCTTATGCAATTCCATAGCAAAGGATTTGCTGGATGCGGGCAAAAGTGTCATATATCAAAGTGCCCCGGATCTTATGGATACCATTAGAAAGTATAAGTTTGATTTCGATAAGGAGAATGCTAATGCGCCTTATTTAGAGGAGCTGTACAATTGCGACTTGCTGATTATTGACGACCTGGGTACAGAGCTTTCTTCTCAGTTTTCTAACCTAGCACTATATAATATATTAAATAGAAGATTTCTTAACAACAAGAAGATGATTATTTCAACAAATCTAAATACGGATGAGTTGATGAGCACATACTCTGAGAGAATATATTCAAGAATTCTCGGAAACTTTAGCATGTATAAGTTCTTCGGAGATGATATAAGACTTAAAATAAGAACAATGTAAAGTAAGGCAGCGATAACAATCTATCGCTGCCTTACTTTTATAATATTCTTAAATTGTGTTAGTATAAAAAAAAACTGTAGTCGTTATAACAACTACAGAATACTTCTTAAATGGAGCTGGTGATGGGACTCGAACCCGCGACCTGCTGATTACAAGTCAGCTGCTCTACCAATTGAGCTACACCAGCATATTTAATATTTAGTTTAAATGGCGACCCGGAACGGGTTCGAACCGTCGACCTCCAGCGTGACAGGCTGGCATTCTAACCAACTGAACTACCGGGCCATGATTGTTTTGACAATTAACTGCTTTCATATTATATAATATGTCCCGAGTTATGTCAAGTACAAATTGTAAAAATGGTGGGAACAACAGGGATCGAACCTGTGACCCCCTGCTTGTAAGGCAGGTGCTCTCCCAGCTGAGCTATGCTCCCATAATTGGTGACCCATAGGGGGTTCGAACCCCTGTAGCCGCCGTGAAAGGGCGGTGTCTTAACCGCTTGACCAATGGGCCATGTTAAGTGGTGCTTGCAAGCATTTTGCTCACTTGTACATTATACTTTGCAAAGCACCACTTGTCAACAAGTTATCTCATATCTTTTTCTGGCAATCCATGGAATTAGAACTCTTCAATAATTATTGTCTGATTTCTCTTAGGTCCAACTGATACTAAAGTGACCTTAGCACCACAAAGTTCTTCTATTCTTTCAATATATCTAAGAGAATTAGCTGGCAGCTTATTGTACTCTGTAACGTCACTTATATCCTCCCAACCTGGGAATTCTTCATATATTGGCTCACACAAAGCTAGGTCCTCAATACTTGCTGGAAACTCTTTTATGATCTTTCCATCTAGCTTATAGCCTACACAAAGCTTTACTATAGGCATTTCTGCTATTGTATCCAGCTTTGTAAGTGCGATGCCTGTAAGACCATTTATTCTCACTGCATATCTAACGATTACTGCATCAAACCAGCCACAGCGTCTTGCTCTGCCTGTAACTGTACCAAATTCAAAACCCTTTTCTCTTATTGCATCACCAATTTCGTCATTAAGCTCTGTAGGGAATGGACCCTTTCCTACTCTTGTTGTATACGCTTTTACAACCCCAACTACCTTGCCTATCATAGATGGACCAATACCCACTCCTGAGCATACTCCCGCAGAAGTTGGATGTGATGAAGTTACATATGGGTATGTACCAAAGTCCAAATCTAGCAAAGTACCTTGGGCTCCTTCAAACAATACCTTTTTATCTGCCTTAATAGCATCATGAACAAGAAGTGAAGCATCTGCAACATATGGTCTAATCTTTTCTGCATAGTTTAAGTAAGCTTCTAGTGTCTCCTCATAGGAATAACCTTCAAAATCAAAGAGTTCCTTAAGGAATTTGTTTTTGATTTCTAAATTTGATTTTAGCTTTTGGGCAAAGACATCCTTCTTCATTAAATCGCATACTCTGATACCTATTCTCTCAGTCTTATCCATATATGCTGGTCCGATGCCCTTTTTCGTAGTACCTATATCATTGCTGCCTCTTTGTATTTCTGACAGCTCATCAATTTTTTTATGGTAAGGAAATATGATATGAGTCCTATCGCTGATTTTTAAATTTGCTGTTGATATTCCTCTATCTTGAAGCATCTTTATTTCATTTAGAAAAGCTTCAGGATCTAGCACTACACCATTTCCGATTATGCAAAGCTTATCACCATGAAGTATACCTGAAGGTATCAGATTTAATTTATATTTTTCATTTCCTACTTCTACGGTATGTCCGGCATTATTACCACCTTGGTATCTTACAACTACATCAGCCTTTGCCGCCATGTAATCCGTTATTTTACCTTTTCCCTCGTCGCCCCATTGCGCTCCAACTATTACTAATGATGACATAGAGAACACCTCTTTCCTTTATTTCTTCTTTGAAACAATATCACGCGCAACAACTACTCCTGTTACGGATGCCTGCATTAGCCCTCTGGTAATACCAGCGCCATCGCCTATAGCATATAAATTGCTGATTTTTGTTTCAAATTGATTGTTTACTTGTATTTTACTTGAATAAAATTTACACTCAACGCCATATAGCAAAGTGTTCTTTGAATATAGACCCGGTGCAATCTTATCAAATGCCTTCAACGCCTCTACAATGGACGTTAAATATCTATTTGGAAGTACATAGCTTAAATCTCCAGGTACCGCACCTTTCAAGGTTGGGATTGTTGTAGATTTTCTTAGTCTATCTTTATCAGTTCTTCTTCCCTGTAAAAGATCCCCTAATCTTTGCACCATTATACCGCCGCCAGTAAGCATATTTGCAAGTCTTCCAACGTACTTGCCGTATTCAATAGGCTCATTGAAAGGCTCAGTAAATTTGGTTGAAACCAACATCGCAAAGTTTGTGTTTTCAGTTTTCAAATTATCCTCTGCATAGCTATGCCCATTTACCATAGTTATACCGCCTTCGTAGCCCTCCTGGGAAACAACTCCCCCTGGATTCATACAAAAGGTCCTTACCTTATTATCAAAGGTATCTGAGAAGTATACAAGCTTTGCTTCATATAGCTCTTTGGTCAAATGATCCATGATGCTGTTAGGTACTTCAACTCTAACGCCAATATCTACTGCATTGTTTGTATTAGGTATATTCAGCTTCCTTGCCTGATCCGAAAGCCACTCTGCACCGCCTCTGCCCGGCGCTGCAATTACGTAATCAGCAGTCACTCTATATGTCTCTTTGTTCTTTACTAAATCAATTCCTACTACCTTATTATCTTCAACTATTATCTCGGCAGCACTTGTTAGCTCTGAAAACTCTGTCTTAGTTTTTTCTATAAGCTGCTTATACATGCCTTCTAACACAAAGAATGCCTTCTCTGTGCCCAAATGTCTTACTGGACATGGTATAAGTCTAATATTATGTTTAGAAGCTTCATACTTAATATCGCCAACAACTTTATTATTCAAGCCGTGTACTTCTTGTTGTGCTCCAAAGCCTAAATATATTGAGTCTGCATAATCGATAAGTGTTTGCGCTTCATCCTCGCTCATGTACTCAGTAATATTTCCACCTACCTCTGGACTTAGAGATAGCTTTCCATCGCTAAATGCACCTGCTCCAGCCCATCCAAATGTTATGCCACATGGCTCACAGCCAATACATTTATTTAAGGTTCTAGCCGGACAAGTTCTGCTAGTTATTGATTTTCCCTTGTCTACAATAAGAATTTCTATATTACTATTATGTCTTGTAAGCTCCAGTGCTGTAAAGATTCCCGCCGGACCTGCTCCAATAATTATTGCATCATAATGGCTCTTGCTTGGTCTCGTCATCTATATCACCCTGCTTTATATTTACTAAGGCTATTAACCCCTCAATAATATTATCAGAATACAATATTATAGTCAATTGAATGTCGAATAATTATCAATACTTCCAATTTATAATTCAAACATAATCGAATTATAAATCGTAATATCCATTTATATTTCACATCATTATAGTTATTATTCATATTATATGTAATTAATTAATTGCTAAACTATTTTTAGTCTTTCATTTTAAGTGATTACATAAACAAAATCCACATTATACACATTATCCACAGAGATATGCACATATGTTCGTTAACTAGGCTCAAAATTAAGGATTTCAACGTGTCGAAATATGTTTATCAACAGCATTTTAACAATTATGTATACTTATGAACAAAATATATCCACATTTTATTAAGTTATCCACAGCCTAAGGTTTTGAACTTTTTCTGAAATACGCTATTTTCTCTTTAAAATATAAAAATTCGGCATAAATTTAACCCATATTATTCTATTTTCTTTATAAAATTTGTTATGAGTCCTATCTTGCCTAACTTTTATGTAAATGTACTCATTAAAAAAGGAGGACTCCACGTCCTCCTTTTGCTATGCATAAGTTTTTTCTTTGTTTGCGAACTTTGTAAACTGTCCTAGCCACACCAGCTCTACAGTGCCTGTAGGGCCGTTTCTTTGCTTGGATATGATTACTTCACCTATGTTCTTCTTCTCCGTATCCGGATGATAGTATTCATCACGATATAAGAACATAATAACGTCTGCATCCTGCTCTATAGCTCCAGACTCTCTAAGGTCTGACATGATAGGATGATGGTCTGCTCTCATTTCAGGTGCGCGGGATAGCTGTGCACAGGCTACTATGGGAATTCCCAACTCCTTGGCCAAGCCTTTTAAAGATCTGGATATATCGGAAATTTCCTGCTGCCTGCTATCATACTTGCCGCTTCCCGTCATCAGCTGTAAGTAATCGATAAGTATTAATCCTAAGTTATGCTCTATTTTTAGCTTCCTGCATTTTGCTCTCATTTCTGACATTGAAATAGACGGAGTATCATCAACAAAAATAGGTGCCTCTGATAAGGGTCCCATCGCTCTTGCTAGCTTTATCCACTCATCTTCTGTTATATCACCGGTTCTAAGTCTATGGGAGTCTATTAAAGCTTCTGCGCACAGAATTCTTTGAGTCAGCTGTTCCTTAGACATTTCCAAACTGAATATAGCAGTAGCGACCTTGTCCCTGATCCCAGCCTGTTGTACCATATTCAAAATAAAGGAGGTTTTACCCATAGAAGGTCTAGCCGCTACCAGAACCAAGTCTGACTTCTGCAAACCTGACAACATCTCATCTAGGTCATCAAAGCCTGTGGATACGCCAGTTATCCTGCCTTTATTAAGGTATAGCTCTTCAATTTTGTCGAAATTTGTATTCAATATCTTCTTTATGTGAACAAACCCCTGAGAGGATCTATTTAAAGAAATATCAAAAATACACTTTTCAGCCATATCTATTACATTAGCAACTTCTTCTCTTGCTTCATAGCTTTTACCCATTATTTCGTTTGATGCTTTAATAAGTTTTCTAAGTAAAGATTTTTCTTCTATAATCTTTGCATAGTTGCCTACATTATGGGTACTAGGTACAATACTCATAAGGTTGGTGAGGTAGGTGACGCCTCCTACCGCCTCTAGGGTATTTCTTACCTTAAGCTTTTCAGGCAGAGTAATCAAATCTACAGGCTGTCCCTTATCAAAAATATCAACAATAGCATCAAAAATTTCTTTGTGGGCTTCTCTATAGAAATCCTCTCCAGAAATAAATTCTGTCGCTACCGAAACAGCTTCCTTGTCCAAGAGCATAGCTCCTAGTACAGACTGTTCTGCCTCCATACTGTTAGGCGGTATCTTTTGCAATCCTTCCATCATATCCTCACTCCCCCTGAGCCACCATTCTATTCTATATGTTTTGCACAAAATATCTTATATTGAATCAACATAATGCAAAACATTTTTCTTTATCAAATATAAAATTCAATACCTCTTGAATATTGCCTGCGGCTATTATGTTTATACCTTCTATACCAGTTGTTTCTGTGATGTTCTCTTCAGGAACTATCACATGCTTAAAGCCATGACGCTTCGCGGCAAGTATCTTTTCTCTGACACCGCCAACTCCTTTAATATCCCCTCTGATTGATATTTCTCCAGTTATACAAGTATCCATTCGAGCAGGAATATTCATTAATGCAGAATACACTAGGCAAGTTATAGCCGCACCTGCGGAAGGTCCGTCAACTTTTCCGCCACCTACACAATTTACATGAATATCATATTTATCGATATTTCTGTTTGTAAGCTTTCTAATTACAGATAGTGCATTAAATAAGGAGTCCTTTGTCATGCTTCCAGCTGCTTCATTAAAGCGGACTTTTCCACTTTCATCTTCTCGTTCAAAGCATACTGCCTCTAGTTCAATTACGCTGCCTAGAAACCCATTTACCCCTAGGCCATTGATTTTTCCGATCTCAGACACCTGACTGCTTTTGTTTTTGTTTACAGCTATCAATCGGCTTGCTGATATTACTTCTCTAATTATTTCTTCATTTATTTCAATATTAGTACTTGTCCCAAATTTGCTTACAGCTTTACTATAGCAATCCGCCAAAATATTGACTGCCTTTCTGGCTTCATAGGTATAATTGCTGATGCAAGCAGCATTTTCACAACTTATGCCAACATTAAGCTTTTCAGCACTATTTCTTACTATTTCAGTTATATCTGTACTATCTAAGGGATTGAAATATATCTCAGCACACCTTGACCTTAGTGCAGGGTTTATTTCCTCAGGCAGCCTCGTTGTTGCCCCTATAAGCACAAAGTCTGCAGGTGCTCCCTCTTCAAACAGCTTTTTAATATATAAAGGAACGCTCTCATTGTTTACATCGTAATAAGAAGAATCAAAGTTTACCTTTTTATCCTCTAAGACCTTCAGTAACTTATTCTGGAACATGATGTCCAGCTCCCCTATCTCATCGATGAAGAGCACTCCACCGTGGGCCTCAGTAACCAAGCCTGGTTTTGGCTCAGGTACGCCTGATTCCGCCAGTTCTTTCTTTGCTCCCTGATATATTGGATCATGTACAGAACCTAAAAGAGGATTTACAGCTTCCCTTGGATCCCACCTTAAGGTAGTAGCATCAACTTCAACGAATTTTGCTTCTTCTGCAAAGGGTGTAAAAGCCTTTCTTTTAGCGATTTCCAGAGCTATTCTCGCCGCTGTGGTTTTTCCTACCCCTGGGGGCCCATATAATATGACATGCTGAGGAAAAGGTGAAGCTATCTTTGATATCAAAGAGCTTACCGCGTCCTGCTGTCCTATAATTTCGCTTTGTTTTTTGGGTCGCAGTACATCAATTATTGACTTGGAAAGCTTTACATACTTCATCTTCTCCAGCTCTGCAAACTTTTTGAGTGTTGAAGCATTTTCTATACCAGTATGCTTTTTAATTACCCGAAGCTTCATGTCCTCCAGGTATTCCTTCTCTCTGTTTTGCATTAAATTGATTACTTCTTTTTTGATGCCTTCTTCTATATATTTTCTAGCCGCTGTATCAGATAGCTTTTCTCTCATTTTTTCTAGTCTCTCATCCATTTTGGATTCTTCAAGCTGGCTTATGCTATCTTTACCAAAAATGATGTCATGAAGTATATTTATCTTCTGCTTTTCGTCTTCTACCCTGTCCAAAGCCGCTGTTATGTTCTTTGGATAGAGCTTTTTAGTATAATCAACTAGTACGTCAACTGTCAAATTATTGCTGTAAATAGAGCTATGAATAGTGCTGCGATCCTGACCCACTTTGTTTCCCCTTTCTAATTATAATACTAACTTTCTGTTTATTTTAAATTAGCACAAAGCATCTTTCTTGGTTTATATAGCCGTTACAATTACGTTTATCTTTGCGGAAATTTCAGGATAAACCTTAATCTCTGCTTGATATGTGCCGATTGTCTTAATTGCATCATTTAGTACAATTTTCTTTTTGTCTATTTCTATTTTGTGTTGTGACTTAATTATCTCTGCGATGTCCTTGTTAGTGATTGAACCAAAAAGCTTACCGTTATCACCGGTTTTGGCCTTTATGCTAACCTCGATTTTACTTATTCTCTCAGCGAGATCCTTAGCAGCCTGCACTTCCTTATTCTTCTTATTAATTACAGAATTGTTCTTGTCTGCAATCGTTTTTAGTCCGCCCTCAGAGGCTTCTATAGCAGCCTTTCTTGGAAATAAAAAGTTTCTTGCATAACCATCGCTTACATTAACAACTGAATCCTTTTTGCCTAAATCTTTAACATCTTGTAATAAAATTACTTTCATTTATCTTTCACCTTCCTTTAAATATTCCTCAATAGCAGCTTTTATTTTAGTAATTCCATCCTTTATTGATATCCCCGGCAACTGTGCCCCGGCTACAGTCAAATGACCTCCGCCTCCCAGCTTTTCTAAGACAACTTGAACATTTATATCTCCAAGGGATCTACCGCTGATAAACACATCTCCACTTATCTGGGAAAGTACAAAGGATGCATTAATACCCTTTATATTTAGTAACTCATCCGCCGCCTGTGCAGCAACTAGTGCATGATACTTGGCTTCTTGCGGTATGGTTGATATTGCAATGTTGTTCTTGAACATCGTTGCATTCTTAACCACCTCAGCGCGAGTTAAGAAGGTCTCCATGTCATCCTGAAATAACTGTCTGGTCAAGGTTGTATCCGCTCCTACTCTACGCAGGAAAGATGCCGCTTCAAAGGTTCTCACCCCTGTTTGAAAGGAGAAGTTCTTAGTGTCTATAAAAATCCCCGCCAGCAAAGCCTCCGCTTCAATTTGCTTTATCTTTGACTTTTCAAACATATATTGAAGGATCTCTGTCACCAGCTCACTTGTAGAGGAAGCATAGGGTTCAATATAAGCTATTACTGCATTTTCTATGAACTCTGTACCTCTTCTGTGATGATCTATTATTACTACCTTTTCTGTTTTTTCCAACAACTGCTTGCACTCTGTAAAGCTTGGTCTAGAAACGTCAACAACTACAATCAAAGTGTTTTTTGTACAGCTTAGCAATGCATCCTGAGAGTCTATGAAAGCCTCATTATATTCTTCATCCTCTTCCAGCTCATTCCAAAGATTTGCAATTGCCGCATTTACCTTGTTTATTACAATCTTTACATCTTTATTTAAGTTTTTGCAGCATCTATATATGCCTAGAGCAGAGCCAAGACAGTCTAAGTCTGGCATTTCATGTCCTAGTATGATAACATTATCAGATTGCTCTATTAGCTGCTTTAGGGCATAGGCAATTACTCTCGCCTTTACTCTAGTACGCTTTTCTACAGCCTTTGTTTTACCGCCGTAGAAAGACAGCTTGTCGTTATCCTTGACAACAGCTTGATCCCCTCCGCGACCTAGGGCTATATCCAATGCACTGAGACTGAATTTTTGCAGCTCAGCTATGGTTTTACCATTTACCCCAACACCAATACTTATTGTTATAGGAATCCTATTCCCTGAACTTATTTCTCTAATGGAGTCCAATATGTCAAAACGCTTTTCCTCCATTTCAGTAAGCTGGTGATAAGTAAAATGCAATATATACTCTCCGTTTGAATATTTCTGTATTGAAGCATTGTTAGCCGAGGACCACGCTTTGATTCTTCTATCTATTTCTGCAATGACAGCAGGCTTGGCCAGTTCATCAATATCCTTCAGAACCTCTTCATAATTGTCTATCTGTAATATGGAAACTACAGTTTTCTCTTCATAATACTTATTCCTAATTGCTATGAAGTCAGTTTTTTCAACTAGATACATTATAATGATGTTTCTTTCGGCACTACTTTCCTTCAAATTAATCAAATTGCAATGCACATCATAGTACCTGTCTTTTATATTGATATTCTTGAATTCCTCTGTACCACTCTTTAATACTCTTCCTAGGTCAACGCCACTCAAATAACTCGAAAGTCTCTTATCTAATATGTATTCTCCCTGAAATATACTTGCGAATAATGCGTTATACCAGTTAATAAAGCCCTCTTCATCGACTATAACCAGTGGGAATGGAAGATTTAATACAGCATTTTTGGTGGCAATGTCAACACTTTCAGAAAGATTTTCTACATATAGCCTAAGCTCTTCTTTCTTCCTTGTGGCCGTTCTCATATTGTGTACAACCAAATATACCAGCACAAGAGCGCCAGCAATACCCAGTCTATAGTCAAAAATGCCTATTATTATAACTGAAATCGCTATTATCCAAAGATAAAGATTCGTATCTTTGGCAAAGGCTACGGAAAATTTCCTTAGCTTCATCGCGCACCTCCAGGGGTATTTATATCTAATCTTCTAATATTAGCCGCAATATCAAACATTCCGATATAAGGAAGTATTGCCAGCATTAATAGCGGTAAAACTACAAGTATCAAAGTTCTGACTGGCTTTTGCATTTCATACTTTTCTGAAATTCGTTCTATAAAATATACCAAGACCGATAAACCAAGCACACTGTAAAACAACATAAGCAACATATATATGTTTGTGTAGAACCCGTGTAAAAATTGCACCTGCTGTGATGTTATGAGCAGTAGTACAAATGTAACGCCTAATACGATATACTTGTACTTGTTTTTTACATTCCACATTGAAAACTTTTTAATATCCTGAATCTTGCAGCCTATTCTATTCAAAATAATCTTTACCATTTTAAAGTTGAAATAGCTAGTGATTATTCCTCCAGCGAAAAGACTAGCAGGCAACAATAGTTTAAATTGCTGCAGCATTAAATCCATTCTTTGCAATGCGTCCTTGATGTCAGCCTCACGCATACCGAATTTTATATATATTTGTGCTGCATCACTGGTTTTATTATAAATCTCATCGAAGTAGCTGTTAATAGAAGTGTCAAGATTCATTATAATATCTATAACATTTATTCCAAGTAAAAGTCCTAGGCTTAAAGCGAGCTGTAACGCCGCGCTTATAGTCAGTATTACTCCACACGTAATTAAGGTTACGCCTGGCTTAAATTGTTTTCTCATCATGTAACCCATTACGGCTCCCGGTACTGCATAGGTAGCAAAAAGTATGAGTCCAACAATAGGAGTAACTATCAAAGATACTAGCACCGCTGCAATAAAAGCTGCTATCAAGCTTACCTTAAATCCATTTCTATATCCTACAATTATAATAGGAACTGACCAAAACATTGTGATAACTTGGGCAACAGGAACATTGTAAAAAACCCCCATTATAGCAGTCAAAGCCGCTAAAATGGCACCTTCCACCATAGCTCGAGTATTAATCGTTTTCATTGTGCACCCCTACTTTCTGCCCTTTGTCATGTAATCTGACAAGTCAGAAAGGTCCCCATACCACTTTTCAGTTTCATGCTCCTCTATAATTCCTATTCTTATCTTCTCAGTAATTTTTGAATCAATTACCGCTGCTGTTATTCCTAGTCTCTTTCCTAATAAATATGTAACTAGAATTAAGTTAGCCAGTATATCAACAAGAGCTTCCTGTCCTATCTTGGTTCCTTTGATTAAACTCTGATAAAGTGCTGCAATTCCTGTAAGAAGCTCGCTTTTCAAAAACTCAATTACTCTGATATTCTTTGTTATATCGGTGTCTTGATTAAACAAAATATCCACCCCCGAATTTTTCTTGTAACTTATACATATTCTTGCTGTTTTATATAACTCCTGCCATCCCCTATGAATATACATATCTAATCATGATACGCTAGGCAAAGTATACCTAGATTAAATATTAGCATACAAATAAACATCAATCAACTCACGGCTTGTGGCTGTTTATGCAAATAATTCTTATATAGGATGTCTTTGCATAAAAGTCCTATGATCTGTAATTTGCATTAAATAAAAACCCGATGTATAAACACCGGGTTTCACTTTTATTTAATCAGTTGTAAATGGTAGGAAAGCTATATTTCTAGCTCTCTTTATTGCTACTGTGATTTGTCTTTGATGCTTAGCGCAGTTTCCAGATATTCTTCTTGGAATTATCTTTCCTCTTTCGCTAACATATCTTCTGATCTTGTTTACATCTTTATAATCGATGTGTACAACTTTATCTATACAGAAGTTACAAACACGCTTCTTTGGCTTTCTCATTTTGCCGCCGCCGAAACCGCCTGCGCTTCTTTCTCTACCGCCTCTATCTTCTCTTGGCATTTATTTTCCTCCTATCATCCTAAAATGGAAGATCGTCCTCTTCCTCGGCAGGGTAGAAATCACCGGATTCCTTTGTTACACCGCTGCCTGACCCTTTATTTACATCACTAGCTTTATCTAAGAAGTGAACTTCATCTGCAGTAACCTCTGTTGCAAAATGTCTTTTTCCTTCCTGGTCATCCCAGCTTCTTGTTTGGATTCTTCCAGAAACGGCAACAAGTCTACCTTTACCGATGTATTTGCCGCAGTTTTCTGCTGGCTTACCCCATACTACGATTGGTATGAAGTCTGCATCAGGTTGGCCTTCTTGTTTGAACATTCTGTTTACAGCAATTGTAAACTTTGCTACAGGTGTTTGATTGTTCGCTGTATATCTAACTTCGGGGTCCTTTGTTAATCTGCCTACTAAGGCAACTTTGTTCATACTAAAGCACCACCTTTAAAAATTAGTCTAGTCTTATTGTCATATTTCTTAAAATGTCTTCAGTTATACCGAAAACTCTGTCTAATTCCTTTGGAACTGCTGTATCAGCTTTATATTTCGTATATACATAGTAGCCTTCACCGATATCGTCGATTAGGTAAGCAAGCTTTCTTTTGCCCCACTCATCTAATGTTTCGATTTCTCCATTAGCTTCCATTATACCCTTAAACTTTTCTACAATTGTCTTTATACCTGCTTCATCAACAGTTGGCTTTATAATGTATATCGTTTCGTATCTATTCATAAGTTTCACCTCCTCCCCACGGACTAGCGGCCCTATCACTCGGGATAGAGCGAGGATATTTGCGTTTGTACGCATTTACGTATTATATCATTATATCTAGCTTATTTCAACTGTTTTATTATATATTCTCTGGATTCCCTGGATTTTCTGCAGCTTTTATCACTTTTTTGACTGATTTTTCAAATTTAGGTCTAGGCAGCATAACAATTCTACTGCAGCCTAAGCATCTTATTTTGAAATCTGCTCCTACTCTAATTACTTCCCATTGCTTACTGCCACAAGGGTGTTCCTTTTTAGTTTCTACAATATCGCCTAAATTAAACTCTTTGGGATAATACATTTAATCCCTCCTATATATTTACTTCTTTTCCACCATAACTCGTTTTGGATATGGTATTTTTATTTTTTCCTTTTTAAAGGCATCAATTATTAATTTTCTTAGCTCTCTCTCCACATTCCAATGCATAAGTGGCTGGGTTTTTATTATAGTTCTAATAATTATACCAGCTTCTTCTAAACGTATTATGCCTTGTACCTCTGGACGTTCTGCAGCTTTGTCCTTATTATTTTCATAATATGCCAATGCTACTTCTGTCAGTATCCCTATTGCCTTCTCTTGATCACTTTCGTATGCAATTCCTATATCTATAATTGCCAAGGAACTTCCTCTAGATGCATTAGTTACAGCCTTTATCTCACCATTTGGGATGATGTGCAGTTCACCATTAAAGGAGCGGATACGTGTAATACGAAGCCCCAATTCTTCTACAGTACCTGTCACTCCGTTTATTGTCACATAATCTCCGACTCCATATTGATCCTCAAATAATATAAAGAAACCTGTAAATACATCCCTCACTAAGCTTTGTGCTCCAAAGCCTATGGCTATTCCACCTAAGCCTGCAGTCGCTAGTATTGGCTGTGTAGGTATGTCTAAAGTGTCAAGGATTGATATACCCATAATTATATAGACTGCATATTTAATTACACTTTTTAGTATCCCGGATAAGGTGTTTGACTTTTGCTCATTTATTTTGAATCTAGGATACAGTTTAAAAACCTTAACAACGACTCTATCTAATATAGCTATAGAAAGCTTAGATAAAGCAAATATAACAAGTATCTTTATAGCTATGCTTATATAATAGTACAGCAATGGGGTATCCAACTGAAAGTACTTTATTATTTCGGCAAAAAAATTACTCATTTGACGCCCCCTTTATATATATGATTTGCACTAAACATCATATATTGAATTCAAATAGTACAAAATATTTTCTTGAATCATAACATATATTTCTCTAGCTTATATTGATCACCTTTGCTGCATTATTCATATATTCAACAATAGTATACATGTTTCCTATTATGCCTGCTTTAAGCTTATCCTTTATATCGTAGTAGTCCAGGCAAGTGCCACAGCTTATAATTTCTATATTTAACTCTGCCAGCTTCTGAATATTCTCTAAAGCTTCTGAGCCTTCTACCGCTAGCTTTACTCCGCTATTGATAAATATTACTGCTTTAGGATATGGCTTAGTTTCAGTAAGGGTATATGTATAGGTTTTCATCAGCAGCTGACCCAAGTTGTCTTCTCCAACTCCTAGCTTATCTGAGGTTATAACGATTACGAAATCATTGTTTCCATTTTGATTGTCCGTTGCTTCTGTTTTATTTATCTTTATATAATAGCAGCCTTCTTTGTCTTCAACCTCATGCTGATAGTTCATATTAGCGGCAAATCTTGATATATTCTCTCTAGCTGTTACATTATCTACAATGATGATTACCTCTCCTGAAGCAATTTCCTCCAAAGCCTTCTTCGTCATTATTACCGGTTGTGGACATTGCAGCCCTCTTGCATCTATATTAGCCATTTCCAGACCTCCTTGAAATATTTTAATAAGCAGATCCCTCTGCTGATTTTGTTTTGATAATTCTTTTTCATAACATATATTATAATAATAAATTATTTTACACTTATATACCATATATTTCGCATTTATAGATATTTTAAATATACTATTTATTTCTATTTGTAATTTGAATACTGAATGGCACTTTTATATGTGATCAATATTAGATATATTAATAAAATAGGTTAAAAAATAAATATTATTTAGTATTGTTAATTATTTTATTAATTTTATTAATATATATATTGACATTGTGAATAATAAGATTATAATGATTATTAAGATGTTAATTTAATCCAATTGGAGGGTAATTATGAAAAGAGATATATTAGGTAAATGTCCAATTTGTGATGGTACTATAGAAGTTACTGAATTTAAATGCTGCAGCTGCGGAAGCACCGTTAGCGGCCGCTTCAAATTGAATAAGTTTTGCCAGCTACCCATAGATCAGCTGGAGTTTGCTGATATTTTTATTAAGAACCGCGGCAATATTAAGGAAATCGAAAGAGAATTAGGTATTTCATACCCAACTGTCAAAGGCAAGCTGGATTCACTAATCGAATCACTTGGCTACAAAAATCAAGTTGCCAATAATCCAAATAAGAACAAAGATATATTAGAGCGGTTAGATCGAGGAGAAATCAGTTCAGAAGAAGCTATAGAATTATTAAAGAATTAGGAGGAATTATCGTGGAAGAAAAAATGTTAATTTTAAAAATGCTTCAAGAGGGTAAAATTACTGCAGAGGAAGCACACAAACTGTTAGAATCAATTAACACAAACACTTCAAGCTTTGAGTCAGATTCAAAAAAATATGATAAGAAATTTGAGGAGAAAATGCAGGGTCTGCATGAAAAAGCCACTAAGGTAGCAGAAAAGCTGGGAAACAGCCTGAATAACAGTGCGGAGAAATTTGGTTCCAATTCAGAAAAATTTGGTGATGATTTTGCAAAGCGCATGGAATCCTTTGGAACTGACATTGCTGATTCAGCAGTGAAGTTCTCTGACAAACTTGTTAATTATCTTGGTAACTTTATTGATATAGGGAATGACAAATATCAATACAACAAAAATTATATATACCCTTTAGTGGATAATGCTGAGCTGTCAATAGATACCAGCAACTTTGCGGTTATTGTTAGCCCTACAGCTGAAAAAGATCTTATGATTAATCTCTATACTAATAGCTCTACACCTAACTTAGTATTAGATGAGTTTTTCAGAGTGGATCAAATTAATAACAAATTCAACTTCAAAACTCAATTTCCTAGCAGAACCTGGGGTAAAATCGAGGTGTTTGTACCAAAACATCTAAGCATCCTAAATATTGTTACCTCTAATGGAAAATGCGAGTTAAATGATTTAACTGCTGACAATATTGTTCCTACTACATCTAACGGTAGAATTTCTATACTTAACTGTCAAAGCAAAACCCTTAAAGCTTCTACAAGCAACGGAAAGATAATTGCCTCTGGTACATCCTCTGACCTTGCTGATTTTAGCACTTCTAATGGCAAAATAGAAATTGAAAACTGTAAGTTTGATAAGTTGGATTCTAAAACTAGTAACGGTGGAATTGTCCTTAATGGTATATATAAATTAAACTCCAAAGAAGGAAGCTACAATCTTCGTACCTCTAATGGAAAGATTGCCATTTCTCTAAACAGCAGCGATACTTGTGGTTATATGATTGATGCAACAACCTCAGTCGGAAATATCTCAGTGGAACTTCCCCAATTGAATTACTTCATTGATAAAAAAAGCTTCAGCATGCAGTCAATAGCACAGGTAAAGAGTGCAAACTTTGACAGTATTGAAGATAAAATTTTCATTGATACCCATACCTCAAACTCATCAATTGTTATAGACGCAGCAAGATAATTGTGAAATCAAAGAAAGGTCCTGGAACTAAAGTTCCAGGACCTTTCTTTTTGTTTTTTTGAAAACCTAATTCCTTCTCAAACCTTTATACAATAAGCCTACCCCCAGAAGCACAATACCTCCGGATATAATATAGTTTTGGTACTGCGATAATCCTCTTACCATATCTATTGATACAATGCCCAGCACAAAAGCAAATGCCCCTAGCCCAAATAATATCAACAGCGTTCCAGGTATTAACGGCCAGCTGCTTTTATGAATGAAAGCTGTAAAGTATATGAAATAGAAGGCTAAACCTAATAATATAAAAAAGCTTGGCCACATATAATTATCATTCAAATTGTTTTCTATTAAGGAGTATATTGAAAAAACCGGAAGTATAAAGCCCGGAAATACAAACCCGGTGATTCCTTTAGCAAAGTAAAAGAACAAAAATATAGCTCCTAGTGCTAGGAAGAACATTTCTCCGCTTAAATCAAAGTTGAATCTTCCCAAATCCCGGAGTAGCATTATAGACCCTGTCGAACTCAATACTATTCCAAAAATTAAATGAGGTTGATATTTTTTAACAACATAATCATACAGAAAATATAGACCTCCAAGCAACATCAAAGTATTAATTATAGAGATATTATAGTTTTTCAAGAAAAAAGCTATTCCTAGAAATACAAGAGCTATCCCAGCAACATAATTATTTTTTTTCAAATATATTCCCCCTATCTTTTAATCAATTCAAAGGCTGAATTCCAAATCCACCCCAATATAAAATTATATGAGTAGAAATATTTTGCTAATATTGAGCTTTGGACAACATCTTTAAAGCTTGCCCAAGGAAGCATATTTGACACCGGTATAATAGCTGCAAATATTAGTAGTAACACCAACACTGTTTTTGCAAAGCCTATAGCACCTCCGCCCAGCTTGTTTATTTCATTTAAGCCTGGCATTTCAGTGGCTTTCTTGACATAGCCTTCAACAATAGCAAGTAAAAATCTAACAACTATGTATATACCTATAATAGATATAAGGTTTATTATTACGATACTTACTAAAGTATGTATATCCTGAGCAAAGTAGTCACTAAAAAAGGTTGGCATTTCATTGTTAGGCATAAATCCATTAAAGCCTTCCAATACCTTTTTTTCTGCCATAAATTTTATAATGGCATCCTTTAAGGGTGTATTAGCCAATAAGAATAAGGATACAGTCTTGTAATAGATTTTGGCCACTACAATGGAGACAATGACACAGGCAACACTGGTAACAGAAGCAACAAACCCTCGTCTTATCCCCGTTATTGTCCCAAGTGCAAGTATGATAATAATACTAAGATCTAACCAGTTCATATTAACCTCCTATTTACATTCAAGCTTCTGAATCAATCTGTTGGACACAGAAATAATACTACCCTCTGGTGCAAAATGCACCCTGCTTATTTCAGGAATTGATTTGTATTCTGCTTTTACTCCGCCCTTCAAGTCCATTAGCAAAAGCTTTTCTCTATAGTATAATATATAATTATTTTTTTCTAATATTATGCCTGTTGGAGCTGACTCTATCTCTGCAAGCCCCAATTCCTTAAGGCTATCATTGTAAGAAATTACTTCAAAGCCCTTTCTACTTCTTACTACAACAGCTGCCCCCTCATCACTTATACTGGCACTGTAAATAGTTTTGTTCAATTCCACCTTGCTTTGGGTTTTATTTTTATCCTTATACTTGTAAATTACTTTCTCGCCTATTGCAATTAGTTCATTGTCCTTAGTGTACCCTAACATTGGCACTAATTGATTATCAAGATTGTCTGACCATACCATATCACCCTTTAGATTAAGTGTGATTATTTTTGTTTTTATTATCTGTGCGGATATATCGATTAAACTAACACTATTTTCATCTTTTCCCGATGCATATGCAATAACCTCTGCATTATTAAGTGTCATGCTGCCTTCATCTACACCCTTGCGACTAAAAATTTGAATTCGGGTACCACCTTTATATTTAGAGTCTACCAATATATCGCCATTTCGGTCCGTATATATCTCGTTGATCTCCCCCTCTAACTGCTTATCCCATGCCAGATTCCCGCCCTTAGATATACAATAGAGTTTTTTGCCATCATCTAAAACATAAAGATTGCCGGCTGCACTTTTCATACTAATAATCTTGCTTATCAAGGTCTTGCTCCAAAGGGTCTCCCCGCTTATATTTCGCGCCTTTACAACTACCCCGGTTGCTTCTGCTAGTAAATCATCTACACTACAAATTAAACTGTTTTTTTCATAGGCTTCCACTTGCCCTATCAAGGATAGGTTCTTAATATCCTTTGACCCAGAAGTGTTTATGCTGTTCATATTATTTATGTATATTAGCCCGAGCATCAGCATAAGTATAAGTACAAGCAATACACCCGTGGCTTTTATATTGGAGTTTTTATTTTTCATCCGTAGCACCTCACTTAGTATTTACGCAAAATTTATATAATTGTTTCATGACACTAAGTCTTTATCCATTTTTTGTTCATTAACTAAATTATAACATTATATATGAACATTTTAACGGTTTTTTAAAGGATGGATACATAATCTGTATCTAACAAGCTATTCTGGGTAATAATTAAAGTAAATAACTTTGTTAAGGAGCTGCCTATGCTAAATATAAAATTCGAAAAATCCATAGATATACATAAGCAATTTGCCTTCTCATATTTTAGCGCCTATTTTGAGGAATGTTTTAGTAAGCTCTATAATGACAGCCACGACGAGGTAGTTTTTGTATGTATAGGCACAGACCGTGCTACTGGAGATTGTCTCGGTCCTCTGATTGGTTACAAAATCCAAGATATGAACTATAAAAATATTCATGTACTAGGTACCCTCGACAACCCTGTTCATGCAAAGAATTTAGAAGAACACCTTAAAGACCTAAAAAGCTATCAGAATCCGTTTATAGTTGCTATTGATGCATCTCTAGGAAAATTTGAAAGAATTGGTTTTGTTAACATAAAGGAAGGTCCCTTATCCCCTGGTTCTGGTGTTAATAAATCTTTACCCCAGGTAGGTGATATGCACATTACCGGAATCGTGAACATGAGCGGTTTTATGGAGATTATGGTACTGCAAAATACAAGGCTGAACTTAGTTATGAACATGGCCAATATTGTTTCCAAGGGAATTAAGTACAATATGTGGAAGTTCCAAAATAAAAGGCACTTGCCGGTCCCGAACCAATATCAGTTTGAGAGCCAAAGCAGTAACGAACCCCTGATTTTAAATGGAGAAGGAAGATAAGGTTATACCTATTCTTCTTTTTTTATTGCAAAGACCTTAAGTAGATATTTAACATAATATTTGCTACAATTGGAAATATACCAATGATATTTCTACCCTTATAAGGAGAGGTGCATATGAGTGTTATTAATGCAAGGCTGAGTAATGTCAGCTATGATATACATGTTCAAAAAGGCATCCTAAATACAATTGGATCACAAATAGCCTCTTGGTACAAAGGCGATACAATAGCGGTAATTACAGACAGTAATGTTGATCAATTGTATGGAAGTTCTATAAAGACCGTACTTGCTAATGCAGGATATAAAATACATAAGATCCTTATTGCTCCGGGAGAGCAAAGCAAATCATTGATCAATTTGAATTATGTCTATAACAAGCTCGCAGAGGCTGAGATAAATAGAGGCAACCTAATTATAGCCTTTGGTGGTGGTGTTGTAGGCGACTTGGCAGGCTTTGCGGCCGCTACATATATGAGAGGCATACCCTTCATCAATGTACCAACAACTCTTATGTCACAGCTAGACAGCAGTTTGGGCGGGAAGACAGCAATTAACCTTAAAGTCGGCAAAAACCTTGCTGGTTGTTTTTATCATCCCAGAGCTGTCTATATAGACCCAAGCCTCCTGGAAACCTTACCTCAAAGAGTTTACATCGATGGCTTAGCAGAGGCTGTTAAATATGGGGCTATAAATGATGCAGGTCTTTTTAAGGAAATGCAACATGCAAATAACCTAGACGTTATAAAAAATAACATTGAAGATATTATATACCGTTGCTGCAGCATCAAGAATATGTATGTTCAAAAGGATGAGATGGATAGAGGCGAGCGTCATATGCTAAACTTCGGGCATACTATTGGACATGCTATAGAAAGCTATTTTCATTATCAGAGATATACTCATGGCGAAGCCGTCGGGCTGGGGATGCTTCAAATTACCAAAAGAAGTGAAGAATTAAAGCTTACCGAAAGAGGCAGTTTCGATGCGCTGCGGGGATTGTTGGAGATATGTAAGCTTCCAATAGAAATGCCTCAAATGGATATAAGTAAACTAATTAGTATAGCTACTTTGGATAAAAAATCCTATGACAATCGAATCAAGCTAATACTTCTAAGAAGTATAGGGAATTCTTATATACATCAAATCCCAAAGGAAGATTTAAAGTTATTTATTGAATAACTATTGGAGATAAAATTATGAAAGAAGTTAAAATTTTACCCAGCCCTTTAAGTGGCGCTATTAAGATACCGCCTTCTAAAAGTCTCTGCCATAGAGCTATTATTGCTGCAGCCTTGTGCCCTGGCCAGAGCACCATCTGCAATGTTATTCTATCAGAGGATATCCTAGCAACAATTGAAGGTGTACGAGCTCTCGGAGCTTTAGTTACCCATAATCAAGATAACCTTATTATAGAAGGCCGCAAGCATAGAACCCAAGAAAGTAACATCATTGACTGTAACGAGTCCGGCTCAACTCTCCGATTTATTATGCCGATTAGTTTGCTTACCAATGCTTCCATGAGGTTTATAGGCAAAGGCAATTTGTGTAATCGACCTTTGGAGCCTTATATTAAAATCTTCGATGAACAGGGTATATCTTATTCAGATACAAATCTGCCAATTACCATTAGCGGACAACTTAAACCTGGTGTCTTCAAGCTTAAAGGAAATATTAGCTCACAGTTTATAACAGGTTTAATGTTTACCTTACCCCTTCTAGACGCTGATTCTACTATAATATTAACTGAGCCCTTAGAGTCAAAAGGCTATATTGATCTTACTATAAATGTCTTAAAAAGCTTTGGCATTGTCGTTGTAAATCATGATTATAAACGCTTTTTTATAAAAGGAAATCAAGAATATAAAGAAACCTTATATACTGTCGAAGGTGATTATTCACAAGCCGCATTTTGGCTTGCTGCAGGGGCCTTAGGCGGAGATATATCCTGCATAGGATTAAATCAAAATAGCAATCAAGGTGATAAAGCCCTGTTAGACATATTAGAAATGGCTGGCGCTAGAATTGAGGCCTTTGATACTCATATAAAAGCATTGCCATCGAGACTGCAAGCTTTCGAAGTTGATGTATCTCAGTGCCCTGATATAGCACCTATATTGGCGGTTGTCGCTGCTTTAAGCAAAGGCACTAGTAAGATAACAGGAGCCGCTCGGTTGCGAATAAAAGAGTGTGACCGGCTCAAAGCTATTACGATTGAGCTGAATAAGCTTGGAGGCCATGTCTTTGAAGAAAAAGATCGTTTGACTATAAAAGGCGTGGAAACTCTTCAAGGTGGCGAGGTTGACAGCTGGGGAGACCATAGAATTGCAATGGCATTAGCGATTGCATCGACAAAGTGCATTGAACCGGTAACTATTCGCCATAGTGATGCAGTGCATAAGTCTTATCCTAATTTCTTTGAAGACTATAAAATGCTAGGAGGGATTTTGCTTGAGCGGAACATGGGGTAGAAATATAAAATATACAATATTTGGTGAATCTCATGGAGAAGGGATTGGCATAGTAATTGACAATCTACCTCCTGGACTTGAACTTAATATTTTAAAAATTAAATCCGAACTACAAAGAAGAAAACCAGGAACCGGTGATCTAACTACGGCTAGAAAAGAGACAGATGAATTTGATATTTTAAGCGGTATATTTAACCATCGAACCACTGGGGCTCCCCTCTGTGCATTTATTAAAAATACTGGTCAACATTCATCGGATTATTATAAAACGAAAGACCTTATCAGACCTAGTCATGCTGACTATACCAGCTATATTAAATATAAAGGCTTTAATGATTATCGCGGCGGCGGTCATTTTTCTGGCAGGCTTACTGCTGCAATTGTTTTGGCTGGTGCTGTAGCCAAACAAATCCTATCAGGACATGGTATAAGCATTGTAAGTCATGTATATAAAATTGGAGATTTATGTGATGAAGCACTATTCAATAAAAATTTATCTATTGAAGATTATTTGCACCTAACTTCAATGGCTTTTCCTACCATTGATAATTTGATCGGAATTGCTATGCAGCAAAGAATTTCAGCTGTAAAAGCCTTAGGAGATTCAATTGGCGGGGTTGTTGAGACTGCCGTTCTTAATCTTCCATCAGGATTAGGCTCACCTTTTTTTGATTCCTTAGAAAGTACAATATCCCACCTTATGTTCTCAATACCAGGGGTAAAAGGGATTGAATTTGGTGATGGCTTTGATTTAGCTGAAATGAAAGGCTCTGAGGCTAATGATCAATTCTATCTTGAAGATTCCAATATAAATACTATGACAAATCACAATGGAGGTATTCTTGGAGGTATTAGTACCGGCTTGCCTTTAATTTTTAAAACAGCATTTAAACCCACCCCCTCCATTGCCTTAGAACAAAATACAGTTGATATAAGGAAAATGCAAAATGCAAAACTTAATATTACCGGGCGTCACGATCCTTGTATAGTTCCAAGAGCATTGCCTGTTGTTGAGGCTGCTACTGCCATGGCTATATTAGACTGCCTTCCCCTATTTTATTAATAGCGAGGTTATAAAATGAAAGTTTTTGGACTGATTGGCGAGAGCCTTTCTCACAGTCTTTCACCTATAATACATAAATTTGTTTATGAAATGCTTAATTTGGAAGCTACCTACAGCTTATATCAAGTGCAGCCAAATATGCTTGAGACTGCAGTTCAAGGTATACGATCCTTGGACCTTCGTGGAGTTAATGTAACGATACCCTATAAGATAAAGATTATGGAATTACTGGACAGTATCTCAGTTGAAGCTGATAAAATTGGTGCAGTGAATACTATATTGAATGATGGTCATACTTTGACTGGCTATAACACTGATTATTTTGGATTCGGAAGGATGCTAGATAAATATGACATTTCCCTAGCTTCAAAAAAGGTTGTTATCTTAGGAAGCGGTGGTGCAGCAAGATCAGTCGCTGCATTTTTGCAAGACGCTGGTGTTTCTGAACTTTATATTGTATCACGTGAACCAAAGGAACTTACATATTCTGATAAGTGTAAAGTCATAACCTATGAACAGCTTTCACTTATTAATTATGCAAACCTCCTAGTCAATTGTACCCCAATTGGGATGTATCCTAATATTGGCGCTGCTCCTATCTCTAAACATGAAACCTCTAAATTTGAAGCCGTTATCGATCTTATATATAACCCTCTTCATACCCAACTTATGACACAAGCAATTGAAATAGGCATCCCTGCTTATAATGGATTGTATATGCTTGTGTCCCAAGCAGTTGCATCAATTGAAATATGGAATAACATTTCAGTTGAAGCAAGTATTGTTGATAAGGTATATAACGATCTTATTCAACACTTGACTAAATAAAAATGCAAGACCAGCATTATTCCTTGAAAATTAACTCATAAATAAAGATGTTGAAATTAATCAACATCTTTATTTATGATTTTCCGGCTTTTAATTGTAATATATATCAGAAAACTCAACAGCAACTTTCTCAATTTTTTCATTGATAATCTCAATATATTCAGTGTCTTCTAAGGATACGCTTTGGTCTGCTTTTTCAGGTAATGAAATTCTAAACTTACTTCCTTTGTTCAAATCACTTATTAGCTCTATAGTTCCATTATGCATTTCTACTAAGGCTTTTACTATGGCTAATCCAATCCCGCTACCCTCATTCTGCCGAGTAAATGACTTGTCCACTTGTACAAATCGAGTAAATATACTGTCTAGCTTATCTTCCGGTATCCCTATCCCTGTATCCTCAACTTCAATATAGATATTCCCTTCACCCATTCTTAAATTAACGTAAATGGAATCTCCCTTTTCAGAGAACTTAATTGCATTAGATAGCAAATTAAGCATGATGCGCTCTATGGCATCAGGGTCACATACTATTGTTGTTTCTTCAGATTCTGTATCAAAGATAAGCTTTAGCCCCTTATTATTCGCATAACTTTCTATGGACATAGTAATATTCTCGACTAGACTCACTATATTAATTTTTCTATAATCCAACCTATAAAACCCAGATTCTATTTTTGTTATATCTATCAAATTGTTTACCAGCTTCATAAGACGCTGGCAGTTCTGATTCATTATAATTATATACTTGCCAAAGTTGGTTTCCTTACCTCCAATCATACCCTTATCATTATAAATCTTCATAAGTTGATTTGTCGTGTGTATAATATTTAAGGGCGTTCTCATTTCATGGGACATATTGGCGAAGAACTCCGTTTTTATTTTACTGTACTCCATTGCTTGATTTACTTGCTTTTCTTTTTCTCTTAACTCCTCATTATATCGCGTAAATCTATCCTGAATGTCTTTCAAATATGTTATTATGGCATATAATAAAGCAAGCTGAAAAACAAACATTCCCCAAGGTGCCAAATTGACCATCCAAGGTATTATATGAAAATACCAGCCCAATACGTCATATACTCCAGAAACTCCAAATACAATTTGCCCCGCTGTATATATCATCGCTTTGCTATTTCCCTTTGTATATGTTTGTATACTAATAATAACGCATATTGTATAGCTTGTTCCAGTTAGTATGTAATAGAATATCATGGTATTTATAAAAGCGAGAATACCTGTTAGATCAAGCAAAAAAGAGACTACAAGTAGAATTATATGCATATGAATCAACAGTTTTAAGACTTTATTATTTGTGTTCGATATATCCAAAATAAATTTATATACGCAAACGGGAATTAAATATACTGAAATGACTGCAACGTAAAACCAAAATATCGGTCTAAAGTGAAAAAGCTGAGTTAAAGAATTTTCAGCGATGCTCCAAGCGCCCACAACTATAAATAATAATCCAAGTGAAAATAACGCTTTCCTTCCCAATTTCCTTGCTATGCCTATACACATACATACTATGCCTATCACTAAGTTTAGGCACCCCAATATTAATGTCCCTATATTCATTTTGAAGATTCTCATGAAATGGTTTCCTTTTGAATCTAATTCAATCGTCCTAATTAGACCCAATCTCTTTCCAGAAACTGATTTCATTACAATCATTAATTCTTTATTTTGATAGTCATCCGGTAGTGGAATAAGATGTGTCGGTGCTCCAGGGGAATGCTTATAATCAAAATTTGCGAAGTTTCCAAAGCTGTATGACAACCTTTTATTTAGATAAACTTCAAAAGCTTGGTCATTTGTCTGAAGCAGTATGTGTGGATCTGCTACATTGGTTGCAGGTAAATTTGTTTTATAAAAAATAATAGTTCTATCGGCCTTTGGAACTGCACTCATAGAATTTTTTAGACTTAACCAGTTATCATCCTTATCAATTACACTTTCTTCAGCCTTATTAAATGCTCCTAAATTGCTGCTCTCAATTTTATAATACCAGTTGTTACCCGTTAAACTAGGGTAGTCCATGCTCCAAGCTGTAAATACATAAGAAAAAAGTATATTCAAGAAAAATATAATAACAACGGTTCCTATTACTATACTCCACAATTGCCAAGTGTGAAATTTAAACTTCTTAAATAAGCCCATGTCAACCCCCGTTTCCATTTAATCACAGTAGAATTATATCACAAAGAATGCATCATTTAAACAAAATATTCCAATTTTATGCTCTATTTTGTAATTATTGTCTTATAATGTTGATTTCTAGGGTTTTATATTGGTTATGATGCAATAAAATAGAGTGATGTATCAACATAACATCACTCTATTTTTTAGAACAATGGGCTATATACCCTACTATTTAATATCTTTACTATTTCATCATCTGATTTATTCGAAACATTTACTAGAAGCGCACCATAAGCTGCAGTCGATGCCGTAGCTGAAGGTATATTATTTACATCATAATATGGGTATGTATCTGACTCATTATATAACACAGCATCTGCTACTTCATTTTCGCCTACATAAAATACTGTAAACCCCATGCTTTGCAAAGTATTCTTCAAGCCGTCGAGACCTTTTTGTATTGCTATATTCAAAAAAACCACCTCCAAATATATTATTCTTTAGAAATGGTTTTTTTATTCTTATACTTTTTTATTTGCCCTCTGTTTTTGGCATCTACTAATTGCCATCTGCTCTTCTACAGATAATGGGTAGCTGGAAATCCCATTCTCTACTGGCTTAGCATAGCCTATAAATTCATTTCGTCCATATATCCCTGTAATAGCTATACCGTTATCTAAATTATCCATAATAGCTATAGAGTAACTTAAATCACTGCCTGTATCAGTAAACGCATTATATCTTACAATACTTTGTTTTTGCAAACACCTATCTAATTGATCTTGAATAGCATCTAACCTTATATTTACCGCATCAAACTTTTGATCATTGGCCTTTATATTTTCTAACTCCTCCAGGAAAATACCTTCTATATTCTTACCCGAAGTCCCTCTCATGAATTTTTTATATTTTCTATTAAGCATCGCAAGTTGGGATGATAAAATAATATTCCATATAAAACTTATACAAATTATTATACAAAGAGTTATTATTGTGGGATTTAAGTAATTTTCTAAAAAGGTATTTATGTTTTCCATTGTTAAAAGCACTCCTCTTTTGCTATAGAATTTAAGGCTGCTATTGCCTTATCTATCTCATCATATGTATTAAAATAACCAAAGCTAAATCTTACAGCCCCTTGTTCATTTGTTCCTATTGTTTGATGTGCCAAGGGTGCGCAATGAAGACCTGGCCTTGTAGCTATATCAAATTGATTATCCAATAAGAAACTTACCTCCGAAGAAGCCCTATTCTTGATGTTTATCGCGACCACAGGTGCTTGTTTTTTTATATCCTTTGGCCCATATATTATAATATCTTCAATTTCTAATAATTGCATCAAGAAATATTTTGTTATTTCTTCCTCATGGCTTTTAATATTTTCTCTTCCAATATCCCTAATAAATTTTAATCCTGCAGCTAAGCCTGCTATCCCTGGTGTATTAGGCGTACCACTTTCATATTTGTCCGGCAGTACCTCAGGCTGAAACAGGGACTCTGACATACTTCCTGTGCCACCTTCCCTCATTTGACGCAGATTAACTCCTTCTTTAATATAAAATCCACCCACACCTTGTGGTCCCATCAGCCCTTTATGCCCTGTGAAAGTCATCACATCAACATTTATATCTGAAACATCTAGCTTATAAGTCCCTGCTGTTTGAGCAGTGTCTATAATGTAGCGTAGTTTTCTTTGTTTTGCAATCTCCCCAATTTCTTTTATTGGCATCAAAGTACCAGTAACATTAGATGCATGGGTAGTAACTATAACCTTGGTATTACTTTTAATATTAGCTTCCAATTCGCCTAATGTTAATTCCCCTGACTCATTGCACTTTATAATTGTTGTTTCTACTCCTATATTTTCAAGCTGCTTTAGTGGTCTTAATACTGAGTTATGTTCCATACTAGTAGTTATTATATGATCTCCTTGGTTTACCATTCCTTTTATTGCTGTGTTTAATGCGTCCGTCGCATTTGAACTAAAAATGATGTTTTCAGATTTCCTTGCACCAAATAATTCTGCAAGAAGTTCTCTCGCTTCCAGCACTGCCCTTCCCGCTTCCATAGAAAGCTTATGCCCGGACCTTCCAGGATTAGCACAGTATTCTCTCATACATTTATCTACTGCTTGATATACACATTCTGGTTTTGGGTAGGTCGTAGCTGCATTATCAAAATATATCATATTACTATTCTCCTTTGTTTCACGTGAAACAATTGTTAAGCTTTTTCTATCTACTTTACCAGTAAACTTTTGTGATTTAATAAAAGACGAGCACCAATAATGTTTCACGTGAAACATTGCCTTGTTTTGCGTTTAAATTTGTTATGGCGCATTTTCTGTGTTTTTAATGCTATGATATTGCTATATAAAAAATAACGGCTTATAATCCATTTAAAAGAGCCGCTACTTTTGTAGCAGCTCTAATATTCTTTCCAAATCATCGTTACTATAATACTCAATTTCTATTTTACCTTTATTCTTTTTATGTATTATACTAACTTTTGTTGCGAATGTCTTTTTGAGTTGCTCTTCTAGTTCTACTATTTCGACATCTTTCCTGTTTTCCTTTATTTTATCTGTCTTATCTTTTTGCATAACGAGCTTTTCTATATCTCTAACATTCAATTGCTGTTCAATTATTTTTTGAGCAATTTCCAGCTGTTTCTTTTTATCTTCAATTGCCAAAAGAGCTCTTGCATGTCCCGCTGAGATTTTTCCATGTACAACCATGTCTCTTATCTCCTGAGGCAAGTTTAATAGTCTCAATGTATTCGCTATAGCTGAACGACTTTTACCAATTTTTTCAGAGATATCTTCCTGTGTCATATCATGTTCTTCAATAAGACTTTTATATGCTAAAGCCTCTTCTATGGAATTTAGGTCCTGTCTTTGAAGATTTTCAATAAGTGCTATCTCCATTACTTGAACATTACTATAATCCTTAATGACAACCGGCACTGTTTTTAAACCAGCTAACCTAGCAGCCCTCCATCTTCGTTCACCTGCTACTATTTGATAGTTATCATCAAGTTTCCTAACGATAATAGGCTGTACTACGCCATGCTCCTTTATAGACCCTGATAATTCTTGAAGAGCCTGATCGTCAAAAAAACGTCTGGGCTGGTTTTGATTTGCCTCAAGTTCTGTAATTTTCAATTCAGTTACAGCTGCTGATGAGGTTACATCCTGCTCGTTTTCTCTAATTAGGGCTCCTAACCCTTTTCCTAATCCATTCTTCTTCATTAGTTTGCATCCTCGCTTAAAAATATAAATTCTTCGGCAAGCTCAGAGTAAGCTTCTGCGCCTTTTGATTTCTGATCATATTTTATAATAGAAAGCCCAAAACTAGGGGCTTCAGCTAATCTTACATTTCTAGGTATCATAGTAGCATAAACCTTTCCTTTGAAGTACTTTTTAACTTCATCTACTACCTGGATAGAAAGATTGGTTCTGCCATCAAACATACTAAGTACGACACCTTCGACCTCTAGGTTCGGATTTAAACCTTTCTTTACAAGCTTTATGGTATTCATAAGCTGACTAACACCTTCTAATGCGTAATACTCACATTGAATCGGGATAAGTACACTATCTACTGCAGATAAGGCATTTATAGATAAAAGGCCTAAGGATGGTGGGCAATCAATAAACACAAAATCAAATTGATCTCTAATGCTATTAATGCAATCTTTAAGCTTCAGTTCACGTTCTTTTAGTGTGGTCAACTCTATTTCAGCTCCAGCTAGTTGCACACTTGAAGGTATAAGAAATAAATTTTCCTCATTTGTCGGGATAATACACTTATTTGGTTCAATTCCATTTATAAGCGTATCATAAATGTCGAATTCTACCTCGTTCTTATCGATTCCTATGCCACTTGTCGTATTACCTTGAGGATCTATGTCTATTATTAAAATCTTCTTCCCTCTATCAGCTAGACAAGCGCTTAGATTAATTGCCGTAGTGGTCTTGCCCACACCACCTTTCTGATTAAAGATTGCAATTGCTTTTCCCATACTTACACCCCTTAAAAAACTAAATATTGATAAAAAACCTCTTATATCTATAATATAATAAACTACATGAATATAAAAGTAAAAACTTCAGTATCCACGTAAATAAATGAAATAAACAGGGTTTTTAATAAGAATTGTAATATCACGACACAAAATAAATATAATATATTAATTGGATTTTCGTAGATAAGGAGGACAAAATGCTAAAAGCAATACTTTCCACTTTCTTATTGGTCTTCATCGCTGAATTAGGAGATAAAACACAGCTTGCTACAATGCTATTATCCGCAAAATCAAATTCTGTAACACCTATATTTATAGGGGCTAGTCTGGCTCTTATATGCAGTTCCTTTATTGGAGTATTTGCAGGTACATATTTAACTAGATATGTTCCACCACATTATTTGCAGAATGTAGCTGGTGTACTCTTTCTACTTATGGGTGCACTAATACTATCAGGAAAAATCTAAAAAACACTGCATAATGGTAAACACAATCATACCTCTAGGCATTTTTCAGTTTTGAGCATAAAAAAAGCAGCATCTGCTGCTTTTATGTGTTTTTAGGTACCTTTAAGGTTATTTCTATATATTCGCCTTTATCAACCTGATTATAATCTATCTTATAACCAGTTTTAATAATATCTCTGTATGTATTCTTAATAGTATTTACATATATACTATAGCTAATTTTCCCTCTCATCTTCCGCTCACTTTTTGGCTCCAATTCAACAGCAATTTCATCAAGCATCTTTTCAATCATTTCTTCAGTCTTCTTAACATTAAGCTGCTTTTTCAAAATTGTCTTCAGTGCTTTATTCTGCAGCACTTCGTCCTGCAACTTAAGTAGCGCTCTTGCATGTCTCTCTGTAAGTCCATTCTCAATAATAGCTAGCTTAACAACCTGAGGAAGCTTAAGAATTCTTAACTTATTGGCTACCGTAGATTGTTTCTTTCCAACTTTTTGTGCTAACTCCTCCTGAGTTAAACCATGATCGGTTATGAGGTTATAATAGCCCTCAGCTTCTTCAATAAAGTTTAAATCTTCTCTTTGTAAATTTTCAATAAGTGCTATTATTGCAGAATCATGCTCTACCACAGCATTAATCACTGCAGGTATCTCATTCAATCCTGCCAGTTTTGAGGCTCTAAGCCTTCTCTCCCCCGAAATAAGTTCAAAAAAATCATCACCTATACTTCTAACGTTAATAGGTTGTAATACACCATACTCTTTTATAGATGCAGATAATTCTTCTAATGCAATCTTGCTGAACTCTTTTCGCGGCTGATAAGGATTGGGTGCTATTCGGTCAACAGCTATATTCATTACTACCAAATTTTCACTCAAGTCCATCATTCCTCTCATTTATAAGCTTGTACAATAATAACATACCATAAATAATTCGCTAAATAACTATAACTTCCTTCTACAATTTTATATTCAGCTTTGATTATTTATCTACATAATCTGCAACCAATGTCAAATTATAGGCTCCGCTGCAGGTTTTCCGGCTTTTCTGGGGTATTTTGACGGTGTAGGCTTAATCTTTTCTATAATTATTACATAATGTGTAATCTCACTGTCTGCTAACTTATAACTCTTTACTTCTTTTACTCGGCCGCCGAGAACTTCAATGGCTTTTGCAGCATTTTCAAGCTCTTCTTTGTAGGAAGGTCCCTTTTGACAAATAAAATATCCGCCAACTTTTACAAAAGGCAGACAATACTCACACAAGACATTCATAGCAGCTACAGCTCGTGATAGCGCTATATCATATTTTTCCCGGTATAGCTTATTAATTCCGCCATCTTCTGCCCTTGAATGTACGAGCTTAGTATTACCTAAGTCGAGTTTATCTACAACATCTGCTAAATACTTGATCCTTTTATTTAGGGAGTCAAGTAGAGTAACCTTTAGACTGTCATTCAATATTCTAACAGGTACTCCAGGAAACCCTGCGCCTGTTCCTACGTCAATAACTTCGCTTCCATCCTTGATGTATCCTGTTGCTAAACAGGTAGCAGAATCAACGAAGTGTTTTATGTCAACCTCTGTGGATTCCGTTATAGCAGTTAAGTTAATTTTTTCGTTCCACTCAATTAGAAGCCCTTTTAGAATTTCAAATTTTTCAAGCATTTCCGGTGTTGCCTCTATATTAAGCTGCAGTAAACCTTCTTTAAGTATGTTGCTACCCAATAGTATCACTCCTTCTGCTTCTTCGCATCAGCTCAATGTAAACCATAAGTACAGAAATATCTGCTGGTGAAACTCCAGAGATTCTTGAAGCTTGACCTAAATTATCTGGTTTGATTTCATTAAGTTTTTGCTGTGCTTCAATTGATAAGCCTTTTATAGCCATGTAGTCAATTTCCTTTAACTTCTTGTTTTCCAGCTTTTTAAATTGCTCTACTTGGCTTAATTGCTTTTTAATATACCCTTCATACTTTATCTGTGTTTCTACTTGTTCACCTGCTTCTCTATTAAGAGTTGCAAATTCATCATCAATTTCTATTAAGTTAAAATAGGTTATCTCTGGGCGCTTCAATAATTCATATAGTGAGATACCGCCCTTGATTTCAGCACTTTGATACTTTTCCAAAAAATTTACAACCTTAGTCGTTGCTGTAACTCTCTTATTCTTTAGTCTATCAATCTCTTTTTCTACTATATTTTTCTTCAGCATAAATCTATTATATCTTTCTTCTGAAACAAGACCAATATCGTAGCCTTTCTGCGTAAGTCTCAAATCTCCGTTATCTTGGCGAAGTACAAGTCTATATTCAGATCTTGAGGTCATCATCCTGTAGGGTTCATCAGTTCCTTTTGTAACTAAATCATCTACAAGTACTCCTATATAACCTTCAGATCTATCCAAAATTAATGGCTCTTTATCTTGTACTTTCAAGGCTGCATTAATACCTGCAACAATACCTTGTGCTGCGGCCTCTTCATAACCTGAACTTCCATTAATTTGACCTGCGAAATACAATCCTGATCTTAGCTTTGATTCCAAGGTTAAATTTAGCTGTGTGGGATCAATGCAATCGTATTCAATCGCATATGCAGGTCTCGTAATATGAGCTTCTCTAAGTCCTTCTATACTTTGAATCATAGCAATCTGAACATCTTCAGGCAGACTGGAGCTCATGCCTTGAACATACATTTCTCTTGTAAAAACCCCTTCGGGTTCAATAAAAATCTGATGAGCATTTTTATCCGGAAAGCTAATAATCTTAGTTTCTATGGAAGGACAATATCTAGGTCCAACCCCTACTATATCTCCGGTATACAAAGGTGATCTATGAAGATTTTCTCTAATAATCTTATGCGTATTTTCATTGGTATAAGTTAAATAGCAAGGAAGCTGGTCTAACTCTATTTCCCCTGTCAAAAAAGAAAATGTATTTATGTCTTGGTCTCCTGGCTGCTCTGACATTTGTTCAAATACAACGCTTCTACTATCAATTCTAGCCGGAGTACCTGTTTTAAATCTTCTTATTTTTATACCTATTTCCTCTAAGGAATCAGATAGCTTCATAGCCGGAAAAAGCCCATTAGGTCCCCCATCGTAGCTAACTTCACCAATTACAACCTTGCCTCTTAAATATGTGCCCGAGGCAACAATTACACATTTGCATTTATAAACAGCACCTAAATGAGTAACTACACTAATGACTTTACCTGCTTCATAATTTATTTTTACAATCTCAGCTTGCTTAATGCTCAAGTTTTCTTGGCATTCCAATACATATTTCATTCTATCTTGGTATTGTTTCTTATCCACCTGTGCTCTTAAACTTCTAACAGCTGGGCCCTTCTTAGTATTAAGCATCCTAATCTGAAGCATAGTCTTGTCAGTGTTAACACCCATTTCTCCACCTAAGGCGTCTAACTCTCTAACCAAATTACCCTTGGCAGGCCCGCCTATAGATGGATTACAAGCCATCATAGCTATACTATCAAGGTTTATAGCCGTTACAAGGGTACGAACTCCCATTCTAGCGCATGCTAAGGCTGCCTCGCAACCTGCGTGGCCTGCACCTATAACCACAACATCATATTCACCTGCAAAATATTCCATAGTATCACCCCTACTTACCTATACAGAACTTGCTAAAGATTTCTTTTATAATATCTTCCTCAACTACATCCCCTGTGATCTGCCCCAGTCTTCTCCAAGCTTCTTTGAAATCCACTGAAAGCAAATCAATAGGCACTCCATCCTTTAATCCATCTACTGCTCTGCTAGCGCCATCTATGGCCTTATCCAACAAATCCTTATGTCTAATATTCGTAACCATCTTGTTTTTACTTACGCTTGCTTGACCATGGTAGACTAAATCTTTAATTTTATTCTCTAGTTCTACAATACCGATCTTTTCCTTGACAGACATTCTTATAATACTGTCTAGGGTTTGACTATTTACCAACTTATCTAGATCTGCATGTATACCCTTATCTATTTTATTAGCAGCTATAATAACCTTTTTATTCTTTACTAGTTCTAATATATCGTAATCCTCTACTGTCAGAGGCTTGGATGCATCAACTACAAAAATAACTACCTCAGCTTCCTCGATAGCAGATTTTGTTCTTTCCACGCCAATCTTTTCAACTACATCCTCTGTTTCTCTTATTCCAGCTGTATCAATTAATTTTACCAAAACACCACCTATATTAAGATATTCTTCGATAATATCTCTTGTGGTTCCAGGTATATCGGTAACTATTGCTCTACTTTCTTTTATTAAAATATTAAGTAAAGAGGACTTTCCTACATTCGGGCTTCCTACAATGGCAGTACTCAACCCATCTCTTATAATTTTGCCTTCTTCAAAGCTGTCCCTTAGTTTTTTCATTTCAGCAACGGCTTTAACCGCCGCCACCAATATATTATCTTGCGTAACTTCTTCAATATCATGCTCAGGAAAATCGATTGAAGCTTCAATATGTGCCAATATAGATAATAAATCATCCATTATGCTATGTATTTCCTTTGAAAGTTCACCATCTAATTGATTTAAAGCAGCATTTAACCCAGTCTCTGTCTTTGAGGTAATAACATCAATTACAGCTTCTGCCTGTGTTAAATCAATTCTTCCATTCAAAAAAGCCCTTTTGGTAAATTCTCCTGGCTCAGCCATGACCGCGCCACTTTTTAATACCAATTGCATAATTCTTCTAACAGGGATGATTCCGCCATGACAATGGATTTCTACAACGTCTTCTTTTGTATAAGAATTAGGCTTTCTCATAATTATTGATAATACTTCATCAACTACATTGTCACTTTCATCAACTATATGACCATAAGAAACTACCCTAGAGGGTATATCTATGACAGATTTACTTCGTTTACCCCTAAAAACCTTCTCTAAAATATCTATTGAGCCACTTCCGCTGAGCCTGACTATTCCAATTCCGGCTTCTCCAGGCGCTGTAGCGATAGCAGCTATGGTATCATCAAACATTAGCATGCTCCTTCCCATATAATACGCAGCTTTACTTTAACTCTAAAAAAGCTGTGCAGGGTATAATCAAATACATTATCTATTATTCCAATTATAAATAATCTTACTATTTTCATTTAATTCCGACAAGAAAAAATTAACCCAGTATCTCTACTGGGTTTTTAACTACTTAAGTGCTATTACCACTTTTCTATAAGGCTCATCGCCCTCGCTAAAGGTAGTAACTTTATCATTGTTTTGAAGTGATGAGTGAATTATTCTTCTTTCATAAGGATTCATTGGTTCAAGCTCAACCTTTTTACCGGTTTTTACAACTCCATCAGCTAAACGCTTTGAAAGTCTAACCAAGGTTTCTTCTCTTTTACGTCTATAATCCTCTGTATCAAGTATAACTCTTACATAACCTTCTCTTCCCTTATTCTTGTTTACTACAAGACTTACAAGGTATTGGAGAGAATCCAATGTTTGACCTCTTCTTCCAATAATAATACCCATTTTAGGTCCTGAAAGATTAAGGTGCAAACTATCGTCTACGCACTTCATTCTGATTTCAGCCTTTATGTCCATGGCATCAAGCACTTCCCGAAGAAACTTTTGTGCAGCGCTTTTATCCTCTTCTGTTGCAGGCAATCCAGGTTCACTTACTCTAGCCGGTCTAGTTTCCCTTATTGCTTTAGGCTTGAATTCTTCTGTTTTACTTACAGTTTCTTTTAGTTTAACCTTAACAGTTGCCTTCCTAGCCCCAATACCAAATATACCCTTGCTAGGTTGCTCTAAAACTTCTATTGTCACTAGTTCTTTTGTGGTATTAAGTTCTTTTAAAGCAAGCTCAACTGCTTCATCAATTGTCTTCGCACTTTTTTCAATATATTTCATAGGTCATTATGCCTCCTTTTTTACAGGTTTGTTTTTCAACATAATGTATTGTTGAATTATCGTAAACACGTTACCTACAACCCAGTATAATGCAAGACCTGCAGGCACTGTGAACGTAATATAAGCAAACATTATGGGCATCATTGTTGTCATTGATTTCTGTGTTGGATCCTTTGAATTAGGAGATATCATCTTCATTTGTACATAAGTTGTAACCCCTGAAATTAAAGCTAGTAAAGGTATTCCGAATCCGCCAACCATAAGTAGTGTTGCCTTATGCTCTTCCATACTTATGTTTGTCATCCACCATATTCCCTTTTCAACTAAGTCGTAGGATTGTTGAGTTCCAAATACATATTTCACTGGCTCTCTAAGTACGTTAAACAAAGCTATAACAATAGGAAGTTGAATCAATGCTGGCAGACAACCAGATGCAGGATTGTATTTTTCTTCTTTATAAAGCTCCATAAGCTTTGTATTAAGCTTTTCCTTGTCACCTTTATACTTCTCTTGAATAGCCTTCATTTTCGGTTGTATATCATTCATTCTTTTAGTAGAATGAGTTTGTTTAATATTAATAGGAAGCAAAAGCAATTTTGTGATAATAGTAAATACAATTATGGCATATCCATAATTATCAACATAGTTTACTATCCAGTGCAAGAGCTGCCCCATTGGCATCGCAATAAAATTCAGATTCAATTTATTTCCCCCTCACTAATGTTTGTTTATTACATCACTTAGTCGTCGTGTTTTTTTTCTAAGTCAGGTACAGGATCATAACCCCCGGGGTGAAAAGGATGACATTTAAGTATTCTTATTATTGCCAGTCTTGTACCCCTAACAGCCCCGTGCGTATCAATAGCATCAATGGCATATCTAGAACAGGTAGGTGCAAAACGACAATTTCTCCCTATCAGAGGCGATATAAATATTTGATATAATCTTATTAAAAATATAAGTATTTTCTTCATAAATTTTCTTCTTTATTATTTCTTTAATACTCGCCCTCTAATCATAGCAGACTCCATACATTTCTTAATATCTTGGAATTCTGCATCGGCGCTGCCAACTCTCGCAGTAAAAATAATATCGTAGCCTTTCTTAACTTGGCTTTCTAACAATCTATAGTTTTCTTTCATCAATCTTTTAATTCGATTTCTAGTGACTGCTTTTCCAACCTTTTTACTTACAGAATAACCTACTTTATTATAATCAGAAAGATTTTTAATAGAATACATAACTAAATATTTTTCTGCGTAATATCTTCCTTCACTATATACCTTTTTAAATTCAGAGTTTTTCTTCATTCGCTGCAAGGTTATCATAAACCCTCCGAAAGGTAAATACTTATTCTATCTACAGAAAAAGGCCACAGATGCGGCCTTATACTGTCAATCTTTTTCTACCTTTTCTTCTTCTACGCTTTAAAACCAATCTGCCATTTGCAGTGCTCATTCTTTCTCTGAAGCCATGCACTTTATTTCTTTGTCTCTTCTTTGGTTGATATGTCATTAACATGCTTACACCCCCAAACCTAGTGTGATTATATTAATGTTAAACTGCCATCAATTAAAAAAATAGATGTTGTGATTCAAATAGAAGTTACTACTCAATAGTTTAACATTATGCACAATTCTCCATCATACATTAAAATTATATATATAATGGCCTTCTATGTCAAGCCATTATATTATACCAGCTATTCTTAACTCTGTGAATATCTAAGTATTTATTTGTGGATAAACATTGTATTTATCTCATGCTTTTGATATTATTATTATGTTGTTGTGTATAACTAGTTGTTTTTATGCAATAATCGTATAAGTTATTAACATCTGTGTACATTTTGTGTATAACTAGTTTGTTTTGTGTATTAAATTCTTTTTTGAAGTTAATACTCTAATAAATAACTAGTTTTAATTTTGTTGATATTGTGCGTTATAATAAATAAGCCTGTTTACAAAGTTCTATTCTTTATTTAATATTAACAAGTTATGAACATTTTTATACATATATATTTTTTAGATTCTTTTTTCTCATTATTTCAAATATGTGTACAAGTTTGTTAATAACTTTAATAAAATCCAATAAAAAAATACAAATTTAATCTGATACTTTTCAATCAAGGCTCTCTTGATTATAAGATATTTGTTATTAATCTTGATAAGGAGGTACAACATGAATCCTCACATGAATGAAATTTGGGATAAAACCCTAGATTTAATTAAAGTCGAATTAACTGAGGTAAGCTTTAATACTTGGCTAAAAGCAATACAGCCAGTAACTTTGTCAGACAATGTTTTTACTTTTTCAGTGCCTGATGATTTTACAAAGGGTATCCTAGAGGCTAGATATCTTACATTAATAAGGAATGCATTAAAGCAAGTTTCTTCTATTTACTATGATATAAAATTGATTATAGGCTCAGAAGAAAAGAATTCAATGAGAGAAGAAACTAGACAAGAAAAACCAAATGAGGATCAATCAAATAGCTCCTTAAATCCAAAATATACTTTTGATACCTTCGTTATTGGTAATAGCAATCGATTAGCACACGCTGCATCTGTGGCTGTTGCTGAATCACCGGCAAAAGCATACAATCCTTTATTTATATATGGTGGAGTTGGTCTAGGCAAGACGCATCTAATGCATGCTATTGGACACTACATACAAAATCAAAATAAAAAAGCCAAGGTTATGTATGTATCTTCAGAAACCTTTACAAATGAGCTTATAAACTCTATTAGAGATGATAGAAACGTAGAGTTTAGAAATAAATATAGAACGATAGATGTACTACTCGTCGATGATATTCAATTTATAGTAGGTAAAGAAAGAACTCAGGAAGAATTCTTCCATACTTTCAATGCGCTGCATGAAGCAAATAAGCAAATAATTATATCTAGTGATAGAACCCCAAAGGAGATACCAACTCTAGAGGATAGACTTCGTTCTAGATTTGAATGGGGTCTTATTGCTGATATACAAGCACCTGATCTTGAGACAAGAATTGCAATTCTTAAGAAAAAGGCTAAAATGGAAAACTTGCAAATAGCAGACTCTGTAATGCATCTTATTGCAAAAAAGATACAATCAAACATAAGAGAACTTGAGGGTGCTCTTATAAGAATAGTAGCTTATTCTTCCTTAACTAATGGCGAAATAAATGAAGCACTTGCAGAAGAAGCTCTAAAAGACATCATAACTAATATCAAACCAAAGATTGTAAGTGCTAGCTCTATTAAGGATGCAGTAGGAAGCTTCTATAATATTAAAATTGAAGATTTCACGGCAAAGAAGAGAAATAGATCTATTGTTTATCCAAGACAAATAGCTATGTATCTTTGCAGAGAAATAACAGATTTATCTCTTCCTAAGATTGGTGAGGAATTTGGTAGAGATCACACTACAATAATGCATGCTCATGAAAAAATATCAAAAGAAATTCAAATAGATCCTAATTTAAAATCTATAATAGAAGATTTAACAAATAAAATAGAAAATAAATAGTTTTCTTTGTCCAAAAGGGTAAAATCATATTTAATTGGAAAAAATCATCTCTTTACAACTTGTAGATATCTTATTGATAAGCTGTTAATAAATAGTAAATAGTTTTTTTTGTCTTTTTCCTGTGTATAAAGTGCGTATAGCCCTCAACATATTATTAACAGCAACAAGTTATGTTTTTCTAAGGGTAAGTTCGCTTTTATACAAATTAACAGCCCCTACTACTACTACTACTCTTATTATTACTTATTTATTTAAAATTAAGGTTTTGGAGGTTATCCACAATGAAAATAATTACGAGCAAAAATCTGCTTTTAAATGCCATTAATATTACTCAAAAAGCTGTCCCATCAAAAACAACACTTCCCATACTAGAAGGAATCTTAATAGAAGCAAAAAACGGAAAGCTTAAACTTATAGGAACTGATTTAGAAGTAGGTATAGAAACCACTATAAATGTAGATGTAATAGTTCCAGGTAGAATCGTTATTTCATCAAGAATTATGGGTGAAATAGTTAGGAAGCTTCCTGATTCAGATATAGAGCTTGAACTAAAAGAGAATAATACTGTTTATATAAAATGTGAAAACTCTCACTTTAAAGTAAATGGAATGACGCCAGACGAATTTCCTGATCTACCAGAAGTAAAAAAAGAAAATGGTGTAGTTATTACACAAAAGAAATTCAAAGAAATGATAAAACAAACAATTTTTTCAGTCTCTACAGATGAAATACGTCCTATACTAACGGGTGTATTATTCGAAGTTGTAGGTGATAAGATTTCCATGGTGGCTTTAGATGGTTTCAGAATGGCAGTTAAGAATTCAAGTGTGATAAATGATAATACCTTTAAAGCAGTGATTCCAGGAAAGTCTCTTTCGGAAATAGGTAAGATATTAGATGATAATGAGGAGCCTGTAAATATATACTTCTCAAAAAATCAAATTCTCGTTAAAATTCAAGATACAATTATAATCTCTAGGTTGCTAGAGGGTGAATTTATAAATTATAAGCAAATAATACCTACCGACTACAAAATTAAAGTTACGGTACCTATCTCCAAGCTAATCGAATCTTGTGAGAGAGCAGCTCTATTTGCTAGAGATTCAAGTAATAATATGATTAAGTTTGAAATTAATGATGATGTAATGTCTATAAAGTCAAACTCTCAAAATGGGGATGTCCAAGAAGAATTAAAAGTTATTAAGCAGGGAGAAGATATTGAAATAGCTTTTAATGCTAAATATTTTATGGATGTTTTAAAGGTTATAGATAGTGAAGAAGTAACAATTGAGTTTACAACAAATATAAGCCCTAGCATATTAAGACCTTTAGATGATATTGGATACCTATATTTGATACTACCTACAAGATTTAAAAAATAGAAAAATTATAATACTAAACTTACAGTATGTTCAATAAAAAAAAGCAGGTGATATTTTGAAAGAAATAAAAATAAGCAGTGAATTTATAAAGTTAGATCAGTTTTTAAAGTGGGCAGAAGTGTCAAGTACAGGAGGAGAGTCTAAATCTCTCATAATAGATGGAAAAATAAAAGTAAACAATAAAGTTGAATTTGCAAGAGGCAAAAAGCTTCGCGAAGGAGATGTAATAGAGGTATTAGGAGAGCAGTATAAAATAGTGAGGGAATAGTAGTAGCAATATATTTCGTGCTAAAAGTTTTATATTTTATAAATAGCACGAAATATCAACAGCTATTTATAAATCGCATAAAGACCTTATATATTTTGATGTAAAACTTTAGTGTGGTTTATATCGTAAGGAGTGCTTATTTTGCATATAAAGCATATATCGTTAAAAGGCTTTAGAAACTATGAGAATGAAGAAATAGAATTAAATGAAGGGGTCAATATATTTTATGGGCAAAATGCTCAAGGAAAAACAAATATAATTGAGTCTATTTACCTTTTATCCACTGGTAAATCTCATCGCTCTCAAAAGGACAACGAGTTAATAATGTGGAATAAAGAGGAATCAAAGATTAAGATATTTTATGAGAAGGAAAATCAAGACAATAATCTTGAAATGTATCTCAAAAAAAGCCAAAAGAAAAGTATGAAAAACAACGGTGTAAAGCTGGGTAAGACAGGAGAGCTTTTAGGAAACCTTATCACAGTAATTTTTTCGCCGGACCATATGAAAATAATAAAAGAAGGCCCAGCTGAGAGAAGAAGGTTTGTAGATATAATACTTTCACAGGTAAAGCCGGGCTATTTTTATAATTTAAGCCAATATGTTAAGCTTGTTATGCAAAGAAACAATCTATTGATGCAGGCTAAGAATAATTCAAAGCTGATTGATACTATAGAAATATGGGATCAGCAGCTTATAGAATATGGAACCAAGGTAATAAAAGAAAGGATTGAATTTCTTAAGATTATTGGAGTTTACTCAAATGAAATTCATAGAAGCATAACAAATAATAAAGAAGACCTGAGGCTTTTTTATAAAAGCTCTATAGAACATAAAGATCAAAGTGAACAACAAATAAAAGAAAATTTCAAAAAAGAGCTGGACAAATTTAGAGCAATAGATATAAAAAGAGGGGTTACTCATAAGGGCCCTCATAGGGATGACATATTGTTTTATATAAATGATATGGAGGTCAAGACTTTTGGTTCTCAGGGACAACAGAGAACTACTTTACTTTCGCTAAAAATTTCAGAACTCCAATTTATGAACAATGAAACGGATTCATATCCAATTTTATTATTGGATGATGTTTTTTCAGAGTTAGATACAGAGAGACAAGAATTTCTTATGAAATTTATAAAAGATATACAGACATTCATCACATGCACAGATGTGGAATATTTTAAAAATTTCAAATCAGATAGTTATAGCCTTTTTAATGTAATAGATGGAAAGATATACCAAAAATGATATTTATAATACAACTCTTTTAGTTTTTACTTCAAAAGGTTATAATAAGTAATGAATGTAATTTAGGACAAGAATTGAGCCAAGGAGGCTAAACAGATGTTTATTCATTTAGGTGGAGATATTGTAATATCAATAAATGATGTTATATCCATAATGGACTTAGAATCAAGTAACTTATCAAATACAACTAAAGAGTTTTTGAGTATAGCTGATGATGAAGGGTTCATCAGAAAGATATCTGAGGATGAACCAAAATCCTTTATTCTTACTGAAAAGGATAACAAAACAATAATATATTTATCTCCTATTTCATCAGTTACATTGTTAAAAAGAGCAAGTTTTATAGAGAATATATCACTTAAGTAATATAAGTATTCAACTTATTATTTTTTGGAGGTTAAAGCAAGCATATGGAGGATAACAAGAATAATATTCAACAATATGAAGCAGAACAGATACAAGTTTTAGAGGGTCTAGAAGCAGTTCGTAAGAGACCTGGGATGTATATAGGCAGCACTGGAATAAAAGGACTTCATCACTTGGTTTGGGAAATAGTAGATAACGCAGTAGATGAAGTTTATGAAGGCGGATGCAGAAATATAAATGTAACGGTACATCAGGATAACTCTATTAGTGTAGAGGACGATGGAAGAGGTTTTCCTGTAGGAATACACCCTAAGATGGGGATTCCGGCAGTAGAAGTTGCTCTTACAGTACTGCATGCAGGAAGTAAATTCGGCGGCGGCGGTTACAAGGTATCCGGTGGTCTGCACGGAGTTGGTGTATCTGTAGTTAATGCGCTTTCAGAATGGTTAATTGTAAAAGTAAAAAGAGATGGCAAAATCCATCATCAAAAATATTCAAGAGGTAGCTCTATCACAAAGTTAACAGTAATTGGCGAAACTGAAGCTACTGGTACAACAGTATCTTTTAAGCCAGATCATGAAATTTTTGAAGAATTAGAATATAATTTTGATACATTAGAACACAGGCTTAGAGAGCTTGCCTTTCTAAATAAAGGTGTTAACATAAAAATAAAAGACGAAAGATATGACGTCGAAAAAAGCTTTATGTATGAAGGCGGTATAGTATCTTTTGTAAAATATCTTAACAAAAACAAAGATTCCCTACATCCTGAACCAATATATATTCATACCAAAAAGGAGTCTTTAGAAGTAGAGGTCGCTATACAATACAACTCAAGCTATTCTGAAAACATATTAAGCTTTGCAAACAATATAAACACTTTAGAAGGCGGAACACACACCAGCGGCTTCAAGACCGCCCTTACAAAAATTATAAATGACTATGCTAGAAAATATAAGTTTATAAAAGAAAGTGATGTCAATCTTTTAGGTGAAGACGTAAGAGAAGGTTTGACAGCGGTAATAAGTGTAAAGCTTACAGATCCTCAATTTGAAGGACAAACCAAAACAAAGCTTGGGAATCCTGAAGTTAGAGGAATAGTTGACTCTATTGTGTCAGAGAATCTTGGATCTTATCTCGAAGAAAATCCGGCTAGCGCGAAAATAATAATGGAAAAAGCGCTTACAGCTGCAAGAGCAAGAGAAGCAGCTAAAAAGGCAAGAGAGCTTACAAGAAGAAAGAATGTTTTAGAAAGTACAAGTCTTCCGGGTAAACTAGCAGACTGTTCGGAGAAGGACCCGTCTTTAAGCGAAATTTACATCGTAGAGGGAGATTCTGCGGGTGGTTCAGCAAAGCAGGGAAGAGATAGAAAAAATCAAGCAATACTTCCACTAAGAGGTAAAATTCTTAACGTTGAAAAAGCAAGACTTGATAAAATTCTTTCTAGTGAAATGATAAAAAACATGATAACTGCTTTTGGAGCAGGTATAAGTGATGATTTTAATATTGAAAAAATGAGATATCATAAAATAATACTGATGACGGATGCCGACGTAGACGGTGCTCATATAAGAGTACTGCTACTTACATTCTTCTATAGATACATGAGGCCTCTTATTGATGCGGGCTTTGTTTATATTGCACAACCGCCTCTATATGGAGTGAAGAACAAAGCAGGTACAAAGATTTTTGGTTATGCTTATAATGACAAAGAGCTTAGTGAGCTACTTAAAAAGCATAAAGATACAAGTATACAAAGATATAAAGGTCTTGGAGAAATGAATGCAACACAGCTTTGGGATACTACTATGGATCCTGAGACAAGAACTATATTACAGGTTACTTCGGAAGATGCAGCAGCAGCAGATGAAATATTCACTATTACAATGGGTGATAAGGTTGAACCAAGAAGAGAATTTATAGAAGACAATGCGAAGTATGTAAGAAATCTGGATGTATAGTTAAATATTCTTAAGAAGAGGTTTTGGAGGTAATTGTATTGGATATAGAAAAACAAAGAGTAGTTCCAATAAATATAGAAGATGAGGTCAAAAAGTCCTTTATAGATTATGCAATGAGCGTTATAGTATCTCGTGCATTACCAGATGTTAGAGATGGACTTAAACCAGTTCATAGACGTATACTTTATGCTATGAGCAATGTAGGCTTTACGCCAGACAAGCCATATCGTAAGTCAGCTACTACTGTCGGTGAAGTTCTAGGTAAATATCATCCACATGGTGATACCGCTGTATATGATACTATGGTTAGAATGGCACAAGATTTTTCACATAGATATACATTAGTTGATGGTCATGGAAACTTTGGTTCCGTAGATGGGGACAGCGCAGCAGCAATGCGTTATACAGAAGCAAGAATGTCCAAAATATCAATGGAGCTTCTTCGTGATTTAGATAAAGATACCGTAGAATTTAAACCAAATTACGATGAAAGTTTAAAAGAACCAACAGTATTGCCAGCAAGATATCCTAACCTTTTGGTTAATGGAGTAAATGGTATAGCTGTTGGTATGGCAACTTCCATACCTCCTCACAATTTAGGAGAGGTAATAGACTGCACTATTGCCACTATAGATAATCCGGAAATAGAACTAGAAGAAATGATGAAACATATAAAAGGACCGGATTTTCCAACTGCTGGTATAATAATGGGCAAAGAAGGAATAAAGAAGGCTTATGCTACTGGTCGTGGTAAGGTTGTAGTAAGAGCTAATGCTGAAATAGAGCAAATGGCAGGTAATAAATCAAGAATTTTAATTACGGAGATTCCTTATCAGGTAAATAAAGCTAATACAATTGAAAAAATAGCTGAACTTGTAAAGGATAAAAAGCTTGAAGGCATATCAGACCTTAGAGATGAATCTGACAGAACTGGTATGAGAATAGTTATAGAACTAAAGAGAGACGTAAATGCAAATATTGTTCTAAATCAGCTTTATAAGCATACTCAGCTGCAGGATACTTTTGGTATTATAATGCTGGCATTGGTTAACGGACAGCCAAAGGTACTAAATCTAAAAGAGATTATAAAGCATTATATAAATCACCAAATAGATGTAATAACAAGAAGAACACAATATGAGCTTAATAAAGCAGAAGCTAGAGCACACATATTAGAGGGCTTAAGAATCGCTCTTGATAATATAGACGAGATTATAAGTATAATAAGAAGTTCTAAGACCGTTTCTGAAGCGAAGCAAAGTATGATGGAGAGATTCGGACTTTCTGAAGTTCAAGCAGACGCTATTGCTGAAATGAGACTAAGAGCACTTACAGGCTTAGAAAGAGGAAAGCTAGAAGAAGAGTATCTAGGGCTTATTAAAGATATTGAATACTATAGATCATTGCTTGCAAGTGAATATAAGATGCTTATGGTTATAAAAGAAGAGCTTCTTGAAATAAAGAAGAAATTTGCAGATGAAAGAAGATCAAGAATCACAGCTTCTCTAGATGAGTTGAATGATGAAGATTTTATAGAAGAGCATGAGGTTGCAGTTACGATAACTCACTTTGGCTACGTAAAGAGACTTCCATCAGACACTTATAAGAGCCAAAGAAGAGGCGGCAAAGGAATAACTGGTCTTCAGACCAGAGAAGATGATTTTGTTGAGCATCTTTTCATAACTTCATCACACAATTACATTCTATTCTTCACAAACAAGGGTAAAATGTACAAACTTAAAACTTATGAAATACCAGAAGCTGGCAGACAGGCAAAAGGTACTGCATTGGTTAATTTACTGCAGCTAGATCCAGGTGAAAAGGTTAGTGCAGTTATAAATATTAAGGATTTCCAAGATGGAAAGTACCTAATATTTATGACCAAGCATGGATTAGTAAAGAAAACAGAGCTGCAAGAATATGAAACATCAAGAAATACTGGAATAACAGCAATAACCTTATTAGAACAGGATGAGTTGATTTCTGTAAAACTTACTAGAGGAACTACAGAGCTTATAACTGCTACTAAAGAAGGTATGTCTATAAGATTTAGTGAAGATGATGTAAGAAGTATGGGTAGAGGCACTCAAGGAGTAAAAGGTATTAACCTTAGCAAGAATGACGTAGTAATCGGAATGGATATAGTAGAAGAAACTGCTGCACTTCTGGTTATAAGCGAAAATGGCTTTGGTAAGAGAACCCCTTTAGATGAATATAGAATTCAAACAAGAGGCGGAAAAGGAATACTTACATCGAAAATAACATCAAGAACAGGCAGTCTTGTAGGTATGAAGATTGTAAAGGATAATGATGAAATTATGCTTATTAATACAAGCGGCATAATCATTAGAATTAATGTAAATGAGATATCAGAATTAGGTAGAAGTACTCAGGGCGTTAAGGTAATGAGAGTTAATGAGAGTGATAGCATAGTATCAATAGCAAAAATAAGTGCTGAACTAGAATAAATATTAAAAAGCTGTTAGCTGTTAATCAGGTAACAGCTTTTTATATTTATAGTATAGATTATCCTTTAGTAGAAGCGTTAACAAAGATATTTATAAATCCATGAGAAACATTCTTGTTAAAAAAATTCTTTATTAAATGACACAATAGTTTAAAGACTTTTTAAAAGTTATAATGATAATATCTTTGTATATAGAAAATTCAAAGATTGCTTTAATACATATGAAATTAATATTAATCAAATAATAATAAAATAGGTAGAAGATATAATAAATGCTGCGGCAAAAAAATTCTCAAGCAAGATAAAGATATAAATCAAACAATAAAGGTATTATTTGATTTATCGAGTAGTGATAATATAATTAAGCTGTAATTGCCAATTAGAGCATTAGGAGAAATGTATCTACATTGCAACAGACAAAAGATACTCGGAACAGAAGTTTTATTGCATGATATAGGGATGCAGGATGTAGCAAAAGATATCATATACAAAGTTGAGGCTTTAGTTGCAGCATCATGAAAGATATGATGGTAAAGGATATCCATAAGGACTGAAAAATGAAAAAATACATCAGGGGGCTAATATAATAAGCCTAGGCGATATGTTTGATGCTCTAACGAATGACAGACCTTACAGACAAAAGTTTGAAAAAAACGAAATTGTAGAATATCACCTAAGTGCAGGAGAAAACAATTATAGTTCAGAAACTTTGTATGGACTTATAAATAGCATCAGTATTTTTTATCCTTATGGTCAGAGGGTTAAGCGCTCTACTGGGGATATAGGTGTCATTGCGAACTAGGAAGAAGAGAACAGTTTTAATTATAGACCAGCAATAATAGTTTATATGGATTCCAACGGAATAGGACTTAAAAATCCGAAGTTCATAGATTTATACTTAAGAAATAATGATAGTATAAATATTGAAACTATAATATAGAATAAACCATAAGAGTACCTTATGGTGGTATAAATTTCTAGTAGACAATCTGATACAAGCCGTGATAAGATATGTTTCCGGTAAGCAATTAGCAAGCCGAAAACAGACAAGATAGAGATTACATTGCAGATGAAAAAGTTTCAATATAGTATGTGGCTATAGAAGAAGTTTTACAACGTCACATAAAGAAGAAATAAATTATTTTCAAACTAACTGTTGACATAATGTACGATGCATGATAAGATAAGATTCCGGTCAAGCGATAAGCGAGTCGGAAGAAAAACAGACAAGATGGTGAAGACATAAAGTAAAAAATGATTAAAAAAATATGTTGACAAACAAAACGTATTTTGGTATCATAGTAAAGGTCGGCTGAGAAACGCTGACACACAAAATGGTCCTTGAAAACTAAACAGTATAACGAAGCAAGCAAATTAATTCTTTTGAGTAGGTTCAAACGATTTGTTAATATCACAGCAATGTGATTAAATATTTAACTTAAGAGTTTGATCCTGGCTCAGGACGAACGCTGGCGGCGTGCCTAACACATGCAAGTCGAGCGGAGATGTGGAGTAGTTTACTACAAAGCATCTTAGCGGCGGACGGGTGAGTAACGCGTGGGCAACCTGCCTTACAGAGGGGGATAACAGTGCGAAAGCACTGCTAATACCGCATGATATTGTACCACCACATGGTGGAACAATCAAAGGAGAAATCCGCTGTAAGATGGGCCCGCGTCTGATTAGCTAGTTGGTGAGGTAAAAGCTCACCAAGGCGACGATCAGTAGCCGATCTGAGAGGATGAACGGCCACACTGGAACTGAGACACGGTCCAGACTCCTACGGGAGGCAGCAGTGGGGAATATTGCACAATGGGCGAAAGCCTGATGCAGCAACGCCGCGTGGAGGATGAAGGTTTTCGGATTGTAAACTCCTTTGATCGGGGATGAAAAAAATGACAGTACCCGAAAAACAAGCCACGGCTAACTACGTGCCAGCAGCCGCGGTAATACGTAGGTGGCAAGCGTTGTCCGGAATTATTGGGCGTAAAGGGCGCGTAGGCGGTCCCTTAAGTCAGATGTGAAATCCCGAGGCTCAACCTCGGGCGTGCATTTGAAACTGGGGGACTAGAGTGCAGGAGAGGTAAGTGGAATTCCTAGTGTAGCGGTGAAATGCGTAGATATTAGGAGGAACACCAGTGGCGAAGGCGACTTACTGGACTGTAACTGACGCTGAGGCGCGAAAGCGTGGGGAGCAAACAGGATTAGATACCCTGGTAGTCCACGCTGTAAACGATGGATACTAGGTGTGGGAGGTATCGACCCCTTCCGTGCCGCAGTAAACGCAATAAGTATCCCGCCTGGGGAGTACGGCCGCAAGGTTGAAACTCAAAGGAATTGACGGGGGCCCGCACAAGCAGCGGAGCATGTGGTTTAATT